>ENA-OWOZ01000059-OWOZ01000059.1-bioreactor-metagenome-genome-assembly--contig:-NODE-59-length-149688-cov-7.670058_pt1 | contig 149688 bp, 129 predicted proteins | sample MGYA00238140_ERZ651804 | MGnify/ENA primary metagenome ERZ651804 (study PRJEB26910, sample SAMN07631232) | bioreactor metagenome | isolation source: Switchgrass digestor | place: USA: Dartmouth...
ACGGGAGCTTTCTAAAGCAATGGGCCTTCCCACATGGAATAAACCTTCATATGCCTGCCTTTTTTCCAGGTTCCCCTATGGAGAAAAAATTACGCCGGATAAGCTAAAAAGGGTGGCCAAAGCTGAAGACATTTTAAGGCAATATGGTTTTTGCCAATTTCGGGTGCGAAGCCACGGCGACCTGGCCAGGATAGAGTTCTTGCCCCAGGAAATGGACAAAGTTTTCGACGAGTCTTTTCGAAATACAGTGATAAGTGAATTTAAGAAGATAGGCTTTATCTATATTACCCTGGATTTAGCAGGCTATAGGTCCGGAAGCATGAACGAAGGACTGAAAGAGGAGGATATGGCACTTTGGAAAAATTGAGACATTTGCTTGAAAAGCTGAAGGCCGGGGAGGTAGCGGTTGATGAGGTATTAGAAGCTCTAAAAAACCTGCCCTATGAAAATCTAGGCTTTGCCTGTATTGACAACCATCGCAGTCTCAGAAGGGGTGTGCCAGAAGTAATATACTGTGCCGGCAAGACGCCGTCCCAGGTGGCAGAAATAACAAGGCACATGCTCAGAAACGGCAGTAATGTGATGGGAACCCGTGCCGACATGGCCACATTTGACAAGGTACGGGAGGTCGCTGAAGATGCTAAGTACTACGATGTTGCGAGGATTTTTGCGGTGCAGCGGGAGGAGCAGCCAAAGAACAAAGGCAAGATTGCAGTGGTAACTGCGGGCACTTCGGACATACCCGTGGCCGAAGAGGCTGCCGTGACTGCGGAGTTGTTCGGAAATCCTGTGGAAAGACTTTACGATGTGGGAGTTGCCGGTATTCACCGCTTGCTGATGAACATGGAAGTCCTTCGCCAGGCAAGAGTCATAATTGTCGTTGCCGGTATGGAAGGAGCACTCGCCAGCGTAGTCGGAGGCTTGGTAGACAAACCAGTGATTGCAGTTCCCACTAGTGTGGGTTACGGTGCACACTTTAACGGTTTGGCAGCTTTGCTCGCTATGCTAAACAGCTGTGCCAGCGGCATATCTGTTGTAAACATCGACAACGGCTTTGGCGCGGGGTACCTCGCGAGCATGATCAACCGCATGGAGGGAATCCAATGAAAACACTGTATCTGGAATGCGGCATGGGCGCCGCGGGGGACATGCTGATGGCGGCTTTGGCAGGCCTTCTGCCCGACCCGGACGGGTTCGTGGCGGAACTGAACGCCCTTGGGATTCCCGGGGTGCGGGTAAAAAGGCTGGCCGCGGAAAGCTGCGGCATCGCGGGGACGCGCATGGAAGTCACCGTGAACGGCGAGGAGGAGGAAAGCCGCGACTGGCACGCCCATCCCCACGCCCACGGGGAACTGGAGCACAGCCACGGCCATTCCCATCCCCACGGCCACGACCATGACCACGGCGAACATCGTGACAGCGAGAATGGGCAGGGTCACGCTTGCGATGCCGCCCATCCCCATGCGCATCCCCATGGTCACGAGGACGACGGTCATTCCCATGACCATCCTTTTGGAGACGGGCACCACGGTCATGGCGGCCAGTTCCGCCTCCACGGCGGGCATCCCTGCGGCCATGGCCACGGGCACCACGCGCACGCCACCCGGGAGGACGCGCTGGCAGTCATCGAAAAGCTGCCGGTTTCGGAGAATGTCCGGCGACATGCGGCGGAGGTGTACGCCCTGCTGGCAGAGGCGGAGGCCGAAGCCCACGGCAGGCCGGTGAACGAGGTGCACTTCCACGAAGTGGGCAATATGGACGCCGTGGCGGACATTGTGGGCGTCTGCCTGCTGATGGAAAAGCTCTCGCCAGAACGGGTGGTGGTGTCCCCCGTCCGCACGGGGCACGGCTTCGTGCGCTGCGCCCACGGCCTTCTGCCCGTGCCCGCGCCGGCGGCGGCGAACCTGCTGCGGGGCATGCCGGTGTTCGCCGGGGACATTCCGGGGGAGATGTGCACCCCCACCGGCGCGGCTCTGTTAAAGCACTTCGCTTCGGAGTTCGGCCCCATGCCCGCCATGGCGGTGGAGCGCATCGGCATCGGCATGGGGAAGAAGCGCTTTGGCAACGTCGCCAACTGCCTGCGGGCGTTCTGGGGCGAAAGCGGCGAGGCCGAAGGCCCCAACGAGCGCGTCTGGGAACTGTCCTGCAATCTGGACGACATGACCGGCGAGGACATCGCCTTCGCCGCGGAGAGGCTTTTGGAGGAAGGGGCTCTGGACGTGTTCTCCCAGCCCATCCTGATGAAAAAGGGCCGCCCGGCGACGATGCTGACCTGTTTGTGCAGAGAAGCCGAGAAAAACAGGTTCGCCAAGCTGATGCTGCGCTATACGGCCACCTTCGGCGTGCGGGCGAAGCTCTGCGAGCGGTTCGCCCTGAACAGGGAACAGGTTGTGCAAGCCACAAAATACGGTGACATCGCCGTAAAACACGGCTTCGGCTACGGGGTGGACAAGCATAAGCCCGAGTACGAGGACGTGAAACACGCGGCGATGGCCTTCGGTGTGGCGCCCGAACAGGTGCGCCGGGAACTCAAACCCGATTGAGCATGGCGGACGCGCCCAGCAAAAACCCCCTTCGGCATGCGAAGGGGGTTTGCTGATGGAAGCATGAAAGGATCTGGCTGGCTTAACCCTCCGTCCAGGGGTCATACAGCCCTTCGATGGCGTCCAGCGCCTTTGCAAATCCCGCCGGGTCGTCCTCCAGCGGCGCGTGTCCGGCGTTTTCCAGCAGGAAGAACCCTTTTTTCGGCGCGTCGATGTTGGTAACGAGCTCCTCCGCCAGATGCGGCAGGGTCTGCATGTCCCTTGCACCCTGGATGACGAAAAAGGGCACGTCCACCTTCGGCGCGGCATCCAGAACCCGGATGGACAGCACCTCGGAAAACAGCGCCGCGCCCGCCTTCATGCCGCGCAGGAAGTTGAGCTTGTCCGAAAAAGCGTAATACGGGCAGGAGAATACCTTTTTGAAGTATGCGGAAAGCTTTGGCTGTTTCGCGCCGCTGTGCTTTCGAAGGACGGCCCGCTCCTTCATCAGCAGCTTCATGGCGTTTGGCCCTTCGTAGGGCGGCGGGCCGATTTGCACAAGCGTTTTCGCGGACTTCTGGTCCCCCGCCTGCTTCGCCCGCAAGAGGGCGGTTTCATACGCGCCCTGTTCGCTTTTTCGCTGGTCGGCGATCTGCCCGACGCCCACGCAGGCAGCGTACAGCTCCGGCGCCCGGGCGGCGGCCAGAAGCCCCACCAGCGACCCCCAGGAAAACCCCATCAGCACGAGCCTTCTGCGGTGAAACCGGTTGAGCAGGTATTTCGTCACCTCGACGGCGTCGGACACGTACTGGGAAACGCGCAGTTCCTCCGGGCGGAGGGACTTGGAATAGGACATCCCCGCGCCCCGCTGCTCCCAGAGGCACACCACGAAGCGCTCCGAAAGGGAAAAGAGGGTGTCGTAAAACGGTGTCATCGGCTCGCCGGGGCCGCCGTGCAGCACCAGAAGCAGGGGTTTACGCGGGTCGTCTTGCTCCGTCAGCACCGCCTGCGGCCTGCCGCCGATGACGGGGCGGGAAAGGGAAAGCCTGTTGCTTTTTGCCATGAAAAACGCTCCCGGATGCGGTACCCCGCAGGCGGAATGCTGCGGGGTACCGGTTTCTTTTTACGTCTTTTACGGTTCCATCCAGACCAGGGACAGGTTCATCCTTGCCACTTTGCCCCGGACGGCGTCGTCCACCAGCGGGAAGCCGTGAATTTTGGAGGAAACGGCGTATTTCAGGCCCATCTCGTTGGTGATGACCATGGGCAGGTCCTCCGCCATGATCTGCTGGATTTGCCGGTAGATCTCCGCGCGCGCGGCCATGTCGTCCGTCTGGGTGCCCTGGGCGAGGAGGGCGTTGACCTCGTCGTTGTTGTACCGGCCGACGTTGACCGCCCCTCCCGCGCCGATGCGGTTGCCGATGGAGCTGATGTCCGGCCCCTGGTCGCCGCCGAGGAAGGTCACGTCGAAATTGCCGCTGATGAGCACCTTGTCGATCCAGGCGTTCATGTCCAGCATCTGGATCTGCATGTTGATGCCCGCCTCCTTCAGGTTCGCCTGGGCGACGGTCAGAACGTCCATGAAGTCGAAGACCACCACGTCAAAGGTCAGATAATACCCGTCGGCGTCGGGGGTGTATCCCGCCTCCTCGAGCAGGCGCTTGGCTTCCTCCACGTTTCTTTCGGGGATTTTGGCGTCCTCGTTCAGCGCCCAGTCGTACATGGGCGAGACGTAGTACTCCGAAAGCGCGCCGTTGCCCTTGACGCCCACATCCAGGATCTGTTTCCTGTCCAGCGCCAGATTGAGCGCTCGGCGCAGCCGCACGTCCTTAAAGGGATTGTCCTCCTTGGCGAAGTTGAAGGTGAAGTAGTTGCGGTTGCACAGCAGGTTGAAGCGGGTGGCATAGTTCGGGTTGCTGTCGTACAGCGTAAAGTCCGTGCCCGGGATGGCGCTGTACATCAGGTCCACCTCGCCGTTCTTCCACATCTGGTACTCGGTCTCGGTATCCGGGATGATCTGGAAGATGATGCGGTCGAGGTACGGCCCGTCGCGGAAATAGTCCGGATTGGCCTCCAGCTCGATGGAGACGCCGGTCTGGTAGCTCTTGAACTTGAAGGGTCCCGTGCCGATGGGCTGCTGGTTGGCGGGGTTGGTGGTCCAGTCGGTGCCCTCGTAGATGTGCTTCGGGATGATGGAGGCACCGAACCACGCGAGGTTGTAGAGCAGGGCGGTGTCCGGCACGGCGCTCTTGAAGACGACGGTGTATTTGTCCACCGCCTCGACGCTGGTGACGTTGGCCAGATTCATGGAAAGGGTGCCCGCCTGCTCCTTGATGGTGTTCATGGTGAACACCACGTCGTCGGCGGTGAACTCCGTGCCGTCGTGCCACTTGACGCCCTGGTGCAGGTGGAAGGTCAGCTCGGTGTAATCCTCACTGTACTCCCAGCTGTCCGCCAGGTCCGGGATGATGTTGTAATCCGCGTCCATGATCACGAGGTTGTTGAACAGCTGGTAGAACAGGATGCCCGCCGCCTCGTCCTGCGCCAGGCAGGGGTTGAGGGATGCCGGGTCGTTGGGGACGACAGCGATGAGCGTGCCGCCCTTGACGGGCTGGCTGCTCTCACCGCTGCTGCCGCCCGGACTTTCCGGGGGAACGGCAGCGCCGCTGTCCGCCGTGGTGCCGCCGCATCCCGCGAGGATCCCCGCAAGGAGCAGCAAGGTCAGCAGAAGGCTCACGGTCTTTCTCATCATTTCTCCTCCTTCGGTCGTTATCCGCATATGTTTTGGCGCGCCGCGCCGGCGCGTTCACGCGCTGTGGCCGTTCAGCCGCTCCAGAACGCTCAGCCCGCATGCGAGCTGCACGCCCACGAGCTTTTTGATGGGTATGGCGCGGTAGTCCAGCTCCCGCTCCAGCTCTTCGGCCTCGGCTTTGAGGATTTCCTCGGTTTCGCGGAAAAGCCGGGCGATGGACGGTTCATCCCTTCGCGCGAGTTCGAACTCGCAGCTTCGCACCATCAGCCCCCAGTTCAAAAGCTGGTAAAACCGCGTCATCTGCAGGTTGGAAAAGGCCTCGCACTCCTTGCAGGGCTCCTGAAAGCGCGGGTCCTGCTCGATGAACGCCCGCTGGCTCGCAAGGTCGCCCCCCGAGATGCGAAGGTACATCGAAAGCATTCTTGGGAACGGATTGTCCTCCGAAAGGCGGGGCTGCAGCGCTTCAAAGCATCTGCCCAGCTTTTCCACATGGGCTTTGGTGATGTCGAGCTTTTTCAGCACGGCGTCCTTTCGCGGATAAGCAAGGGGCTTCTGGCTGTCCACCCGCCGGTCGTAAAAATACGGAAGCTCGGTGACGAGCACCGTGGCGTATGGCGCGTAGGCCGCGCTGCACTCGCCGCCCATCATCAAGTCCGCGGGGTTGCCGGGGGCGAACTTTTCGTAATGGTCGTAAAGGTCGCTGGCGCGGATCATCCTGTACACCGCGGGGGCGAGCGTTTGGGCGAAGGGGATTTCCGGATCCCCCAAATCCAGCGGGACGCCGCCCTGCTCCGCCGCTTCGTGCAGTTCTTTGTAAAAATCCTCGCCAAGGTCGCCGCGGAAGTACCAAAACGCGCCGCCAAAGCCCCCGTTGTGCAGCGAGTAAATGAAGGCGGGCTTCGTTTCGTCCATGAGCTTCATCAGCGCCTGCGTTTCGGGCAGGGGGCTGTCAAACGCGTAGCCCTTGTAGTGCATGGGGAAGGTCCATTCCACCTGCTCTTTGCCTTCGGGGCGGTAGAAGTGGCGGGCGTAGTGGTAAATCGTAAAGGGCCCCTTGAACCAGCCCTCGTTCAGCGCCGTGCCGTCCACGTCGGACACGGGGAGGATGTAGAATGCATAGTCCAGCTGCCTGCGGTAAGCCTCATCCTCCGCCAGAGCCCGTGCCAGATAGTGACACATCATGGCGCCGATGGGTTCATTGGGGTGGGGACAGCCGTACAACAGCGCGTTTTTGCTGCCCGAGCCCACTTTGGCACACAGGATGGGGCGGCCATTGCGGCTTTTGCCCGCCTCGAACACCTGCACTGCTTCGGGGTGCTCCCGTTCCAGTTCCAGCAGGGCGGCGTTCAGTTCGTCCACCGTTAAAAACGCTTGGTAATCCGGGATGTTCCGCAGCATGCGTTCCCTGCTCATGGCACCTGCTCCTTTCCTTCGTCGGGTTGCGCGTTGAAACAGCTGAACCAGTGGCCGCCGCCGCAATCCGCCATCGGCGGGTACTCCTGCTCGCAGCGCTCCGTTCGCAGGAAGCACCGCGGTGCGAAGAAGCAGCCCGGCCCCGTGCCCACGGGGGAGGGGGGCTCGCCCTGGATTTCGATGGGCTGCCGCTTCTCGTCCGGGTCGATGGAGGCGGCGTTGGAAATCAGCGCCCGGGTGTACGGGTGGACGGGGCGGTGCATCACGTCGTCGGCGTTCCCGTACTCCACGATGCGGCCGAGGTACATCACGGCGACCTTGTCGGATATGTAGCGCGTGGTGGCGATGTCGTGGCTGATGAACACCATGCACGCGTTCTTGTTCTTGGTCTGCTCCTTCAGAAGGTTCAAAATGTCCGCGCGGATGGACACGTCCAGCATGGAGATCGGCTCATCCGCCACCACGAAGGCGGGGTTGAGGATCATGGCGCGCATGATGGCGATGCGCTGCAGCTGCCCGCCGGAAAGCTCGCAGGGGTAGCGGGAGAGAAAGTCCTCCGCCGGCTTCAGGCCCGCCGTTTCCAGCGCCTCGACGCAGATCTTTCGCCTTTCGTCCTCGCTGCTGCCGATGCCGTGCAGTTTCAGGGGCGTCATCAGGATGCGCTCCACCGTCTCCCGCGGGTCCACACTTTCATAGGGGTTCTGGAAGATCAGCTGCACCGTTTTGCGAAAAGCCAGCCGCCCGGCCTTGCTCTTGGTGTTGACGCTTTGGATGCTTTTGCCGTTGATGAGGATGTCTCCGCCGGTCAGCGGCTCCAGCTTGACGAGCAGCCTTCCAAGGGTGCTCTTGCCGCAGCCGCTTTCGCCGATCACGCCGAGGATCTCGCCGCTGAAAAGCGCAAAGCTCACGCCGTCCACCGCCTTGACCAGCTGGTTTTTCAGCCTTCTGCCGTCCGGCAAGGTGAGCATCTTTTGCCGGTAGTGCTTGACGGCGTTTTTCACTTCCAGCACCTTTTGCCGCCCGTTACGCATCGCCTGCACCCCCGTTTTCGGGATAGAAGCACGCCACCCGCCGGCCGGGTTCGATGTCAACGAGCTCCGGCCTTTGGGACGCGCAGGTTTCGCGCGCTTTCGGGCAGCGCGGCGCGAACACGCAGCCTGGCATGGGGGCGCCCAAATCCGGCAGCGAGCCCGGAATGCCCCGAAGACTCTGCCGGTCCCCTGTGAAGGAGGGGAAGGACTTTATTAGCCCTTTGGTGTACGGGTGGCGGGGGCGCTTCAGAACGTCCGCCGTATTGCCCGTTTCCATCATGCGGCCGGCGTACATCACCGCCACCTTTTTGCAGCTTGTCGCCACCACCGCCATGTTGTGGGTGATCATCAGCCGCGCCACCTTTTCGGTTTCCTGCAGCCGCTCGATTTCCCGCAGGATCTGGCCTTCGGTCACCACGTCCAGCGCGGTGGTGGCCTCGTCCAGAATGACGAGGGAGGGGTGGAACAGCAAACACAGCGCAATGGACACCCGTTGCAGCATGCCGCCGGACAGCTGGTGGGGGTAAAGGTCCAGCACCCGCGGCGGCAGGTTGACCTTTTTGAGGATTTCGAGGGCGGTTTTGCGGCATTCGGCGTCCCTGGCCTTCGGCACGTGGACGCGGTAAATGTCCGCGATCTGCCTTCCGATTTTGTGCACCGGCGAGAGGCTGCTCATGGACTTTTGAAAGACCGCAGAAAGCTCCTTCCAGCGGATCTGGGCGTACGCGCGGTCCGAAAGGCCCGCGAGGTTGACGCCCTTGAACGAGATTTCCCCCTCCACCTGCGCGGCATCGGGCAAAAGCCCCAGCACCGCCATCGCCAGCGTGGATTTTCCCGAGCCCGATTCGCCGACGATGCCCACGCTGTCCTGCTCTTCCACCAGAAGGCTCACGCGGTCGCAGGCGAGGATGCTTTTGCCCTTTGTGCTGTATCGAACGGTCAGGTCCCTGATTTCAAGAAGTGCCATGGTGTCAAAAACCCTTTCCTTTGCGCGGCCGTCAGCCCTTTTGCTGCAGTTTGGGGGTCAGAAAGCGGTTCAGGCCGTCGCCGATGAGGAAGAACGTCCAGGCGGTGAGCATGATGGCGAGCCCGCCGAAGGTGCTGACCCACCACCCCGAGTCCAGCATGTTGCGCCCTTCGAGGACGATCTGCCCCCAGCTGATGACGCTGGAGTCCCCCAGGCCGATGAAGGAAAGGCTGGCTTCCATCAGAATGGCTGCGGAGATGTTCGCCGTGGTGTTGACGATGAGCGGGTAAATGCCGTTGGGCACCACGTGGCGCAGCAGGATGCGCCATTTGCCCTCGCCGATGGTTTCTGCCGCCTGCACGAACATGCGGTCCCGCAAAGAAGCGGCCTCGGCGCGCATCAGCCTGGCGTTGGCCGTCCACGTGGTCAGCCCGATGACGATGACCACGTTGGAGATGCTGCCGCCGAACAGCGCGATGACGATGAGGATGAGGAAGAACACCGGCGTCATGTCGAAAATGCTGATCAGGAAGGTGAGAATCTGGTCCACCTTTCCGCCAAAGTAGCCGGAAATCGCGCCGACGGCGATGCCTACCACGCCCGAGATCCCCGCAGCGAGAAACCCGATGAGCAGCGAGGTGCGCGCGCCATGCATCACGCGGCTTAGAAGGTCCCGCCCGTAGTTGTCGGTTCCCAGCGGGTGCGCCGCGCTGGGGGGCGACAGGACGTCCCCCGTGAGCGCCATGGGGTCATAGGGCGCGAGATACGGCGCGAGGATGGCGGTCAGCAATATGACGGCAAAAAGAATCAGCCCCACCCGCAAAGGTGAGATGCCCAGGGCGCGGCAGAGGGCGCTTTGAAAGCGCTGTTTTCGGATGGCGCGGCTCGTCATCATGTCAGCCCTCCCGCGTGCGGCCTTCGCCCAGTCGGATGCGCGGGTCCAGCCAGGCGTAGATCGCGTCCAGCAGCACCGTCACCACGGCGATGGCCATGCTCAGCATCAGATAAATACCGCTTAAAACCGCATAGTCCCGCTTGTTGATGGAGTCGAGCAGAAGCCGCCCCATGCCCGGCCAGGCGAACACGATCTCCACCAGTGCCACGCCGGCGAGGCTGTACGCCAGCCCCATGCCCAGCATGGTCACCACGGGCAAAATGGCGTTTTTCAGCACGTACTTGCGGAAAATGTCCTTTTCCGGCATGCCCGTCGCGCGGTACAGCGTCACGAAGTCCTCGTTCATCACCTGCAGCGCGGACGAGCGCATGATGCGGTAGTACGACGGCGCCGTCAGCAGCGTGATGCAGCTCACCGGCAGCACCATGTGAACGAGGACGTCCAGCACCTTCTGAAAACCTTCGTAGCTGGCGCGCACGTTCACCATGCCGGCGGTGGGAAGGATTTTCAAAGCCGTGGCGAACAGCAGTATCAGCATCAGCGCCAGCCAGAAGCTGGGCATGGCGTCCAGCATGTAGGAAAGGTTGGAAAAGAACCTGTCGAATGGCGAATCTTTTCTTCGCGCGGCGCGAAGGCCCATCCAGCCCCCGAGAAGCACGGAAATCAGCAGGGAAGTCAGGCTCAGCAGCAGCGTCGGCAGGATGCGCTCGCCGATGAGCTGCGTGACCGGCAGGTTGTTGCGGTAGGAAAAGCCGAAATCGCCTCTGAGAAGGTTTTTGAGATAGACCCAGAACTGCACGAGGATGGGCTGGTCCAGCCCGTATTTTTCGGTGAGGGTGGCGATCATCTCCGGATTGGGGTTGTCGATCCCCGCCATGATGGCGATGGGATTGCCCGGCGCCACGCGGATGAGCACGAAGTTGATGAACACGGACAGCACCACCGCGAGCATGCAGATGGCGAACCGCTTGCCAAGATACCTGGCCATGCGCTGTTTCTCCTCGACTCTTGGGACTGCTTTTATGGTTTAGCCTGATAAATGATTAGTAAATACTATCATTTTGGAACAATGGTGTCAACAATATATGTGCTTATGGTTTGCTGTTATGCGAAATATGGACCATAATTTCCGAATATTGAACCAAAATCGTGTAATTGCGTCCGATTATGGAACAGGTCTTGTCGAAAAACCACCATGGAGGCAAACGCTTTTTGTGCCGGTAGAGAGAGGATTTTGGTGTTCGTTTCGCAAGAAGAAGTGGAATGGGAGGGGAAGCGTATCGGGTGTGTTGTACGGCGGGATGGAGGACGAGACTTGCTCCAAGAGGCAGAGGATGGGCGGACGTGCGGAAGGCGGCCTGAACTTCAGACCGCTTTCGCTTTGGGTTTAATTTGGTTTTCAAGCGTGTTGTAAAGTCAAGATCCGCTTGACCGCAATGCTCCGTAATTATTAAAATTGGAAAAACATCCATCCCAACAGGCACGAAACAGCAAACTTTTCGGTTCTTGCTGTAAATATTCCAAGCGGTTCAATACTGAAATCATGGAGTGCGCGCGATGAAAAGAAAATGGACAGCCATCATGCTGGCTCTGGCGTTTTGCCTCAGCTTTCATCCGTTGATGGTTAACGCCATACAGGCCAAAGCGGAGACGATCAAGACACCCGCTGCAGCAGTTTCGGAAATGACCTGGGGCGTGAATCTCGCAGACCTTTACATGGCGGACATCAGCCGCCCGCAGGGATTTGCGACGGGCTACTTCGCAAACGCGCCCTTTTCCTTCGCCTTGTGTTTCTGGAACGTGGTATTTGTATCGTACGACAGCAGAGAAGCCCAAAAGAACGTTATCAAAGTGAGCGTTCCGCTGCCCGATTACAGCAAAGGCGATAAAATCGCGGATTATGTTGGGGGCCTCTTTGCCGCAAGCATCTGGACCCGCGTTCCGAATCAAACCTTCAAGCTCTCGCTGAAGAATTCCAGAATCGTTCAAAAGGGCGGCAGGAGCATCGCGCTTACCTTCCTCAATGGCACGTACAACATCACGCCCAAAGATCCGGAAGACAGCGGCTTTTTCAGCTACACGCTGAAATTTGGCAAAAGCAAACTGCCCAAACCAAGCGAGAATCTGAACGGAGCCAGATTTGAAACACCGATCACGGTGATTGACGCTTCATTCCGGTCGCAAAAGGCAAAGGTTGACTACTTCTATGCCCTTGACCGGTTCAAGATGGACCCAAAAAAGCTGACCGACGTGTTTTTGAAGCAGGGTGTGAACGTCATACGCCTGCCCGTCACCTGGACGCCCTTTGTGGATGACAAAACCTTTAAAATCGACGAAGCTTGGCTGAAGGCGGTCCAAAGCGAAGTGGACTACATCCTCAGCAAAGGCGCGTACTGCATCCTCAACATGCAAATGGATTACCTGCAGCGATCCTATGTCGGCGACCACTGGGAAACGCTGTGGATGTATGACGAATACAAGGATTATGTGGATAAAAGGTTCGCGGCGATCTGGAAGCAAATCGCAGAGTACTTCGAGGACTATTCCCAGAAGCTGATCTTTGAGCCCCTCAATGAGCCCACCATGGAATGGTACGAAGGGTGCCCAAATGACTGGTTCGAAAAGCAAATCCAACGGGTCAACGAACTGAACGGGCTGTTCGTTGACACCGTCCGTAAAACCGGCGGGAAGAACAAAACGCGCCTTCTGTGCCTGGCTGTTGCGGATTACAACAAGTACGAGCAGCTATTAAGTATGGTGCTGCCGAAGGATGACTATCTGATCGCGCAGGTGCATTGCTATGGCATTCTCGAAGGGGATCCGAACGCGGGAGAGAACGCTGCAAAAGTTGATTACAAGGCCAATACCGACGCTGTGTTCAAAGCGATAAGTGCTTTCACAGAGCGTACCGGCATACCGGTTATCATTGGCGAGGTGGGTGTTACCCATCGGGAAAAGGAAAGTGTTTTGCTGCCGCGCGTGAAGTATTTCTTTGCGCAGGCGAAAAAGCACGGCGTTCCCTGCCTGTGGTGGGAGGACTTCTTTTACGCCGAAGACAACAGCCAGTACTGGCTTTATAACAAGGAAAAGAAGAAGTGGGGCAGGCCGCAGATCGTTTCGGCCATTAAGAAAGCGGTGGGAGTTGACGGCGCAAAGCAATAACGCAACATCGTACGCGGTTCCAGCATAGGGATGACTTCTTGAAAGAACGCGTTTTTCAAATAAAAAAAGCCGCCTTTTCAGGCGGCTTTTTGCGTCGACAGCGATATGCCGTTGACTTGTGAAGGATCGGTGGCGATGGATATTCTTAAAGAGCGGCGCGCATAGACCGAAACGGGCTGTGCGAAGGCTCATCGCACTTAAGAGGTTCTTTGCACAAGCCTGCCGGGCAATCACGTCCTGCTGCGAAAATCATCAGAAGACTGGCTTGCGATAGCTTGCAGTGTTTTTTTCTGCGCGTTTTCAGCGTACGGCTCAAGGGAGGAAACACATGACGACAAAATATCAAATTATACTTGACAAATATACTTTAATAAAATAATATTGTCATAACGTGGTGGCTTTCTTTGTGGTCTCCTTTCGTGTGGCCCGTCAGCTTCGGCTGGCGGGTGTTTTATTCGGGCAATGCCGGAGACCGAAGTTGTCCTCTAACGTCCTCGTGTCAACTTTCGTGTCAGAAAACGCGCCGTGCAAGGCTTGAGAATAGTTCGAGGGAAATAGAAAAAGGTCCGGATTTTCCAGACCTTTTTGCTTGGTGGAGCATAGGAGATTCGAACTCCTGACTTCCACACTGCCAGTGTGGCACTCTAGCCAGCTGAGCTAATGCCCCGAACGCAAGAGTTATTATAGAGCATGTCCGTGGATTTGTAAAGTACCAAATTCAAAAATGTTTGCGCCCATTTTTTTCCTGCCGAATGACGGGCATTTGCGCCCCGGGTATAGCTGTATTGACAGGACAAGCGAGCCGGTGATAAAATCGTTCCATGACGCAAGATAGAGGCGCATTTTCGCAATAGTACTGCGGGCGAGGCTGCCGCAAGCCCCCGACCCCGCAGGAAAGGGCAAAATGCCGAAGGGGTGCGATCCGCGGTGCCGCATTTCCTGGGCGCGATGTGAACAGCTTCGCGACTGTCGCCATGCTTCCTGCTGGCGGAGTGCTTCTTGCTCGGCTTTCATATTCGGTTTTCATGCCGGGAATCCAAGTCGCGCAGTAATAGGGCAGTCCGCAAAAGGCTGCCTTTCATTGTATCCGGAAGGTTTTTGGACGGAATCATGCAAGCATCGGAACTGGAGTATTTCCCACGGTTCTGCCGTGTGCATCTCTTTACTATTTTATATCAGGAGGCACGAACATGTATAACATTGCCGTCGTAGGCGCGACCGGAATGGTCGGGCGCAAGTTCCTGGAAGTGCTGGCGGAGCGCAAGCTCCCGGTGGCCAATTATTACCTTTTCGCCTCGGCCCGCAGCGCCGGGACCACCATCGACTTCATGGGCAAGCCCCACGTGGTGGAGGAGCTGACCGATACGTGCTTTGACGGCAAGGATATCGACATCGCCCTCTTTTCCGCCGGCGGCGCGACGAGCCTGCGCTTTGCGCCCGTGGCGGCGGAAAAGGGCATCGTGGTGATCGACAATTCCGCCGCCTGGCGCATGGACCCCGAGGTGCCGCTGGTGGTGCCGGAGGTCAACGCGGACGCCATCGCCGATTATAAAAAGAAGAACATCATCGCCAACCCCAACTGCTCCACCATCCAGGCGGTGGTGGCGTTAAAGCCCCTTTATGACGCCTACGGCATCGAGCGCATCGTGTACTCCACCTATCAGGCGGTGTCCGGCGCGGGCATGCGGGGGTTTGAGGACCTCAAGGGCGGCATCTGCGGCGAGGAACCCCAGAAGTTCCCGTACCCCATCTTCGCCAACTGCCTGCCGCACATCGACGTGTTCCTCGAAAACGGCTACACCAAAGAGGAACAGAAGATGATCGACGAGACGAAAAAGATCCTGAACGACCAGACCCTTCGCGTCACGGCGACCACCGTCCGCGTTCCCGTGTTCTACGGGCACAGCGAATCCATCAACGTGGAACTCAAGAAGCCCTTTGAGCTGGAGGATGTCAGGCAGAAGCTCGCTGCCCAGCCCGGCCTTGTGGTGCAGGACGACCCCGCCAACCTCGTGTACCCCATGCCCATCACCGCGGAGAACAGGGACGAGGTCTTCGTGGGCAGGATCCGCAGGGACTTCTCGGTGGAAAACGGCATGAACCTCTGGGTGGTGGCGGACAATATCCGAAAGGGCGCCGCCACCAACGCCGTGCAGATCGCCGAGGCGCTCATCCAAAAGTGGGAAAGCGGTGAAATCAAACGATAACGCCTTCGCGTAAACCGTAACGCAACAAAGCCACAGGAGGTGCCAGATGTCACTGTTCACCGGCTCGGGCGTGGCCATCATAACGCCCTTTGACGACAGCGGCGTAAACCTCGCCTGCTATGAAAAGCTGATCGAACGCCAGATTCAGGAGGGAACGGACGCGATCATCGCGCTGGGCACCACGGGCGAGCCGTCCACCATGACCGAGTCCGAAAAGAAGGAAGCCATCGACTGCGCCATCCGCACCGCCGCGGGGCGGGTGCCGGTCATCGTCGGCACGGGCGGGAACAACACCGCCAAGGTCATCGCGGACTCCAAACGCGCCCAGGAAATGGGGGCGGACGGGCTGCTCATCGTCACCCCGTATTACAACAAGTGCACTGCGGACGGCCTGGTGGCCCACTACGCCGCCGTGTCGGAGGCGGTGGACCTGCCCATCATCGTGTACAACGTGCCCGGCCGGACCGGCGTGAACGTCACCCCCGAGACGATGAAGCGACTGGCGGGCATCAAGAACGTCGTCGGGCTGAAGGAGGCCTCGGCGAACATCGAGCAGATCACCGAGGTGGCGCGCCTGTGCCCGGAGATCGACCTCTATTCCGGCAACGACGACCACGTGCTGCCCATTCTTTCGCTGGGCGGCAAGGGCGTGATCTCCGTCACCGCCAACGTCTGCCCGAAGGAGGTGCACGACCTCTGCGCCGCCTGGTTCGAGGGGGACATCGCCCGCGCCCGCGCTTTGCAGTTCGCCCTCAACCCGCTGACGAAGCTTTTGTTCTGCGAGGTCAACCCCATCCCCGTCAAGGCGGCGGTGAACCTGCTCGGCTTTGACGCGGGCAACCCCAGGCTGCCCCTGACGCCCATGACGGAGGCGAACGAGAAGAAGCTCGCCGACAGGATGCGCGCCATGGGCCTCATCCGCTAAGGTGGCGGCCATGGTGCGGCTCATCCTCAACGGCGCCACCGGCGCGATGGGAAAGGCCATCGCCCAGTGCGCCGCCGCGCGAAGCGACGAATTTACGGTGGTGGCGGGCATCGCCCGCCACCGGCCGGAGGACTGGCAGAACGACTTTCCGCTGTTCTGCTCCCAGGGGGAGTGCGACGCTGAAGCGGACGTGGTCATCGACTTTTCGCTGCCCGAGGCGCTGCCCGGCGTCATCGAGCTGGCGAAGCGCCTGAAGGCCGGCCTAGTCATCGGCACCACGGGCTTCAAGGACGCGGACTACGCGCGCATCCGCGAAGCGGGCAAAACCATTCCGGTGTTCCTCGCGTCCAACATGTCCCTGGGCGTCAATCTGCAGATCGACCTTGTGAAGCGCGCCGCGTCGTTTTTGGGCGACCCGTTCGAGGTGGAAATCGTCGAACGCCACCACCACAACAAGGTGGACGCCCCCAGCGGCACCGCCATGACGCTGGCGAAGGCCATCGCCGAGCAGTACCCCGACGGCAGGGATCTGGTCTTTGAGCGGCACAGCGTGCGCAAAAAGCGCGACAGGCGGGAGATCGGCGTGCACTCGGTGCGCGGCGGCTCCATCGTGGGCGACCATGACGTGATGTTCATCGGGGACGACGAGATCCTCGAAATCAGCCACTCCGCCCGCTCGAAGAAGGTCTTCGCCCAGGGCGCCCTGCGCGCCGCCCAGTTCATCCGCGGCAAAGAGCCGAGGGTGTACAGCATGGCGGAAATCATCGCCGATCTGAACGCGCTGACGGACGTGTACGCCGCCGCGGGGCAGAGCGCCGTCACCATTTCCGGCGTGGAGGCTTCGCCCGCGGCGCTGGCGGAGGTGTTCGGCGCCATCGCCGCCGCCGGCGTCAACGTGGACATGATCAGCCAGACCGAACCCAAGGGCGGCAGGGCGGACATTTCCTTCACCCTGCCGGACGAAGCCCTGCCCGCGGGGCTTTCGGCCCTTTCCCCGTGGAAGGAGCGGGTGAGCTGCGCCAGCGGCATGGCGAAGCTCAGCGTCGAGGGCTTTGGCATGGAGCACCGTCCGGGCATCGCCGCGCGCATGTTCAAAGTGCTGGCGGACGCGAACGTGCCCATCCGGCTGGTGACCACCAGCGAGACCAAAATCAGCTACTGCATTGACGAAAAGCACCTCGAAGCCGCCGTCGAGGCCACGAAAAAGGCCTTCGGCGTGTAAAAAGGCCGTTTCGATGTCACATTGGCGCCCCGCATGCCGGGGCGCTTTTTTTGCGCTGCTTGCAGGCATAAAGACCCGCGTGGGAAGTCAAGGTTTTGCCCCATGCGGCCGGTTTGGGTCTGAACTAAACGCGAAAAAGTATGACCGATACCTGTTGTAAACGGCCGCGTATTTGATAAATTAATGTTTTAACTATTGACGGATGTACGGGCCGGCCCTATAATTTGGATGAGCTCACCTCTGTTCGTTCGATCGGATGTTTCTTTGAGAACCTTTCGCGTGTTTTCAGGAGGGACCATGAAACATACAGTCAAAAAGGGCCTTGCCATGCTGATCGCGCTGGCGATGCTGATAAGCTGTGCCGCCTGCGCCGCGCAGTCGGGAACGCAGGATGACGCTGCGCAGAAGACTTCTGCGGACGTGATCGTCGTCGGCGCGGGCCTGTCCGGGCTGGTGGCCGCGTACCAGTCTGCACAGCTGGGCGCCAAAGTGATCCTGTTTGAGCAGAGCGGCGCGGTGGGCGGCTCCAGCCGCTATGCCGGCGGCTACGTCAGCGGCGCCAACACCAAGCTGCAGAAGGACGCAGGCGTGAAGGACAGCCCCGAGCTCGCCTATCAGGACATGATCAACATCGGCGGCGCCGGCAACTTCAAGCCCGAGCTGGCGTGGATGCACGTGCAGCGCGCCGGCGAACTGGTGGACTGGATCGTGGACCATCTGGGCATTGAACTGAGCGAACCGGGCTACGGCGCGTACACGCCCACCAACGTCCCCCGCGTCTACCAGACCAAGACCGGCGGCATCGAGTTCGCCAACGTGCTGAAAGAAAAGGTGAACGAGTGCGTCGAGAAGGGCAGCATCACCCTGCTGTTGAACACGAAGGTGGAATCGCTCACCAATGACGGCAGCGGCGCCGTCAACGGCGTGGTGGCCAACGGCGTGACCTACAGCGCCAAGAGCGTCATCCTCGCCACCGGCGGCTACGGTTACAACCGCGAGTGGGTGGAGCGCTACAACTTCAAGCACTCCAGGTCTTCGGCGCCCACCACCGCCATCGGCTCCGGCTATGACCTGGCGGAATCCCAGGGCGCGTCCTTCAGCAACATGGAATACCTGCCCGCCTATCCCGGCGCGGTGGACACCAATGAGGACACCTATTCCGTGACGGTAACCGCCAACACCAACGGCTGGTCGGGCGCCATCTGGGTGGATAAGAACGGCAGCCGCATGGTGGACGAGGTGGACTTCACCGTCGCCGCGCGCCAGGCTGCATGGGAGAACGCGGAGGACAACTACGTGTTCATCCTGTTCACCAAGGAAATGCGGGACAGCGCCGAGGCGCCCCTGTTTGACGTGGACGCCAAGAGCGGCAGCTGGGAGCGCTTCGACAAGGAGCTTGAGGAAGGCTACTGCGTGTTCTCCGCCTCCTCCATCGAGGAGCTGGCCACGAAGGCCGGCATCAGCGCGGAAGGGCTTTCCGCCACCATCGAGAAGTACAACGCCGACGTCAAGGCCGGCAAGGACTCCGCCTTCGGCCGCACCAAGAACCTGATGCCCTTTGAGGGCGACACCTTCTACGCCGTGCGCACCGTGCCCTACATCCTGCTCACCAAAGGCGGCGTGGACATTTCCACCGCCGCGGAGGTGCTGCGCGCGGACGGCTCCAAGGTGGAGGGCCTGTACGCCTGCGGCGAGCTCATCGGCGGCGCCAACATCGGCGGCTTTGGCAGCATCGGCGGGCTGGCCCACTCCATCTGCTTCACCTGGGGCACCATCGCGGCAGAGTCCGCGGTCTCCCGCGCGCTGGGTAAAACAGTGCATGTGGAAACCTACCGGAGCGTGACGGACGAGATTCCCGCGTTCTGACGCATTCGAAAACGCGAAAAGGGGGGCGGATTACTTCCGTCCCCTTTTTCTGCTTCAGTGCGCCGCCGCGAAAGGCAGCGGCAAGGAAAAGCGCGATGCGACGCCGCTTCCTGCCTCACGGCGCGATCCGGAACTTCAGCGACGCGTAGGCGTGGTCGTTCGCGGGGTGGTACGCTCCCTCCCGCTGAAACTCAAAACCTAGGCTGCGGAAAAAGGCTGCGGAGGCCTCGTTTTCCCTGATGCAGCACGCCCACACGCGGCGGACGCCCTGCTGTTTCAGGTCATCCAGCACGGCCTGCACCGGCTCCCGCATACAGCCGTGGCGGCGGTGGCGGGCGACGGCGGCAAAGCCCAGTTCCCTTGTATCGTGCCGTCCGGTTTTGGAATCGGGATTGATGGCGACATAGTCCACAAAGCGCCGGTATCCTTTATGATGACGGCCAGACGCCCGTCATGCCTGCTCCAGCGCTTCACCCGCTCTTGGGCGTCTTCCACCGATGCAAGCGGCGGATACATGCCCGCATGGCGCATCGCTTCGCCGCCGCTGAACAGCTCGTGCGCACCCTTCCCCAAAATTCCGAAGGATCAGCCTGATTGTCTCCAGTTTTTCATTGGCAACTCCCGTTTGAACCGTTGTCGCCCGCCCCGATGGAAAAAACCTTTTCCGGGATGCTCCGCCTGTTCTTTTACCCGCGGCTTTCGGCTTTGCTGCGTTCGGGACTGCTTGGGATAAACCGGGCAAGACGCCGTGGAGGGGATGGTAGTGCCTCCCCATGTGTGGCCGGTGAATGCCATGGTGCTGCAGGGCGTGTGGAAACGCAAGCCACGCAGACTCGCGGCTTTGAAACCTGTCATACGCATCCGGAGTGACAGGGCAACCCGAAGTTTTTTGCGCAAATTGATGTTAGCAATAGCGGTGTTTGCCAAAGAGAAGAACCGGAGCGCTCTGCACGCAAACCATAAATAGGGAGCTGAAAACAAGATGAGCGCGGACTTGAAAATCAAGGATTTTGAATATATTGTCGCCGTTGCAGAAGAGGGGAGCTTTACGCGCGCCGCGCAGCGGCTGTTCATCGCGCAGCCAGCCCTCAGCAGAAGGATTCACGAAATCGAACAGCTGCTGGGCGTGGACCTGTTCAAGCGGACCACCAGGAGCCTGACGCTCACCGACAGCGGAGAAACGCTCTTGCGCCATGCTCGTACGATTCTGGCCGAATACGACGGGCTGCAGGAGGACCTGCGGCGCAAGGAGGAGCACCTGGTGGTCGGCTACCACCCGATTCTCGGGCAGCCGCCCTATCTGGTCGAGACCATTCGCCGCATGGGCGTGCGCCATCCCGGCGTGGCGCTGAAGTTCGTGTGCGCCTTCCCGCCGGATATGATGGCGGGGTTGAAGAACCACGGGATTGACTGCGCACTTTTGTTTGAAGGTTACGTGTGCAACGCTGCAGAACTGCAATACGAAAGCCTGTATCCCATCGAGGCTATGCTGGTGGTGGCGCCCGGCCATCCCCTGGCCGGACGCAAACGCGTGGCTTTTGCCGAGCTGTCCGGCATGGATCTTGCCATCCTTTCAAAGGAATGCACGCCGCTGCTGAACAGCAACACGCTGTGCTCCCTGCGCGCGGCGGGGGCAAGACCTGGCAGCGTCATGACCACGGACAATCTGGACGAACTGCTGCTCACCGTCCGCGCGGGGAAAACGGCGGCCTTCGTCTCCAGCGATACCTGCGTCGACGAAGACCTGATCGCCTTGCCCCTGACCGGGGAAATCAGGCCGCCGGAACACCGCAACAGGGTGCTCGCGTGGCACGTGGACAACGCCAATCCCTGCATCACGTCATTCCTAACCACTCTCAAGGAAAGCATTTCCCGCGGATTTATAAGAGATTCGATATAGATCAGAGCGTTTCAAAACCAACTGGTATTTCACAGCAGCCGCAATCCTCCCTATAATCGTAATAGTGGATTTTTTGACAATCCGCTAAATAAACAGCAGGAGGAGTGCAAAGTGAAACGAATCGCATGGCTGCTCTCGGCACTGTTGATTCTGGTCACCCTGTGCGGATGTACCGAGGCGACGGTCGATCAGCCCGAGAGCACGCCTTCGCCTCAGCCCGTTGAAACGCCGCAGCCTGAGGCGGACCATTCTTCTGAGATCACGATCAACTATGTGGATACCATCCCGTGGGACGCCACGTACGACGTTGTCATCGTCGGTTACGGCGGCGCGGGCGCGGTGGCGTCCATCACCGCCAGCGACCTCGGCGCCAATGTCCTGATGGTGGAGAAGGCGCCCAAGGGGGAAGAGGGCGGCAACACCCGCTTCTGCGGCCAGCACGTGGTGGACTTCACCAGCTTTGAGGAGGGCGTCAAGTACCTCAAGGCCGTCCGCGGCCATTACACCGTCTGGCCGGACGAATGGATCGAGCTGTTCGTCGAAAAGGCCGCAGAGTTCGAGGACTGGTGGAACGGTTTCGGCTACACCGAGTACGAGACGCGCCCCCGCGCGGATTACGATCTGCCGGGCAAGGACTCCGTCATCATGTACTACACGGAGATTCCCGGCAATCCCCGCCTGTGGACCGGCCTGAGCGAACAGGTGCAAAAGCGCGTGGACGCGGGCAAGCTGGAAATCTGGTATGAATCTCCCGCCACGAAGCTGATTCAGGATCCCTTCAACAAGACCATTCTCGGCGTCGAAGTGCAGACCGAGGGCCGCACGGTCAACATCCGCGCGAAAAACGGCGTCATTCTGGCCTGCGGCGGGTTTGAGAACAACCAGGAGATGATTCAGAACTACCTCCAGCGCCCGTACAACGGCTACCTCGGCACGAAGTACAACACCGGCGACGGCATCAAGATGGCCATCGAGGTGGGCGCGGATCTGTGGCACATGTCGGCAACGTCCGGTCCGTACCCCGCCTTTGAGGATCCGGAGACCGGCGTCGGCCGCAGGGTTACCGATTCCGTGGGCAAGAACGCAGCGATTTTCGTGGGACCGGACGGCACCCGCTTCATGAACGAGAACTTCTCGCCGAAGCACGGGTACACCATGATCAACGGCGTCTACTCGGTGCTTAACATCCCGCCGGATTCCTGGATGGTGTTTGACAGGACGACGCTGGAAAGCACCGAACTGCTCACCGGCTTTGGCGAAGGAAACGCCACCGCCCTTGAGAAGGGTTGGATCGTCGGCGGCGACACGATTGAGGAACTGGCCGAAAAGACTGGCCTGGACGCCGAAGGCCTTGCCGCCGAGATCGAGAAGTTCAACGGCTTCGCCAAGTCCGGCGCGGACGCCGACTTCGGCCGTCCGGCGGAAAACCTGACCGCCTTTGACGGCCAAGGCTATTACGCCCTGCGCATCACGCCCTGCAACCTGAACACCCAGGGCGGCCCCGTGCGCAACACGAATTGCGAAGTGCTGGACATCAACGGCAATCCCATCCCCAACCTGTATTCCGCGGGTGAGCTCGGGTCCATGCACAGCGGCCTGTATCAGGGCGGAAGCAACGTCGCCGAGTGCATCATCACCGGCCGCATTGCCGCCACCAACGCCTGCGCGCCGAAGGCCGACCCCGCCCCCGTGACGCTGACCGTGGCCACGCAGCCCGAACCGTTCGTCAAGTCCGAGGAGGCGGAAGCCGGGCAGGAGGTCGCCGGCCCCGGTGAATCCATCGGCACCGCCACGGGCATCGGCGGCGAAATCAAGGTGAAGGTCACGATGCAGGACGGCAAGATCCAGAATGTGGAGGTCCTCAGCCACAACGAGACCGAGGGCATCGGCACGGTCGCGATGGAAAAGCTGATTCCCGAGATCATTGCCGCCAACGGCACCCGCGATCCCGCCAGCGGCGAACCTTTGGACGCCGTTTCCGGCGCGACGGTCACCTCCAACGCCCTGCTCCAGGCGGTGGAAAACGCGCTGGCGTCGGCCCGGAACTGAGCGCATACAGCATACGGCATAAAGCAAGCGAAATCCCGAAGACATGTCTTCGGGATTTCGCGCTGCTGGTGCCCTTTGCGCAAGCAAAGTCCGAAACCGGGCATGCCCACGCTTTCTTCTGGACGCATTGGACGGAAACGGAATGCTTCAGAAACGTGCCCCGCGGCGACATCATGTCTGCGCGGAACTGCCCAACTGCTGCCGTTACCGGTGCGCGTTTGCTTGTATCCGTTTTTCGCTGGATGAAGCATGGGACCGTCTGGACGTTTCCCTTACAAATGCCGTTTTTGATTCACGACAAACGGCCTTACAGCAGCCGCCCGCCCGTCAGGTCGATGCAGGCGCCGACGGCGAAGGCGGTTTTGTCCGAGGAGAGCATGACGCACATCCAGCCCATGTCCTCCGGCTGGGCGATGCGGCCGATGGGGCTGCGGCGCTCCATCGTCTCCAGCTCCTTTTCCCACTGCTCGGGGTTTTCCCGTGCGGTTCTTTCGTGGAACTGGTTGTACACAAAACCCGGCATGATGCCGTTGACGTGGATGCCGTACCTGGTGACCTCGGCGGCAAGCGACTTCGTGAAACCCATCGTGCCCGCCTTCGAGGTGACGTAGTGCGTCTGCCCGGGGGACGTGGAGGACACGCTGGCCTTGGAGAGCACGTTGATGATGTGCGCGCCGCCAAAGCCGCGGCTTAACACGTGGCGCACCATCTCGCGGGAGCAGAGGAACATGCTGGAGGTGTTGTTGCGCACCATGTGCTCGAACTGCTCCAGCGTCATGTCCTTGATTTCGACGGTCCGCAGGTCCACAAGGCCGGCGTTGTTGACCAGCACGTCCACCTGCCCGAAAAGTTCGATGGCTTTTGAGAAGAGACGGGCGACGTCCCGCTCCGCGGTGACGTCTCCCTGCACGGCCACGGCCCTGCCGGGACCCATGGCGGTCAAGTCTTTTGCGAATGCCTCCGCGTGGTCGGGGTCTGAACGGTAGTTCACCACCACGTTGGCGCCCTCCAGCACGAACGCCTTGCTGATGCCCGAGCCGATGCCCTTTGAACCGCCGGTGACGATGACGGTTTTGCCCTGTACGCCAAGATCCATGATTGCACCTTTTTCCGAAGCGTTTTTTCCCCCGTCCGCCGGAGGATACCTTCACTATAGGTTTTGTGCCCGTTTGTGTCAAGAAAGCGGGAAGTAAACACAAGTAAACAGAAACGCCCCGCACGCGGCGGGGCGAAGGGGGGAACGGGCTTAGGATTCGCGGATCAGCAGCACCGCGCAAAGGTCCTCGTTGCGCTTCGCTTCCACGAAGATGGCGGTGGCTTCGGTGCGCAAAGTGCTGCCATTTTCAACGGGGCGGCTGTCGGAAAAGACGGCGCAGCGATGCCCCTGCCCGTACAGGGCGAACAGCGCCCTGCGGGAAAAGGCGAAGGCGAACGCCTCCTGGCTGTTCGGAAAGAAGGTGACAGCGATGCGCTCCAGCAGCGCGTCGAAAATGCCCGAATCGCAGGGGAAGCCGGTCTGGTACTCGCAGTGCATGACGGAGTACGCGTTCTGGGAGAGGTTGGTGAAAGCCACCATCTTGAAATAGGTGCAGACAGCGCTCAGCAGCTGGTCCAGCTCGTCGGCGTCGAACAGCTCCGCCGGGAGCTCATACTCGGGCACGTTGCCGGTGAAGTGGTAGACCGCACGCTCCATTTCGGGGGAGTAGAAGGCGTAGTCGTTTTTGCCGCTGCGCTTGACGAAGTACATCGCCTTGTCCGCCTTGCGGTAGAGGGTCTCGAAGCTGTCCTCTCCGGTGCTGACCACCGCGCCGATGCTGGCGTGCAGCATCACGTCGCAGTTTTCCCCGATGCGGATACGGGAGAGCTTTTGCACCAGCGTGACGAGGGAGTTGCGCAGCCTGGACTCGTTGCCGATGTTGCGCAGAAAGACCATGAACTCGTCCCCGCCCACGCGGCCTATGATGTCCGTGGAACGGAAGTGGCTCTTCAGCGTTTCGGCCACCGCCAAAATCGCCTTGTCCCCCTCGGCGTGGCCGAGGGTGTCGTTGATGAGCTTGAGGTTGTCCACGTCCAGGATGAGCAGCGCGTCGGTCTGGTTCCTGCCGTCGCTGATGGAGAGGGAAATCAGGTCCTCCGTGGTGGCCTTGTTCAAAAGCCCGGTCATCATGTCGGACTTCGCGCAGAGCTCGAGCAGCGTCTTTTCGCGCTTCTCGCGGTCGATGTTGGTCAACTGGCCGAGGACGCGCACCACCTTGCCGCTTCCGTCCGCGAAGGAGGAGAGCAGCACGGAGTACCACACGTACTTGTTGGTCCCGTTCAGCAGCCGGAACTCGCAGGACACGCTGGTGGGTTTGGAGACCGCCTCCTGCAGGGCCTTTGCGAAGGCGTCCCGGTCCTCGTGGTGGATGCGGTCGGCGGTCAGCACGTTGTTGAGGTCCGGGCACTGGCCCAGCAGCCTTTCGAAGTTTTCGCTGGCCTCGACGGTCCTGTCCGTAATGTTGAGCTCAAAGACCACCACGTCGGAACTCAGCGCCAGCAGCCTGTACCGCTCCTCGGAGAGCTGCAGCCGCAGCCGGTCGGCCTGCATGCGTTCCCGCTCGGTGCGGAAACCCATGTACGCCTTCGCCAGCGCGAAGGAGAGGACCAGGCATACGCAGATCGAAGCGACCAGCGCGGCGGGCAGAAGACCCGCCCCCTGCGGGGCCGGCGGAGCTTGGGCGGCTGTGCCGGCGGCGCCGTCTGCGGAAAGGGAAAGGGCTCCCTGCAGGGCAGGCTGGAGGCGCATGCCCCGTTCCAGCAGGGTTGCGGCCCCGGGGGCGGCTAAGGGCGGCAAGAAAACCAGCAGCGCAAGGATTGCGGAAAACAGGCCCGTCAGGAAGCCCGGCCGCCTGGGCCGGCAACGCGAAGGCCTTCGATGGTTGGCCATGAAACGACCTCTCTTCAAATGCATGGGAAAATGGCGGATGCGCCAGTGATATATGTTAATATTTTACTACCGAATATTACCGGATGCAATGCCCGCCGCGCATCACTTTGGGACCGGTTTGCGAACGAAATGAACAAGCCCGGCCGCGAACTTGCACGGCCGGACTGCGTTTTTGAAAAAAGCGCGTCAGCTCCTGGCGAGGTAGGTGTCGATGAACACGTCGATCTCGCCGTCCATCACGGCGTTGATGTTGCCCACTTCCACGCCCGTCCTGTGGTCCTTCACGAGGGTGTAGGGCTGGAACACGTAGGAGCGGATCTGGCTGCCCCACTCGATGCGCTTCATCTCGCCCTTCAGGGCGGCCATGCGCTCCATTTCCTCGCGCTCCTTGAGTTCCGCAAGTTTGCCGCGCAGCATCTGCATGGCGGTTTCCTTGTTCTGCAGCTGGCTGCGCTCGTTCTGGCACTGGACGACGATGCCCGTGGGCAGGTGGGTGATGCGGATGGCGGAAGAGGTCTTGTTCACGTGCTGGCCGCCGGCGCCGGAGGCGCGGTAGGTGTCGATGCGCAGATCGTCCGGGTTGATGACGATGTCGTCATTGTCCTCGATCACGGGGGTGACGTCCAGCGAAACAAAGGACGTGTGCCTGCGCCCTGCGGCGTCAAAGGGGGAGATGCGCACGAGCCTGTGCACGCCGGCCTCCGCCTTGAGGTAGCCGTAGGCGTTTTCGCCGACGACCTCGAAGGTGACGGACTTGATGCCCGCCTCGTCGCCGTCCAGCTGGTCCAGCACCCGCACGGTCCAGCCCTGGTTTTCGCAGTAGCGGGTATACATGCGGAAGAGCATCTGCACCCAGTCCTGGGCCTCGGTGCCGCCCGCGCCGGCGTGCAGGGATAGGATGGCGTTGCAGGAGTCGTAGGGTCCCTTGAGCAGAAGCTCCAGCCGGAGCTTCTCGACTTCCGCGCCCAGCTTTTTCACCTCGCCGGTCACCTCGTCGAGCAGCGACGGGTCCTCCTCCTCCAGCGCGAGCTCGATGAGGGTATGGATGTCCTCCCCCCTGGACTTCAGGGAGTTGAGCTTGTTGATCTTGTTCTCGATCTGCTTCGCCTTGCGGCTGATGGCGTTGGCCTCCTGGATGTCGTTCCAGAAGTCCGGCGCGTTCATTTTCTCGTGCAGTTCCCCGAGTTCTGCCGTCAGCTTCGGCAGGTCAAAGGGATTCACCTGCCTCATTGAGACTTTCCATGATGGTGTTGAGCTTTTGCTTCTGCTCCTCGAACTGGATCATCCAACTTTCACATCCTTTGCTTCAATATTAATCATGATCACTCGGCGTTTCTGCCGCAGCAGTTCTTGTACTTTTTGCCGCTGCCGCAGGGGCAGGGCTCGTTGCGCCCGACCTTCTTCTCCACCCGCACCGGCTGCTGGGCCTCCTGGCTTTGGCGGTTGGTGGACTGTTCCTGCATGGGGGAGCGCTGCGCCGCAGAGGCCCTTGCGGAGGGCGCCTGGCGGGCGGTGCCGGTGGCTGCCTTGCGCTCTTTCGGCATGCCCTTCACGGAGATGTGGAACAGGGCGGAGAGCGTCGTCTCGTTGATGGAGGCGATCATCTGCTCGAACATGTCGTACCCCGCGATGGCGTATTCCTTGGCGGGGTCGCGGTTGCCGTACGCCTGCAGGTAGATGCCGTCCCGCAGGCGGTCCATGGCGTCGATGTGCTCGATCCAGTGGGTGTCCACCACCCTGAGCAGCACTTCGCGCTCGGCGTCCCGCATGGAGAGCCCGTAGGAGGCGAGTTCCTGCTCGCGCTGGGCGTAAGCGTCCCTGGCACGGCGCAGAAGGTCTTCCGCCAGCTCGTCCCGCTTCAGGGCCTTCAGCTGCTCCTTTGTCAGGTCCGCCCAGGGGTTCTCGCCCGGCTGGAAGAATAAGCGGGAAAGGTACGTCGCCATGGCGGCGAGGTCCCACTCCTCAGGCTCTGTAGACTCGGGGCAGTAGGTGTTCACCGCGTCCCTGACCAGGTCCTCGATGAGGGAGCGGATGCTCTCGGAAATGTCCTCGCCCAGCAGCACGCGGCGGCGCTGGCTGTAGATGACCTCGCGCTGCTTGTTCATTACGTCGTCGAACTGCAGCACGTTCTTTCTGGCGTTGAAGTGCATCATCTCGATGCGCTTCTGGGCGGACTCGATCTGGCGGGTGAGGAGGCCCATCTCCATGGGCTCGTCGGCGTTCTTCGAACCCGCGATGCGCGCGGTGAGGGCCTTGAGGTTCTCGCCGCCGAAGTAGCGCAGAAGGTCGTCGTCCAGCGAGAGGTAGAACCGCGTGGAGCCGGGGTCGCCTTGGCGGCCGGCGCGGCCGCGGAGCTGGTTGTCGATGCGCCGGGCGTCGTGGCGCTCGGTGCCGATGATGTGCAGCCCGCCGAGTTTGACGACCTCGTCGTGCTCTTTGTCGGTGATCTTCTTGAAGGCGGCGTAGGCCTCGGCGTATTCCTTCCTGGCGGCGAGGATGGCCTCGTCATCGGTCTCGCCGTGGCCGGTGGCCTCCTCGATGAGGGCGTCGTCATACCCTTTTTGGCGAAGCGCCCGCCGCGCCAGAAAGTCCGGATTGCCGCCCAGCAGAATGTCCGTTCCGCGGCCGGCCATGTTGGTGGCGATGGTGACGGCGCCGATCTTGCCCGCCTGGGCGATGATCTCCGCCTCCTTCTGGTGGTTCTTGGCGTTGAGCACCTCGTGCCTGATGCCCCGCCGCTCCAGCATGGCGGAAAGGCGCTCGCTCTTTTCCACGGAGATGGTGCCCACCAGCACCGGCCTGCCGGTGGCGTGGACCTTCGCGATTTCCTCGATGACCGCCTTGAACTTGGCGTCCTCGGACAGAAAGACCAGATCGTCGTAGTCCACGCGGATGTTGGGCTTGTTGGTGGGGATCTCCACCACGTCCAGGTTGTAAATCCCGTTGAACTCCGCCTCCTCTGTCTTGGCGGTGCCCGTCATGCCGGCGAGCTTTTTGTACATGCGGAAGTAGTTCTGGTACGTGATGGTGGCGAGGGTCTTGCTCTCGTTCTTGATGGGCACGCCCTCCTTGGCCTCGATGGCCTGGTGCAAACCTTCGCTGTACCGCCTGCCGTACATGATGCGGCCGGTGAACTCGTCCACGATGAGCACCTTGCCGTCCTGCACCACGTAGTCCACGTCCTTCTTGAACAGGGCGTTGGCCTTGAGGGCCTGCTGGATGTAGTGGTTGAGCTCGGTGTTGTCCGCGTCCGTCAGGCGCTCGACGTTGAAGTACTTCTCCGCCTTTTCCACGCCGGACGCCGTGAGGCTGACGGTGCGGCGCTTGGGGTCCACGGTATAGTCGCCGGAGTTGGAGAAGGCCTGCTCTGCGGACTGCATCATGGCCTCGTACTTCGAGGTTTCCACCACGTCCTCGCCCCGCTTGAGGTGCTTGACGAACCGGTCCGCCTTGACGTACATGTCGCCCGAGTCGTCCCCCTTGCCGCTGATGATGAGGGGGGTGCGGGCCTCGTCGATGAGGATGGAGTCCACCTCGTCCACGATGGCGTAGTGCAGTTCGCGCTGGACCATATCCTCCTTGTAGACGCACATGTTGTCCCTGAGGTAGTCGAAGCCGAACTCGCTGTTGGTGCCGTAGGTGATGTCGCAGGCGTAGGCCTTTCTGCGCTGGTCGCTGGGCATCTGGGACAATATCACGCCCACGGACAGCCCCAAAAAGCGGTAGACCTTGCCCATCCACTCGGCGTCGCGCTTGGCGAGGTAGTCGTTCACCGTGACCACGTGCACGCCGTGGCCGGCCAGGGCGTTGAGGTAGCTGGCCAGCGTCGCCACGAGGGTCTTGCCCTCGCCGGTCTTCATTTCGGCGATGCGTCCCTGGTGCAGCACGATGCCGCCGATGAGCTGCACGTCAAAGTGCCGCATGCCGATGGAGCGCCAGGCGGCCTCCCGCACGACGGCGAACGCCTCGGGGAGAAGGTCGTCCAGCGTCTCGCCGCCCGCGAGGCGGCGCCGGAACTCCTCGGTCTTGGCGCGAAGCTGCGCGTCGGAAAGCGCCTTTATCTGCGGCTCCAGGGCGTTGATGCGGTCCACGACGGGCGTGAACTTCTTCACCGGCGAGCCCCCGCCGAAAATTTTAGAGAAAAAACCCATTTTGTCTGCCTTTCGGTATAAAATGCTTCGTTCGCTCCATACTCTCGGCATGGAGGCCGATTGCTCTGTCTGAAGGTTTCCCGCCCGCCGGCGCAGAAGCGCCGCCCCGCGGGCGAAAAAAGGGGGAATTGGGGATTCTTCGCAGGAAAACGACGCGAAAGCGCCGCGCGTTCCCGCCAAATCCGCCGCAAAGCCGCATGGCGCCGCTTTGCGGCCGGAAAACGGTCATACCGTCCCGCATATTTTAGCACAATAGGAAGGAAGGAGCAACGAAAAGGGAACGGCCCGGCGCCCGCGTGGCGCCGCATTCGCCAAAACCCGGTCCAGATCGCGTATTTTTGCACGATCAGCCAAAAACAGGAATCGGAACGGGTGCGGAGAATATTAGAATACAGGCATTCCGCAGCCGGCTGTGACCGCTTCGGCAGATCGATTGCCGGCGCGGGGCGCCAATGCCCAAAGGGCATGAAATGCAGCGGGTGAAAGGAGCGATCAGTATGAGGATCAACATCACCGGTAAGAACTTCGAAGTCTCGGAGTACCTCAAGGAAGTGACCGAGAAGAAAGTCAGCAAGCTCAGCCGCTACTTCAAGCCCGAAACCGTGGTCTTTGTCACCCTGTCGGTGGAGCGCAGCAGGCACATCTGCGAAGTGACCATCCCCTTTGACGGCGGCATCATCCGCGGCGAAGAGGTGACGGGCGACATGTACGCCTCCATCGACAACGTGGTGGACAAACTGGAAAAGCAGATCAGCCGCTACCGCACCAAGCTGAGCCGCAGCCTGCGCGCGGGGGTTGAGCTGCCCGTCCTTGAGGAGAAGGACGAAAAGCCGGCGAGGAAGATCGTCCGCACCAAGCGCTTCGCCTACAAGCCCATGAGCGTGGAGGAGGCGGTGCTCCAGATGGACCTTCTGGGCCATTCCTTCTTCGTGTTCACCAACGCGAAGACCGACGAGGTGAACGTGCTCTATCTGAGAAAGGACGGCAATCTGGGCCTCATCGAGCCCGGTTTCGTGGAAGACGACGAGTGAGAACCGCCCATCCGCAGCGCGAGCTGCGTTGGCCGCCACCTTCCGGGTGGCGGCCTTTTTGCGGCCCGTTCGCTCCCTGCCCGAAGGTTGGCGCGCAAAACCTTGCAAAGGCCGGGCATTGGGTTTATCATGGTATGCAACTTGCATTTTGAGGATTTTAAGCAACCGGAGGGGAAGAGGGCATGATCGACATCAGCACCATCGCCGCGGCGGACCCGGAGCTGGCGCAGTGCATCGAGGACGAGCTTCGGCGCCAGCGGGACCACATCGAGCTGATCGCGTCGGAGAACTTTGTGTCGCCCGCGGTGCTGGCCGCCATGGGCAGCCCGCTGACCAACAAGTACGCCGAGGGCTATCCCGGCAGACGGTACTACGGCGGCTGCGAGTTCGTGGACGTGGCCGAGGAACTGGCGAAAAAGCGCGCCTGCGAGATTTTCGGCGCCGAGCACGCCAACGTGCAGCCCCACAGTGGCGCCCAGGCGAACTTCGCGGTCTATTTTGCCCTGCTCAAGCCGGGCGACACCATCATGGGCATGAGCCTGGACCACGGCGGGCACCTGACCCACGGAAGCCCGGTGAGCGTCTCGGGGAAGTACTTCAACGTCGTCAGCTATCAGGTGGACAAAGACACCGAAAGGATCGACTACGACGCGGTGCGAAAACTCGCCCATGCGCACAGGCCGAAGCTCATCGTGGCGGGGGCGAGCGCCTACCCGCGCGTCATCGACTTCAAGGCCTTCCGGGACATCGCGGACGAGGTGGGCGCCTATCTGATGGTGGACATGGCCCACATCGCCGGCCTGGTCGCCGCGGGTCTTCACCCCAGCCCCGTGCCGTATGCGGACGTGGTCACCTCCACCACCCACAAGACGCTGCGCGGCCCCCGGGGCGGCCTCATCCTCTGCAAGGCGCAGCACGCCAAGGCCATCGACTCCGCCGTATTCCCCGGCGTGCAGGGCGGGCCGCTGATGCACGTCATCGCCGCGAAGGCCGTCGCCTTCAAGGAGGCGCAGACGGACGCCTTCAAGGAATACCAGCAGCGCATCGTGAACAACGCCAAGGCGCTGGCAGATGGGCTTTTGAAAGGGGGCCTGAGGCTGGTTTCCGGCGGGACGGACAACCACATGGTTCTGGTGGACCTTCGCAACACCGGCAGGACGGGCAAAGAGGTGGAAAAGCTGCTGGATGCGGCGAACATCACCGCCAACAAGAACGCCATCCCCTTCGACCCCGCCAGCAAGTTCGTGACTTCGGGGCTGCGGCTGGGCACCCCCGCCGTCACCACCCGGGGCATGAATGAAGAGGACATGGAAAACATCGCCGCCTGGGTGTGCGACGTGGCAAAGCGCGGCGAGGAGGCTGTGTTTGCCGTGCGGAAAAAGGTGCTGGAACTGACGGCAAAATACCCCCTTTATCCCGACGACGTGATGTGAGCGCATCCCGCAAGGCGAAGGCTTTGCGGGACGCGCGTTTTTGGACGGCGCGGGAGGGAATGAATAAACAGAATGGTGCCTTCGTACGATGAAATGTATGCCAAACCGTAACCGGCGGCGTGCATGCGGGCAGTTCGCCCTTTGTGGTTGTGCGAAATGGCGCGATGGTGTATCATGGCTCTTGACACGTGCGAAATGAGGACCAAAGCATGAAAATCGACAAAAAGAGCGCCCTGAAGTTCGCGGCGCTGGTGATTGTGGTGGGCGCGGCCGTGGGCATCGCCTGGCTGAACCGGGATGCCATCAACGCGGTGGTGGAAAACCCCACGATGCTCCGGGATTACCTGAAGTCCTTCGGGTTCTGGGGCTTCTTAATATACCTCGGGCTGCAGATCGCCCAGGTGGTGACCATCATCGTGCCCGGCGAGGTGCTGAACGTCTGCGGCGGGTTCATCTACGGCATCCCGCTGGGGTTCGTGCTCTCCTGGATCGGCATCATGATCGGGTCGGTCATCGCTTTTTACCTGTCCCGCAGCCTGGGGAGGGACTTCATCTCCAAAGTCATCCCCGAAAAGCAGATCAAAAAGGTGGAGGCGCTGCTCAACTCCACCAAGGGCACGGTGGGGCTGTTCGTCATCTGCATGATTCCCTTCATTTCGAAGGACACGCTGATTTACGTCGCCGGCCTGACGCCGGTGAAGCCCTCCCGCATGCTGGCCATCTACGGGCTGACGCGCATTCCCGGCAACCTCATCTGGGTTTCGGTGGGGGCGAACCTGTTCGAGCAGGACACGCTGGGCCTGATCCTCACCGCCGCGGCGATGGCGGTGCTGGTGGTGGCGGGGTTCCTTCTCAAGCGGAGGATGGACAAAAAGAAAGCCGGCTGAACGCGGCTTTGGGGAAAATCGCGCCGCCCGCCTGCCGGGCGGCGCTTTTGCGCGCAAGAGGCGGTCACTTTTCATCGCGGGAGTTGACAAGGGCGAAAAGCGGGCATATAATCGCAGTATCCCATAACAATGCGGAGTGATGGGGAAGCCATCGTCGCACAAAGCCGGAGAGAAGAGAGCCGCCGCCGCAGGCTGAGAGCGCGGCATCCGGCGCGAAGGATGTGTACCGCCCCCGGACCGCGTTCCCGTGGAAGGGTTACCAATCCAGCGAGCGGAGCAGGGTTTTCTTGCTCAAGCGGGGTGGAACCGCGGATTGTGTCAATTCGTCCCCCAACGCCTTCTGGCGTTGGGGGCATTCTATTTAGGACAGTTTGCAAGAACGTTACGTGTGGAGGACGCTATGAAGATCATCCTGAACGGCAAGGAAATGGAGTTTGAAAAGGGCACGACGCCCATCGACATGGCAAAGGCGCTGGACCCGGAGTTGTACAAGGCCGCCCTTTCCGCCTCGGTGGACGACAAGCTGGTGGGCCTGTACTTCCCCGTCGAGCACGACGCCAAGGTGGACATCTGGACCTTCGCGGACGAGGGCGGCAGAAAAACGCTGCGCCACACCGCCAGCCACGTGATGGCGCAGGCCATCAAGCGCCTGTTCCCGGACACGAAGCTGGCCATCGGTCCCGCCATTGACAACGGCTTCTACTACGACCTGGATTCCAGCCACGTGTTCACCGAGGAGGACTTTGCCGCCATCGAGCAGGAGATGGCGAAAATCGCGAAGGAGAATTTGCGCATCGAGCGCTTCGTGCTGCCCAGGGAGGAGGCGCTGGCCTTCGTGCGGGAGCGCAACGAGCCCTACAAGGTGGAGCTCATCGAGGACCTGCCCGAGGACGAGACCATCTCCTTCTACCGGCAGGGCGAGTTCGTGGACCTGTGCGCCGGCCCCCACGTGGGCTCCACGGGCAAAGTCAGGCACTTCAAGCTGATGAGCGTCGCCGGCGCCTACTGGCGGGGCGACGAGAAGAACAAGATGCTCCAGCGCATCTACGGCACGGTGTTCCCCACCAAGGAGGAGCTCAAGGCCTACCTTGACCGGCTGGAGGAAGCCAAAAAGCGCGACCACAGAAAGCTCGGCCGCGAACTCGATCTTTTCGCCATCATGGACGAGGGCCCCGGCTTCCCCTTCTTCTTCCCGAAGGGCATGGTCATCCGCAACGAGCTGGAGAACTACTGGCGCCAGCTGCACCGCGAGCGGGGCTATGAGGAAATCAAGACCCCGATGATCCTCAACGAGGAACTGTGGCACAGAAGCGGCCACTGGGACCATTACAAGAACAACATGTACTTCACCAAGATCGACGGTGAGGACTACGCCATCAAGCCCATGAACTGCCCCGGCGGCATGCTGGCCTACAAGCGCCGCCTGTGGTCCTACAAGGACCTGCCCCTGCGGGTGGGCGAGCTGGGCCTGGTGCACCGGCACGAGCTTTCCGGCGCGCTGCACGGCCTGATGCGCGTGCGCTGCTTCACCCAGGACGACGCCCACATCTTCATGACCGAGGACCAGATCCAGTCCGAAATCGCGGAGGTCATGGACCTCATCGACACGGTGTACAAGGTGTTCGGCTTCAAGTACCACGTGGAGCTGTCCACCTGCCCCGAGGACTTCATCGGCACCGAGGAGATGCGCGTCGCCAGCGAGAACGCCCTCAAGGCCGCCCTTGAGGCAAGGGGCATGCCCTACGTGCTCAATCCCGGCGACGGCGCCTTCTACGGCCCGAAGATCGACTTCCACCTGGAGGATTCCATCGGCCGCACCTGGCAGTGCGGAACCATCCAGCTGGACTACCAGATGCCCGAGCGCTTCGACCTGACCTACACCGGCCCGGACGGCGAAAAGCACCGCCCCATCATGATTCACCGCGTGGCTTTCGGCTCCATCGAGCGCTTCATCGGCATCCTGACGGAGCATTTCGCCGGCGCCTTCCCCGTGTGGCTCTCCCCTGTGCAGGCGAAAATCCTGCCCATCACCGACCGCACCCACGACGTGGCAAGGCAGATCGCCGGCGTGCTGGCCGCCGAGGGCATCCGCGTGGAGGTGGACGACCGCTCCGAAAAGATCGGCTACAAGATCCGCCAGGCGCAGATGGAAAAGGTGCCTTACATGCTCATCATCGGCGACAAGGAGGCCGAGGACGGCACCGTCTCCGTCCGCTCCAGAAAGGACGGCGACATCGGCGTCATGCCGCTGGAGGATTTCCTCGCCAAGATTCAGGAGGAAATCGAGACCAAGGCCCACGACTGACCCCAAAACCGCAAACCGCCCGCCCCGAAAGCCGGGGCGGGCTTTTTGCGCGGCTCGGCGTTGCGGAAAATTTACGCCGGCTTTTCGGAACCCCTTGAAGGGCGTCGGGAACTGTGGTATAGTTAACCTGAACGAACTTTCTGCCGGCCATCCGGCGCGCACGAAAGGAGGCCCCATGCGAAAGAAAGCCAAAACGATGCGGTCCGTCGCGTTCGTCGTCGTAATGCTGATGATCTTCCTGCTGCTCGGGTGTTCCGCCAAGCCGAATCAGGGGACGGACGAGCCCGCTGAGAGCGCTTCTGAAAGCACCGTTTCCGAAGCCGCGGCCGGGACCGCGCAGCAGGAGCGGGAGTACGCGTTTACGCGCTCGGCGTTCCCGGAGTTTGAAACCACGGACATCGACGGCAACGCCATCGACAACGGCGTCTTCTCCGAAGGGAAGATGACCATGGTGAACCTGTGGGGCACCTGGTGCGGCCCCTGCGTGGGCGAGCTGCCAGAGCTTCAGCGGATTTCCGAGGATTATGCGGAAAAGGGCGTGAAAGTCATCGGCGTTTACGACTATTCCAGCATGGACGAGGAGGTCCGCGCCCTGATGGAACAGCAGGGCCTGACCTACACCATGGCCCGCTACGCCGACCCCTTCTTTGAGCTGGAAACAGGCTATGTGCCCACGACGTATTTCGTGGACGGCCAGGGCCGCATCATGGGTTCGGCGTTTGTGGGCGCCAGGGATTTCGAAGGATGGAGCGCGGTGATCGATGCACTCCTCAAGGATGTGGACTAGATACCTTCTGCCCGGCGCGCTGCTGGTTGCCGGGCTTTTGCTCATCGCGGCGGGGGTGGCGAGGGGCGAAGTGCTGACGGTGTTCGCCAAGGCCGCAAGGGTGTGCCTTGAGTGCATAGGGATAGGCTGACATGAAGGGCAAGCGCAGTTTTCGCCACGCGGTTCAGGCGGTCTTTACGGCGCTGACCAACGCGTATGCCATCGGCTTTGTCAGGGGGACGGTGTACAACGGCCCCCTGAAAAACATCTGCGTGCCCGGGCTGAACTGCTACGCCTGCCCGGGCGCCCTGGGAGCCTGCCCCATAGGCTCCCTTCAGGCCGTTCTGGGGAGCAGCAGGTATGCGTTTTCCCGCTACGTCGTGGGTTTTCTGATGGCCTTCGGGGCGATCTGCGGCAGGCTGGTCTGCGGATACTTGTGCCCGTTCGGCCTCGTGCAGGACCTTCTGCACAAAATCCCCCTGCCCGGGGGGTGGAAGCTGAAAAAGGTGCGCACCTTCAAGGGGGACGGGGCCCTGCGCAGGCTGAAGTACGCCGTCCTCGCCGTGTTTGTGGTGCTTTTGCCCATGGTCTGGGTCAACGAGGCGGGGGTGGGGGAGCCGTGGTTTTGCAAGCTCATCTGCCCGGCGGGCACGCTGGGGGGCGGGATTCCCCTGCTGGCGGTGAATGAGACGCTGCGCGGCATGGCGGGCTGGCTGTTCGGCTGGAAGATGCTGATTTTGCTGGCCGTCGTCGCGCTGTCCGTCCTTTTGTACCGGCCTTTTTGCAAGTATCTGTGCCCGCTGGGGGCGGTCTACTCCTTTTTCAACAAGGCCTCCTTCTACCGCATGGGCATCGACCCCGAAAAGTGCATCCATTGCGGCGCCTGTGAGCGGGCGTGCCGCATGAACGTGCCCTTTTTGAAGGACCAGAACCACCCGGAATGCATCCGCTGCGGGGACTGCAAACGGGCCTGCCCGAAAGGCGCGGTGAGGACCGGATTTGTCCCCTGCAGGCACGTTAAAGGGCATCGAATGGAAAAAAATGAGCGCAAATGCGCGGAATGAACTTGATAGATGGTTCATAATATGGCATGATACTGTTAGTTATTGGAAATCATCCGTGCCATTTCTGAAGGAGGTGCCATATGTCTATCTACGATTACCTGTACGATGCCCGGTCAGCTCTCGATGAGGTTCCGCGCTTCCTCGGCGCGCTGGGGGGCGTTATCTCCGCGATGGGGCCTGTTCTCCTGATTGCATTCATCCTTGCATTGTGCGTTGCGATTTTCTTTTTGCCCAGGCACAACCGCGGCAAATTCGCATCCCCCGTGCTGGCGAAGCTGTACAGCTTCCTCAACTTTGAGTCCTTCGGGATGAAGGGCATCCTCAAGGTGCTGTTCGCCACGCTGGCGATCTACCTGTTCATCATGGGGCTGTACGTGATGTTCGCCCTGAGCTTCTGGATCGGCCTGTTCATGCTCATCTCCATCCTGCTGGTGCGCGTGGTGTTTGAGCTCGCCTTCTCTGTCGTCTCCATCCGGGACAATGTGGAGCAGATCAACCGCCGCATGGCCGGAGAGACCTTCGAAGACAACGAGGAGCCCGGCATCCTTGACAGGCTCGGCGAACTCGCCCGCCGCCCGCCCAAGCCCGCGGCGAACGCCGTTCCCCCGGTCAGCCCCGTTCCCGTGGACCAGATCAAGACCGCCGATGACGCCAAGTTCTGCCCCAACTGCGGCGCGGAGCTCCGCCCCGGCGGGCTGTTCTGCGCGAGCTGCGGCGTCCGGGTCCAGCAGCCCGAACAGCAATAACAAGCAAAAGCAAAAACCCGTGCGGACTGCGCGCGGGTTTTTGCTTGGAACGGCAAGCCCCTTCGCGGCACGTTAAAGGTGATAAAATGAATATTGAAAGAATCTGGAACAGCTGGCAGGACGCCGAAGCCTTCTCGGGCGTGTTTTCGGCAAGGGACGGGCAAGGCGTTGTCTTTGAAAAAAGCCAAGGATTCCGAAACATCAGCGAGGAACTGCCGAACAACGGCGGCACGGCCTTCGGCATCGCGTCCGGAACGAAGCTGTTTACCGCGCTGGCGGTCTGCAAACTGATCGATGCGGGAAAGCTGTGCTTGAATGACAGGATATGGGATGTGCTGCCCCATGACCTCGGGCGGATTGACAGGAATGTGACCGTCTATCAACTTCTAACGCATACTTCCGGCATCGGCGACTATCTGGACGAGGAGACGCCCGATGCCTACGAAAAGGAGCTGCAACTGACCGAAAAATACCCAGTCTATCTGTGGGAAAGGCTCGAATACTACCTGCAGATGATAACGCCGCTGCCGCAGAAGTTTGAACCCGGAGCGAGATTCGGCTACTCCAACGCCGGCTATGTGATGCTGGGTCTTGTTATTGAGGCTGTCAGCGGGAAGAGCTATCAGCAGTTTGTCACAGAGGAAATCATGCAGAAGCTGAACCTGCGCCACACGGGGTTTTACCGCATGGATGCCCTTCCTGCCAATACAGCCTATGGCTATGTGAAGGCAAAGGACGGTTCGTGGCGGACCAATGTTTTTATGCTGCCCGTCATCGGCGGGTCGGACGGCGGCCTGTTCACCTGCGCGCGGGATATGGATACGTTCTGGCGTTCTTTATTTGACGGCCGTATCCTGTCTGAAACCATGCTGCAGGCGTTTTTGAAGCCGCAGGTGATTCGGGATGCGCAAAACAGCTTTGGACTGGGCGTCTATCGCTATGACCGGGGTACCGAAACGGTTTATTACGCCATCGGCGGCGATTTCGGGGTGGACTTTTCCACGGCGTATTTCCCCGATGAAAAGATTGCCGTATCGGCGTTTGGCAACGCGGAAGTTGACACGTTTCCCCTGCTCCGCATGCTGATGGAGTCCCGCTGAAAGGGAATCGAAACGGCAAACCCCCTCCGGCACATCCCGCCGGAGGGGGTTCTGGCATTCTTCTGGGCTTATTGCCGGTTTAACCGTTCAGCAGCTCGCGCATCAGCCTGTTGACGATGGCGGGGTTCGCCTTGCCCTTGCTGGCCTTCATCACCTGGCCCACGAGGCTGGTCATGGCCTTTTCCTTGCCCGCCCTGTAGTCCTTGACGGCCTTTTCGTTGGCGGCGATGACGGTCTTGCACAGCTCGAGGATGGCGCCCTCGTCGCTCACCTGCGCGAGGCCCAAAGCGCTGACCAGCTCCCCGGGGGAGCGGCGCTCGCCGGGGGCGAACATGGCCTCCAGCACCTTCGAGCCGGCGGTGCGGCTGATGGTGCCCTTCTCCACCAGCGAAATCAGCTCATAAAGCCCCTTCGCGCCGAACCAGAGCTCGTCAAAGCCGGTATTGGTGTCGTTGCAAAGGCGCGCCACGTCGCTCATCAGCCAGTTGGACACCGTTTTCGGCGCGGCGCCCAGGGCGACGCAGGCGTCAAACAGGTCGGAAATCGCCTTTTCGCCCACGAGGAAGTCCGCGTCGTAGTCCGGAAGGCCGAGCGCTTCGGTGTAGCGCTTCCGGCGCTCGTGGGGAAGCTCGGGCAGAGACGCCTTGATGCTGGATAGCCATGCGTCGTCGATGACGATGGGCATGATGTCCGGCTCTGGAAAGTAGAAGTAGTCGTGGGCGTCCTCCTTGGAGCGCATGGCGTAGTTCACGCCGCGCTCGTCGTCCCACCTGAGGGTGTCCTGGGTGATGGCGCCGCCCTTTTCCAGGATTTTGCGCTGGCGGGCGCGCTCGTACTCGATGGCGCGCACCGTGGCGGAAAGGGACGCGATGTTCTTCGTCTCCGTACGCGTTCCGAAGGGTGCGTCAGGCGAGGGGCGCAGGGAGAGGTTGACGTCGCAGCGCATGGAGCCCTCCTCCATGCGGCAGTTGCTGACGTTGGCGTACAGCAGCACGTTGCGAAGATGCTGCAAAAAGGCGTACACCTCGCCGGAGGTGCGAAAATCCGGCTCTGTGACGATCTCGATCAGCGGCACGCCGCAGCGGTTGCAGTCCACCCGCGTGGCGCCGGAAGCGTGGATGAGCTTGCCTGCGTCTTCTTCAATGTGGATGCGGGTGATGCCGATGCGCTTGGTGTAGGCGGGCTTGTTGACCTTGCCGTCCAGCGGGTCGCCTTCGGGCACGCGCAAATCCACGTACCCGTCGTAGCACAGCGGCAGGTCGTACTGGCTGGTCTGGAACGCCTTTGGCAGGTCGGGGTAGAAGTAGTGCTTCCTGTCCTGCCGGGAGTACTGGTTGATCTTGCAGTTGAGCGCAAGGCCGGCCTTGACGCAGTATTCCACCGCCTGTTTGTTCAGCGCGGGCAGCGTGCCCGGAAAGCCCATGCACACCGGGCAGACGTGGGTGTTCTCCTCCGCGCCGAAGGCGGTGGAGCAGGTGCAGTAGATCTTCGACTGCGTGGAGAGTTCCACGTGAACCTCAAGTCCGATGACGGTTTCGAATTCCATGTGTTACCTCCCGTAAAGCGCGGCGCCGGCGCGATAGAGCGTCTCCTCGCAAAGGGGCTTCGCGATGAATTGGGCGCCGATGGGCAAGCCGTTTTCGTCCGTTCCGCAGGGGACGGACAGGCCGCACAGCCCCGCCACGTTGACCGAAACGGTGCAGATGTCCGCAGCGTACATCTCGAGCGGGTCCTTGCTCATCTCCCCGAACTTCCAGGCGGTGACGGGCGCCACCGGCGTGAGCAGGCAGTCAAACCTCTCAAACGCATTGTCGTAGTCCTGCATGATGAGCGTCCGGACCTGCTGGGCGCGCTTGTAGTACGCGTCGTAATACCCCGAGGACAGGGCGAAGGTGCCCAGCAGGATGCGGCGCTTGACCTCCCAGCCAAAGCCCTCGGAACGGGACTTGGTGTACAGCTCCGAGATGCTCTCGACGTCCTGCGCGGCGTAGCCGAAGCGGATGCCGTCGTACCTGCCAAGGTTGGAGGCTGCCTCGGCGGAGGAGATGATGTAGTACGCCGGCAGGGCGTACTTCACCCGCGGCAGGCTGCATTTCTCCACCACGGCGCCCTTTTCGCGCAGAACGTCCGCTGCCTTGAGAACGGCTTCCCTGATGGCGGGGGAGATGCCGGGGCCCAGCAGCTCTTCGGGAAGGCCGACGCGCATGCCGTCGAGGATGCCGTCCTTGGCCGAGGCGGCGTAGTCCGGCACCGGATGGGGCAGGGAGGAGGCGTCCATGGGGTCGTGACCCGCGATGACGGAAAGGATGAGGGCGTTGTCGTACACCGTTCTGGTCATGGGGCCCACCTGATCCAGCGAGGACGCGAACGCCACCACGCCGAAGCGGGACACCCTGCCGTAGGTGGGCTTCATGCCCACGATGCCGCAGAACGCCGCAGGCTGGCGGATGGAACCGCCGGTGTCCGTCCCCAGCGCGAAGGGAGCGAGGCGCGCCGCCACCGCCGCCGCCGAGCCGCCGGAGGACCCGCCGGGCACCCGCTCGGGGTCCACTGGGTTTTTGGTCTTGAAGAAGTAGCTGGTTTCGGTGGAGGAGCCCATGGCGAACTCGTCCATGTTCAGCTTGCCGAGCAGCACGCAGCCGGCCTGCTCCAGTTTTTTGACCGCCGTGGCGGTGTAGGGCGGCACGAAGTTTTCCAGCATGCGCGACGCGCAGGTGGTTTTGATGCCCTTTGTGCAGAAATTGTCCTTCAACGCGAAGGGAATGCCGTCCAGTGGGGAAAGGGGCGTGCCGCGAGAGCGCCTTTCGTCCGCCGCGGCGGCGTCGGAAAGGGCCTTTTCAGCCGTGACGGTGATATAGGAGCGGATGAAGCCGTCTTCCTTTTCAATGGCCGAAAGATAGGCCTTCGTGATTTCGGTGGAGGAGAGCTTCCCCTCCGCCAGCAGGGCGGAAAGCTCGGCCACCGTCAAATCCCTGATGTCCATGTGAAATCCTCCTTATTCCACGACGCGGGGCACGAGAACACAGCTCTCGTCATGCCTGGGGGCGCAGCGAAGCAGCTCCGCGCGGTCAAAGGAAGGCAGAACGCCGTCCTCTCTGAACACGTTCTGCACGGGCACGGCGTGGGTGGTGGGCGGGACGCCCGAAACGTCCAGCTCCTTCAGGCTGTCCGCAAAATCGATCATGCCGCTCATCTCGCCCTGCAGCCGCTCGGTTTCCTCCTCCGAGAGGGAAAGGCGGGCGAGCGCCGCGACGTGGAGCACCTGTTCTCTCGTGATCTTCATGGGTTACGACCTCGCATTTGCTGATTTAATGCTTTATTGTAGCATTTTGCCCGCGAAGCGGCAACAGAATCGGGCAAAAAGTCCGGCATTGGGGGCGTACGAACGCCTTTGCCGTACGCGCGTCTTCGCGGCAGCGAAAAAGCCGCCGCGGACTGCAACGCGGAGCGTGACATAGCCTGGCTGCGGTGGCCTTTGTGACCAGCAACACGCTGGACGTGGTGTTCAACTACATCTTCGTCGTGGTGCTGAAGCTGGGCGTGGCGGGCTCGGTGTACTCCACCGGCGTGGGGGCCTTCGCGATGATCTGCATCAGCATGGTGCACTTCATCAAAAAGAAGGGCTGCCTGCGGCTGACATGGCCGAAGTTTGACTTTTCCGAGATTTTCAAGTCCTTCAAGACGGGGTTTGCCACCTCCGTCCAGCACGTGTACAACTTCATCACCATCCTGGTGTGCAACCGGCTGCTGATGAGCCTTGGGGGCAACCTGGGCGTCGCGGTGTTCGACATCATCTTCAACGTGGCGCTGCTCGCCGCCTCGGTGTACGACGCCATCAGCATGGCGCTGCAGCCCATGGTGAGCACGTACCGCAGCGAGCACAACCTGGACAACATCCGCAGCACCCTCAAGGAGGCCTTCAAGGTTTCCTTCCTGCTGAGCGCCCTGCTCACCGCGCTGCTTGTGGCGTTCCCGAAGGAGGTGTGCTACGCCTTCGGCCTTCGGGAAGCGGCGGAGCTGGCGGCGGGCAGCGCGGCGGTGCAGATCTTCGCCGCCGGCATGATCTTTTCCGGCGTCAACATGCTGATGACCTATTACTACCAGGCCATGGAGCGGGAGTTCGCCAGCTACATGCTCTTCACTTTGCGGAGCTTCGCGCTGTTCCTGCTGTTCGGCGTGCTGTTCGCAAGGGGCTCTCTGTCCAACTTCTGGTGGGCGTACCCCTGCACGGAAGTTGCCTCTTTGGCGGTGCTGGCGATTTACAACAAGGTCAAGGGCTCCTGGACGTACCTTGCCAAGGAGGAAAAGGACGTGTTCACCGCCACGCTGTACAGCGGAACGGCGAACCTCGGCGAGGTGGAGCAGGAGGTCAACCGCTACATGGAGAGCCTGGACGCCAGCCCCCAGCAGACCTATTACGTCACCATGACGGTGGAGGAGGTCTGCAGCGTCATCCACCAGAAGGGCTTCGAAAAGCAGGACGGCTACATTCAGCTCACCATCGTGCCCCACGAGGACGGCACGGTGACGCTGCACCTTAGGGACAACGCCGTCAAGTTCAACCCCTTCGACCTGAATACCGACAACATCAACCTCGAGCATGGGACAGGCCTGGACGTCATCGGCGTCAAGATGATCAAGTCCAAGGCCAAGGAGTTCTTCTACCGGCGGTACGCCGGCTTCAATACGCTGGTGGTCCGCATCTGACGGTTCGCAAGTACGCGACGGGGAGTTGGGATGGGAGTGAAAAAGCGGAAAAACGGGTTTACCCTGGGCAAGAAGATCGTGCTGCTGACGCTTCTGATGTGCGCGATCCTGTGCGCCGTGTCGGTTTTCGTGAGCTACACGGCCTACAGCCGGCACATGACGGAGTTTCTGCAGCGCATGGGCAGCAATCTGAACCGGGTGCTGGAATCCCGCATCACGCCGGAGGAGCTCGACCATTACTTCGAGTCCCAGGAGACGGACGACCGCTATTTCGAGATTCAGGACCTCATTCTGGATCTGGTGGACAACAACGACGTCGAATACCTTTACATCGTCCGTCCCAACGGGGTGGGGGTCACGTTTTTGTTTGACTCGGACATGCGCGCCAACGAAAACGGCGACTACTACGCCGGCGGCTACTGCTCGCTGGGGACTTACGTGGAGCTGGAGGGGCAGTTCGCCGAACAGCTGGACAATTTCCTTCTGGGAAGGGAAATCGCCCCCATTATCCAGCACGACGCCGCCTTTGGCTGGCTGATGACCGTCAGCCATCCCGTGCGCCACAAGGACGGCACCATGGCGGGCTACATCATGACGGACATCAGCATGAACGATGTGGTGGCCGCCGAGCAGGCGTACCTGCTGCGCATCGGGCTTTTGCTTCTGGTGCTGACGCTGGGCGTGATGATCGCCTATCTGGTGTTCGTCCGAAAATCCATCATCCAGCCCATCCGCAAGCTCACCGACGCCGCCCGCGCCTATGAGGGCGGCGAGAACAAGGCGAGATTCGCCAATCTGCAGCTCAACAGCCGCGACGAGCTCAGCACGCTGGCGGAGGCTTTCCGCATGATGCTGGTGGAGATCGAGCTGCACGGCAAGGAGCAGACCGAGCTGGCCGTCCGCGAGGAGCGCATGGAGTCCGAGCTGCGCCTCGCCACCGAGATCAACGCGGCGCTCCTCCCCAAGGCCCTGCCCGAACCCAAGGGCGGGCTGGGGTTCGGCATCCAGGGGCGGGTGGAGCAGTCCGGCGAACTTTCCGGAAGCTTTTACGACTATTACCTGCTGGACCGCGGCAGGCTGGCGGTGGTCATCGGCGAGGTGCCGGACAGGGGCATGTCCGCCGCGCTGTTCATGGTGGTGGCGCAGACCGCCATCAAGAGCCAGATGCGCTCCGGCGCGCCGCTGGCGGAGGCGATGACGGCGGTGAACCGCCAGCTCTTCGAAATCGGCCGCGGCATGGCGCTCAACGCCCTTGTGGGCGTGCTGGACGAGGACGGCGTGTTCTCCTACATCAACGCCGGGCAAAGAGCGCCGCTACTCATGCGCGACCAGGACCGGTACGAGTGGCTGAAATCGCCGGTGTACGCGCCTTTGGGCCAGAACGAGAACGTGGTCTACCAGATCAGACAGGTGAACCTCTTCCAGGGGGACAGACTGTTCTTCCACACCGCCGGGCTGGGCGACATCGAAGGCGAGGACGGAAAACGCTTCGCCGAGCAGAAGCTGCAGGCCACGCTGAATTTGAGCCGCAGCAGGGATCTGGATCTGGCGGGGCTGCTCAAAATACGTCGGCGAGGAGGGAAGGGCCTTTGCCAAATCTTTGGAGGACGTAAAGGGCTTCACCGCCATGGCATTGGAGTACAGGAGGAGCAGCAAAAACCTCGCCCACTGCACCGTGCTGGCGGACCGGAAGGGCGCCGCGAAGGTGACGGAGTTTTTAAAGCAGCAGCTGTTGCTCAACGGCCTGAACCGCAAGGCGATCGCAGAAACTGCGGTGCTGGCGGACGAGATGTTCAGCCTGTGCTGCTGGAGCACGGCGGACGACCGGCCCATCACCGTGGAATGCGCCATGGATCCGGACGGCAGGGGCCTTACGCTTCGCATGAAGGGCAGCTTCGGCGGAAGGGACCCGCTCGCCGCCTCCGAGGAGGGCGCGGCCGCCAACGCGGCGCGGTTCATCCGGTCCGGCAGCAGGAGCGTGTCCTTCCAGCGGGGCGAACTGCAGGACGTGCTCAGCGTGGAAAAGGCCCTGAGCGAAGCATCCTATGCGGAAAGTGAGAGCGGAGCATGAAACACGTGAGACTATCCCTGGGGAAGAAGCTGACGGCGCTGGTCATTTTGATGGGCGTGGTGCTGGGCGCGGCAGCCGTGCTGGTCAGCTACCGCACCTTCAAGGACGAAATGACCAAGTACTACAACAAGACCGGCACCAGCCTGGCGAGGACCCTGGCCATCCAGCTCGACCCGGACGACCTCGACCGGTACTTTGAGACCGGCGAGACGGACGACAAATACTTCGAGATTCAGGACTACATCCTGGACCTGGTGGAAGCCAACGACGTGGAGTACCTTTACGTGGTGCGGCCCAACGGCGTGGGGGCGACCTTCCTGTTCGACTCGGACATGACCCCCGGGGAGGACGACAACTACTACGCCGGCGGGTACTGCTCCATCGGCACCTACGTCGATCTGGTGGGCGAGTTCGCGGAAAGGATTCCCCAGCTGCTCGCCGGCGAAGAGCTGGAGCCCATCATCCAGCACGACCCGGCCTTCGGCTGGCTGATGACCGCCATGTATCCCGTGCGGCATGCGGACGGCACCATGGCGGGCTACGTGATGGCGGACATCGACATGAACGACGTGGTCAAAACCCGCCAGGACTATCTCATGGGCCTTTCGGTGCTGCTCGTGGGCCTGACGGTGGTGCTGCTCATCGTCTTCCTGGTGTTCTTGCGGCGGACGGTGGTCACGCCCATCGACCAGCTCACGGTGGCCACGGGCGCTTTCATCGAGAACAACAAGGAGGAGCTTGCCGCCGGCACCGCCCACGTCAACGTGCCGGAAATCCGCACCGGGGACGAGGTGGAGCAGCTCGCGAAGTCCTTCCGCAAGATGCAGGAGGACATCCTCAATTACATCCGCGACCTGATGACCATGACGGCGGAGAAGGAGCGCATCAGCGCGGAGCTGAACGTCGCCACCCAGATCCAGGCGGACATGCTGCCCAGGATCTTCCCGCCCTTCCCGGAGCGCGGCGAGTTCGACATTTACGCCATCATGAACCCCGCCAAGGAGGTGGGCGGAGACTTCTACGACTTCTTCCTGGTGGACGAGGACCATCTCGCCATCGTCATCGCGGACGTGTCGGGCAAGGGCGTGCCCGCGGCGCTGTTCATGGTCATCGCAAAGACATTGATCAAGAACCACGCCCAGAACAAAGAATCCCCCGCCGGCGTGTTTACCAACACCAACAACCAGCTCTGCGAGGGCAACGACGCAGGCCTGTTTGTGACCTCCTGGATGGCGGTGCTCACCATCAGCACCGGCGAGCTGTCCTACGTCAACGCGGGGCACAACCCGCCGCTACTCAAGCGCAAAAACGGCGAGTACGAGTATCTCAGGAGCCGTCCGGGGTTTGTGCTGGCGGGCATGGAGGGCGTGCGGTACCGCGAGGGCAGCATCACGCTGGAGGATGGGGACAGGCTGTTCCTGTACACCGACGGCGTGACCGAGGCCACCAACGCCGACAAGGAGCTGTTCGGCGAGGAGCGGCTGAAGGCCGCGCTGGACAGCGTCGGGAACGCGCCCATAAGGGACATGCTGATTTTCGTCAAGGAGCAGATCGACGGCTTCGTGGGGGACGCGGAGCAGTTCGACGATATTACCATGCTGGGCATCGAGTATACGCCTACGAAAGGGAGGAACACCAATGGCTGCTGAGCGGACGTTTCCGGCGCGTGAGGATCAGCTGGAATCGGTGCAGAAATTCGTCATGGAACAGCTGGCGGCCTACAACTGCCCGGACAACATCCGGTTCCAGCTGGAGGTCGCGGCGGAGGAGATCTTCGTCAACATCGTCAAGTACGCGTACCAGCCCGGCCGCGAGGGGGAAGCGGTGGTTCGCTGCAGCGTCGAGGAAAATCCCCTCAGCCTGACCATCCAGTTCATGGACGGCGGGGTGCCCTTCAACCCCCTGGAGAAGGAGGACGCAGACATCACCCTGTCCGCGGAGGAGCGGCCCATCGGCGGGCTGGGCATCCTGATGGTCAAAAAAAGCATGGACGCGGTGAACTACGAGTACAAGGACGGGAAGAACATCCTGACCATCAAGAAGAACATCTGAACACTAAAACTGAAAACGGCTGCCTGTAAGCCGCAGACCGGAAAGCTCCTGCGGCGGACGGGCAGCCGTTTGATTTTGCTTCATCATATACAGAATGCCTATGGTTGCAGAATGCCCATGGCCATTGGCTGAAATGGCGGCCGCAGGGCGAAAAAGGCGACGCGCGTTCCGGCAGCGTTTTACGCTTCATCCGTCGAAACGGGGAAAAGACGGGGAAAAGCGATTCGCGCCGGCATCGGGGACGCGTGATTGAATGGCAGCGGATTTCCCGGTATGCAGAATGCCAGTAGCTGCAGGTTGGAACGGCGGCGCGGGGGCTTAGAAAGGTGGCGTGTTCGGCTGAGATTTTGCGTTTCATCCGTCGAAACGGAAAAAGATGAAACGACGGCGAAAGGCGAACGCATGTCCACCACGTTTAAGCGTCCACCAGTTGACGGGATGCAGAAGGGAGAAAAGCCTGATGTGCGCTGCCGGAGATGACGTATGCACGACGCGGGACTGTTAAACGCATTCCACTATTCGCTGCTGCAGTTCCAACTCGCCTTGAACGGCAAAGCAGGAACGAGAGTGCCAATCATCGCTATGGTCTCGGGGCGCTTCGGAAACGCATCCATATGCGATGCCCGCCGGGCAGCGTCTGCCGGTCTCGGGCGGGCGGAGGTGCCGCTTTCGAACAGCGAAACGCCGCGGGGCCTCGCGCAAGACGCGACCAGCACCATATCAGAGAATAACTCGCAAAACCAGAAGACGAAAGCGCCGGCTACCGGGCGGCGGGGGCGGCTGCCGCCTCCTCTTCCCGGAAAAACTGCGCCGTGGTCAGCGGCAAAAACACCGAAGCTTTGAACTCCGCTCCGTCGGCGGAAAACTCGGTCTTGCCGCCGTACTGGTCCGCGATGCGCCGCACCGTGTCCAGCCCGATGCCGAAGCGGTTGGGCGACTTGCTGGAAAGGTACCGCCCGCTTTTGACCAGCAGGGGCTCTTTGCTGGAATTGCCCACCACCAGCGAAATCCAGCCGGAGGTGACGGTGCTGCGCACCCGCAGCCACCCGCCGCACTCCCGCTCCAGGGCTTCCACGGCGTTTTCCAGCAGATTGCTCACCACAAGGCACAAATCCAGCGTCAGGGCGTGCTCCTCCCAGCAGGCGTCCAGGTCGAGCTTGATGTCCACCTGGGCGCCGACGCGCTTCGCCGCGGCGGTGTAGTGCTCGGCGAGGATGGACACCGGTCCGATGGGCCCGCTGGCGACGGGGGTTTCGGCCAGCAGGGTGCGCACCGTGCGGAGCTGTTCCATGATGACCGGGTCGGACAGCTGGCGCCGCTCCTCCAGCATGCGGAGGTAATGGCGCAGGTCGTGCCGCGTCTCCTGCAGGGTGTGCAGATTGGCCTGGATTTCCTGGGCGCGGTTCTGCCAGATCCACAGCAGGTTCTGAAGATGGGCGTTCTTTGCGTGCTCGCGGCGCAGTTCCTCCTCCTGCCTGCGCACCCGCAAGATCAGGCACACCACCACGGGCAGGGCGGCAGCGAGCAGCGCGCCGAACAGATACAGCATCACTTCTGCCTCCAGGTCTTTTGAAACGTCCAGTTGATGAACCGCTCCCGCGCCCATGCCGCGCTGGTGGAGCCGATGGGAATCAGATCCCCGGCCTTCATGCGGAAGGCGTTCCCCTCCAGGTTGTGGGCATGGTTCATGTTGATGAGAAAGCTGCGGTGGCAGCGCAGGAAGTCCTCGCTGTTGATTTCCGCCTCCAGCTCGTCCATGCCGCGGCGGGTGACGATGGTCTCCCCCTCGGTGAAGATGTGCGCCTGATAGTCGCGGATTTCAATGTAGCGGATGGTGCCCATGGGGATTTCCACCTGTTCCCAGCGGGAACAGACGGACAGGCAGCGGAACTCCTCGGGCATGTTGGACAGGCACCATTCCAGCGCGTCGTCCACGTCCTCAAGGCGGAAGGGCTTGACCAGATAGTCCGAGGCGCGCACCTCAAAGCTCTCGATGCCGTGCTCGTGGCTGGTGGTGGCGAAGATCAGGGCGCAGATGCTGTCCTTCTCGCGGATTTTCCGGGCGGCTTCCATGCCGGAAAGGCCGTTCATGTAAATGTCCAGAAACACCATGTGGAACCTGCCCGGGCGAAAGGAGGAAAGCAGGTCCTCCCCGCTGGAAAAAAGATGAATCCTGTCCCGGATGTTGCGCTTCTGGCAGCAGGCGCGCACCATCTGCGCCAGGCTGGCGCGCTCTTCCGGCAGATCGTCGCAAATGGCGATGACAACGTCCATCAGTCGTTCCTTCCTCAGGTTTCCGGATGCCGCAAGGTCCAGGCCCTGCGAAAGGCGGCGTACGCCTGCTGAACCTCGCTCTTGCAGTTCCGGCCAACGGGGACCTGCGCCCCGTCCGACATGACGAGCATGCCGCCGCTGACGGCGCGGATGTGGCGCAGATTGACCACAAAGCTCTTCTGGCAGCGGAAGAACAGCGCGGGCGGCAGCTTTCCCGTCAGCTCCTGCAGCGTGTCGTTGACGGTGATCTGGCCGTGGGAGCTGTGCAGCACGCAGCTTCTGCCCCGGGCCTCCGCCCAGAGGAGTTCGCACACCGGCAGGCTGACCCGGTTGCGCCCGATGGAAAGGTTCAAACACGCCAGCGCCTTGCGCCACAGGCCGAAGCAGGGGTAAAGGGAGCGCTCCAGGGACTCCGCGGTGACCTGCTTGGTCAGAAACCCCCTCGGATGCAGGGCGTAGCAGTCGATGGCGGCGTGGCTGCTGTCCGAGCATACAAAGAGGGCGCAGGCGCCGTTCAGCTGCCTGGCGATCTCGTCCCAGTGCATGCATGCGCTGTCTGCGTCCAGAAAAAGAAGCTCGCAAGGATCCGCTCCCAGTCCTTCAAGGCAGGACGGCCAGTCGGGCCACTCACAGGTGTCCATATCGGCGCAGACGCCGGCGCTCCAGACCTGGATGGCATGGCGCAGCGATGCCCGAAAGACCCCGTCCTCTGAACAGATACCGAAGCGCACGCCAATCAACCCCCTCAGGATGCAGCGGTTCAACGCGATGACCGATTCGAAAGGCTGGAAAAATGCGGATTATTCATTATTATATCTTTTCTTGGCGGAACGGCGCAACGACGTTCTGCGAAAAAAAGCTTCTTGATGAAACCGCAATCAGGTGGATCATCCTTGCCCCGCCCGGTTTACAGGCCGCGGCATCTCACGTCGCAAAACCGGCAGACGCGTGACGATAAAGATCTGGCGCATTGCGAAAGGCTTGTTGAACAGGCTGAAAAGAAGCGTCGGGGGTGCGGCAGTGGAAGAGCTTCCGCGATGCGGCAGGCCGGAGGGCTGGTGTGCGGCAGCAGGCCACACGCCTTTTCCTCGCGCAGGTGAGGGCGCTTCAGCGTGCTGCGGATGGACACCCGGATTCAATGCCCGGCGGATGCGCCGCCGCGAAGCAGCCTGCGCTTTCCGGTGCGGCCTGTGCGCGAAGAAAGACGCTATTTGATGGGCACCCAGGTTTCGATGTAGTGGTTGAAGGTCCCGCGGCTCCGGCTGGTGTGCACCACCCTGCCAATGGGATCCCCGTCGATCTCGTACCCGCCTTCGTCCAGCATGCGCTTGACGAGGTTCATTGCGGTATTGATCTTGCTCACCTGGGGTTCATAGACGCCGGCCACCAGCGCATACAGGCATTTCCGGGACGGGAAGAACCGCACGTCCTCGCTCTCGGTGATGCCGAAAAAGTCCGCGAAGGGCTTCTCGATGCACAGCCCGTGGGAGTACTCGTAGTCGCCGCCCAGCAAAAAGGTGCGCGAGCAGTTGAACATGGACTCGGTGAAGGGGCGCATGCTGTCCCACGCGGTGTAGAGCTTCTGGTGGCGCGTGTCCGCCCGGAAGCGGAGCCCTTCGCGGTAGATGATGCAGTACATGGCGGGGCTGTTCTCGACGGCGCAGCGGTTCTCCATGGCGGAGATGCGGTTCAGATGGTTTCGCTTGAGCTCCAGGTAGCGCAGCAGCATCATGTCGTAGGCGATCCTGTCCGACACGGACTGGGTCACCTGGTCCAGGGTGGACACGAGGTCGCCGATGTCCCCGTTCAAAATCAGGTCCACGGACTGCTTCAGGGGGATGCCGCAGCTCGCATAGGCCCTTGCGCGCCGGATGACGTTCAGGTCCACGGCGTTGTACAGGCGGTAGGCGTTCCGCTCGTCGCGCACGGGGGAGATGAGCCCGAGCTTTTCGTAGTTCCGGATGGTCTCGATGCTCACGTTCAAAAGTTTTGCGAGTTTCCCGATGGTGTACTTCATGGCTCTGCTCCCGAAAGGTCTGTTCGCCGGTGAAGGGAATGAAGAAATGCCGCTGACGGCGGCGTTGCGCCGTCAGCGACACTCTCGACGGGTGTGTATGTCAATTTTATAACATTCGGCTGCCGCCGTCAACGCGCTTACCTGCCGTGAGCGGCATTGCGGCCAGCCTCGCGGCCGAACACCAGGTAGTCGACGATGGCGTTGCCGCCGATGCGGTTGGTGCCGTGCACCACGCCGGTGATTTCACCCGCGCAGTACAGGCCTTTGACGATGCTGCCGTCGGCGCGCAGTGCGTGGGCCTGGGTGTCGATGCGCACGCCGCCCATGGTGTGGTGCGCCGCGGGCCTTCTCGGGAAGGCGATGTAGGGGCCTTCCTCCAGCGTGTTCTTGAAGGTGACGCGGCCGAACTCGTCCGCCGTCCCGTCCTTGACGTGGGCGTTGTAGCTGTCCAGGGTCTCCTTCAGGTTTTCCGCGGGGAAGCCGAGCTGGCTGGCGATTTCTTCCAGGGTGTCGCCCACCACGAAGCCGTACAGGTTGTTGTCCAGGAAGTAGCCCACGGACTGGCCGCCCAGCGTCTTGGCGTCGTGGAAGTCCTCCACGCCGTAGCACTTGGCGTTGCCGAAGATGTACATCAGGCTGTCCGTCTGGGCGATGATGGCCTTGGACATCTCGTCGCGGCGGCCGTCCTCGCGGACGAACCTGCGGCCCTCCTTGTTGATGAAAATGGAGCTGCCGTCGCCGCCGCCCACGGTGTCGTTCACCTGGCCGGTCCAGGGGTTGCAGTAAGGCAGAAGCTGGATCTGCTCCATGTTCACAAGCTCCGCGCCGGCGGCTTCCGCCATGAAGATGCCGTCACCGGTGACGCCGGCGGTGTTGGTGGTCAGCACGCTGCTGCCCAGATCCGGCCACTTTTCGCCCTGGCAGTACTTGACGCGCAGTTCGACGTTGCCGGCAAAGCCGCCGGTGCTGAGGACCACGCCCTTGTTGGCGCGCAGGGTGATTTCCTGATTGGTCTTGCGGTTGACCGCCTTGACGCCCACCACCCGATCGCCTTCCAGGATGAGCTCGGTGCCCTTGGTGCCGGTCATGATGGTGAGATTGTCGTTTTTGGCGTGTTTGTCGATGGCGCTCCGGATGGCGGTGATGTAGCCCAGGCCGTTGGGGAGCACCGCGTAGCGCGAACGGGTGTACAGCGCGCCGCCGCCCAGGGTGACGGTGTCGCGGAACTGCATGCCGTTGCTGATCAGCCACTGCATGGCGTCGTAGGCTTCGCTGCAGAGCTTCTTGACGATGGTGAGGTCGCCGAGCTTGTCGCCGCCGTTCCAGGTCTGCAGCGTGAACCAGTTGACGCTGTCGAACATGGTCTTGTCGGTCTTCAGGTATGCCTCATAATCGGCGCGGACCGCGGCCTGCAGCGCGGCGTGCTCCTCGCTGACGGGCTCCTCCGCGAGGGCGTCGGTGATGAGCGACTCCATCGAGGCGGAGCGCTCTTCGAGGAAGTAGTCCTGCAGCTCGGGGATGGGGGTGTTCATAAAGCCGCCCACCACCAGCGAGTTGCCGCCCAGAATGTCCGTGGATTCGATGAGGATGACGCTGGCGCCTTCCTCAAGGGCGGTGGCCGTGGCGGTCAGGCCTGCGCCGCCGCCGCCCACGACGACCACGTCGGCGGTGTACTCCAGCTTGTCCAGCCTGGCGCGTTCGCGGGGTGCCTTCAGGGCATTCAAGTCGCCGCCCGCCTCGGCGAGGCAGGCCTCCACGGCGCTCTTCACCGCGTTGCTGGTGATGGTGGCGCCGGTCAGGGCGTCCACGTCCAGAGACTGGTACTGGACGATCTGGCTGGCGATCTGCTCGCCGGCGTAGGTGCCGATGCCGGGCGTCTCCATGGTGGAGGTCACCTTCGCGTCGACGATGGAATTTTCGTTCACCGTCACTTCGACGGTGATGGGGCCGTGCATGCCGTTCACCTCTTTGGTGTAGGTGCCTGCCTTGAAGGAAAGGGACGGCCTGTCCGCCTGCTGTCCTCCGGCGCAGCCCGCGAGCAGCGCAAGGATCATGCACACTGCCAGAAGCACACTGAAACTGCGTTTCATGAAACTCCCTCCGGTTCGTATTGATCTGACCCGTGTTCGGATCTGACTGATACGATACCGCATCAAGAAGATTGCGTGTCAACAACGATCATTTTCAAAAAAACGGGACAGAATTTACTGATAGACCGACAGAATACCGGAAGGGATTGACAAAGTTATAACTTTAACGCGCTCAGAATGACAAAGCAAACCCGAAGGCGGGTTTCGGGTTTGCGCCCGGCATGTATGGTTATACTATCATGCAGCAAGTTTGGGTTTTTTAGCTTTCCGGATGCTGGATGCCGTTGTTGTCGATGTTGAAGCCCGAATAAAGCAGCTCGTCGACGGTAGCAAATTCATAGCCCCGCGCTTTGAGCTCGTCGATGAGGGCGGGGAGGTATTCCGCGATGGAAGCGGCGTTGTTGTGGCAGAGGATGATGGCGCCGGGGGCGGCTTTGCGGAAGACCACCTCCAGCACCTGGCCGGTGGTGCGGCCCTCCTTCCAGTCCAGCGTGTCGATGGTCCACTGGATGACCTGATAGCCCAAATCCCGAAGCTTTTGCACGACGCGGTCGTCATATTCGCCAAAAGGCGGGCGGAACAGCGTGGGCTTCGGCGCGCCGGCGGAAACGATGGCGTCCTCCGCGGCCTTGACTTCCTTCTCGATCTGTTCGTTGGAGAGCTGGCAGAAATGGGCGTGGCTGTCGCTGTGGCTGCCGATCAGGTGCCCGGCTTTCACAATCGCCTTTGTCTCCTCCGGGAACTCCCGCACCCAGCGGCCCACCAGGAAGAACGTGGCCTTGATGCCCTTTTCCTCTAAAATGCGCAGGATTTCCGGGGTTTTGTCCGCGCCCCAGGCGGCGTCGATGGTCAGGGCGATCTTGCTGTCCGTGCGGCTGACGCCGTACACCGGCAGGACGCGCTTGCCCGCCAGCGTGTCCGCGGCGACGTAGTTTTCATACTTATCCACCTGGGGCGGGGACGGGCTGCCAAAAAGGTACACCGCCAGCGCCAGCAGGGCGAACACCCCGGGAAGCCAGAACTGCCTGAGATACCGTTTCAACTTCCACACCTCCTGTTGGAAGATATGCTGCGCCGTGCGGCATTTTGTGAAAATTGCGTGCAAAGATGGCACAATTCTGGTATAATACCAGCCACACAGGGATTGTGAAAGGATTCCCTGCAAGTTTGAAAGGAGCTGAATCTCTTGTCCGACGACCCACTCATATGGCAATTGCTGTTGCAGGTCGTACTCATTGGCATCAACGCTTTCTTCGCGATGACCGAAATCGCCGTCATTTCCCTCAACGAAAGCAAGATCAACCGTCTGGCTGAAGAAGGAGACCCCGAAGCGAAAAAACTGCAGTATCTGACCGAAAACCCCGCGCGATTCCTTTCCACCATACAGGTCGCCATCACGCTGGCGGGCTTCTTGGGAAGCGCGTTTGCCGCGAGCAACTTCGCGTCGAGAATCGTGGAGGCTGTCCGCGCGTCCGGCGCCGCCATCAATTATGAGACGCTGGAAACCCTCTGCGTGATCGGGGTTACGCTTCTGCTCTCCTACGTGACGCTGGTGTTTGGCGAGTTGGTGCCAAAACGCATCGCTCAGAAAAAGCCCGAGCGGATCGCGAAAAAAGTTGTCGGCGTCATTCGCTTTTGCGCCGCGCTGACCAAGCCCGTCGTGTGGCTGCTCTCCAAGTCCACCAACGGCGTGCTGCGCCTTCTCGGCATGGACCCCAAGGACGAGGCCGAGGCTGTCTCCGAGGACGATATCCGCCTGATGGTGGACATCGGCGAGGAGAAGGGCGCCATCGGCGCGGATGAGCGCGAGATGATCGACAACATCTTCGAGTTCAACGATACCACCGCGGAAGACCTGATGATCCACCGCACGGACACCATCGCCCTCTGGGTGGATGAGGACCCAGCGGAACTGGAGAAGCAGATCGTCGAGAGCGGCCATTCCCGCTTTCCCGTCTACGACGAGGACGTGGACGACATCATCGGCGTGCTGTACCTTCGGGATTACTTCGTCAATCTGCGGTCCAGGGACCCCAAGCCCCTGCGGCAGATCATCCGGCCCCCGTACTTCGTGCCGGACAGCGTCAAGGCGGACGCGCTGTTCCGCGAGATGCAGTCCAGGCAGATCCACATGGCCATCGTGGTGGACGAATACGGCGGTTTCAACGGCATCATCACCATGGAGGACCTGCTGGAGGAGATCGTCGGCAACATTTACGACGAGTTCGATCCCGTCGAGAAGGACATGGAACAGCTCGAGGACGGCGTCTGGCGCATCCGCGGCTCCGTCGGGCTGGACACCCTCAGCGAGATCTTCGATATTGCGCTGCCCGAGGACGAGTTCGACACGCTGGGCGGCATGGTGTTCGGCGAGCTGGGCATCATCCCGGACGACGGCGCAACCCCGGAGGTGGAGGCGTACGGCCTGCACATCCAGGTGGAGGAAATTGCGGACAGGCGCGTCGAATGGGCGCGCGTGCGAAAAGTGGACGACGACGGCAGGAAAAGCAACGGAGATAAAGCGAGCTGACCCCCGGAGGAGTCGACATGAACCGCAAGTTTTGTGACATTCCCTATACAACGCTGGGCGAGGACGGCCCCGCGCTGGACATTTACCTTCCCGAGGAGGGCGAAGGCCCCTTCCCCGTCGCGGTGTTTTTCCACGGCGGCGCATTCACCGGGGGGGACAAGGCCGGCGGGCGCTGCCTCGCCTTTGCCCTTCCCATGCTCAAGGGGGGGTATGCGGTGGCGTCGGTGAACTACAGCCTTGCCCCGCAGGCGCGCTTCCCGCGCCCCATCGCCGAAGGCAAGGCCGCGGTGCGCTTTCTGCGCGCCCACGCGGCGGAATTCATGCTGGACCCGCGCCATTTCATCGCCTGCGGCGTTTCCGCCGGCGGCTACATCGCCGCGATGCTCGCCACCGCCATGGGCGCCGAGCTGGACGACCTTTCGCTGGGCTACCCCAACGAGCCGGAGGATGTACAGGCGGCGGTGCTCTTTTTCGCCATGACCGACCTGACCACCTTGGACGCGCAGTTTGCCGAGCGCGGCGTGGCCCGCTCGCTGCCGCCGGTGGCGTCGCCCGATTCGCCGGAGGCGAGGTTTTTCGGCGCGACCATCGGCGCGCAACCGGAGCTTTACCAAAAGGCGAGCCCGGCGCTGCTGGTGCACGCGGACGCGCCGCCCATGATCCTGTTCCACGGCACGAACGACACCGTGGTGCCCTTCGAACAGTCGGTGGAGATGGCCGAAGCCCTCTCCGCCGCCATCGGGAGGGAGAAAACTGCGCTGCACATCGTCTCTGGCGCGACCCACGGGGATCAAAGGTTCACCGAATACTCCTACTTTGGCGAGATTTTCGCCTTCCTCGCCCAGAATCTGCACTGACCGCGCAAATGTAAAACGCCTGCCGGATTTTCCGGCGGGCGTTTGCTGTGCGCGGATGCTGGGCGATCAAGGCAGCGCGGCAAAAAGCCGGACATGCCAGAAGAAAAGCGCCGCTGCGCGGCGCTGGGAACGGCTTTAGACGGGCTGGAGAATGATCCCGAACTTCAGAAGCGCCCTCCCCTTTTCGCAACAGGGGCAGGGCGCGCCGCCGAAACACGATCCACCGCCTTCACATGGCATTTGGCGCAAAAGCGCTGGTCAATCCTGCCCATGGGGATGGAGCTGCGCGTCCGGCAGGGGCCTTTCCCTGACGCACGATACGCCCGTCAGGCTGCGCGGGCGCATTCCCGCCTTCTTTTGCGGCGGATGCGGCGTACGGAAGGGAAAAACCCTGCAAAACGCCCTCCGGCAATGCGTATGCCGGAAAAAAACGTCAGATGCTGGCCTTTTTAACGTTGGCGGTGTGCTCCACGTCCGGAAGGCCGCAGAAGTCCGCCGTGCTGCCCGCAAAATACAGGTCGAACCCGCCGGAGAGGGAACTGTCCGCAGACCAGGCGCCTTCGCCCCTAGGCATGCCCGCCATGGAGGCGGCCACCCGCCGGCCGTCCACCACCACCACGCAGGCGCGCTTGGACCAGTTGGCGGTCCCGCCGAACACTTCGAGGAAGGTCTGCTCGTCCTTTTCGGAAACGGGGCGCACCACGGCGTGGTTGGTGCCGCCGGTGCGCTTGACGCTGAAGGCCTTTCCGGTGATAAAGTCCGTCACCGTCACGGTGGTGCCGGTCTTGAACAGGCTGCTGACCTCACTCCAGGGAACGTCCGCCCCGCCGGTTGTGCCGGGGCCTTCCGTGGGGCCGAAGGGGATGCGGCCCAGGATCGGCATGCGCTTCGCCGAGGCGGAAAACAGCACCGCAAGCGTCTTTTCGCCGGCGATGCCGTCCGCCGGCAGGCCGTTGTACTCCTGAAACAGCATGACGGCGGAACGGGTCATGCTTCCGTAGTTGGCGGTGGGCTTGTAGTTGAAATAGTCCAGGTCGAACAGGCGCTGCTGGAGCCTGTGTACGCTTTCGCCGGAGCTGCTGGTGCTCAGCACTTCCGCCGTCGAAGCGGCGGGGAGCAGCAGCAGGGCGGACAGAAAAACGGCAAGGAAGACCGTCGCGCGCTTCAAATCGTGCCTCCATCCTTTGCTGTGTTTCCGTCAGTATACCATAAAAGGCCGTTTTGCGCTATCATGGAACGAAAAGGGAGGGATTGCGATGCAGTGCGGATGCCCGGTTTGCGGGACGTTTATGGGCCAGGTGGAGCGGGGGACGGACAGCAGATGCGTCTGCCCCAACTGCGGCTTTGCCTGCGACGCGTGCCTCGGCACTGCCTCGGTCATGCCCAAAGGGCACTACGCCATGCCCGCGAGCTTCGCGGCGGAGCTGGAGCGGGAGGAGGAAAGCAGAAGGGCGATGGACGCCGCACTGCAGTACCTGACGGCCAATGACCGCACCAGAAGCCAGATGGAAAGACACCTTGCCGGCAAGGGCTTTTCCGAGGAAGTGGTGAAAGCCACCATCGAAAAGCTTGAAAACTACGGCTATGTGGATGACAGGGATTACGCGGCGCGCTTCGTGCGGCAGCAGGTGGAGAACAAGGGCCTTGGAAGGCGCACGGTGGCGGGCAAGCTCTACCGCCGCGGGATCGACAGCGAAACCGCCAAAGAGGCCCTCTCGGCGGTGGACGAGGAGACCGAGCGGAAGAACGCCATTTCCTGGGCAATCCGGTTCAGCCACAAGATCGACGAGGCGGACCCGCGCAAAAAGCGGGAGAAAATCGTCCGAAGGCTGGTTCTCAAGGGCTTTTCCTACGACGTCATCAACAGCGCCCTGCGGGAAATCCTTTCGGACGAGGAGGACTACTGACGGGGGAGATGACCATGAACCGGACGCTGACAGCGATTTCCGGCCTGAAAGTGGGCCATTTTACCGACGAGGCGGCAAAGACCGGCTGCACCACCGTGCTGTGCGAAGGCGGCGCGGTGTGCGGGGTGGACGTGCGGGGCGCGGCCCCAGGCACGCGGGAGACCGACCTTCTGACGGGCTATCACCTGGTGGAACGGGTGCACGCCGTTATGCTCTGCGGCGGCAGCGCCTTCGGCCTTGCCGCGGCGGACGGCGCGATGCACTATCTCGCGGAACGGGGCATCGGGTATGACAGCGGCGTCTGCCCCGTGCCCATCGTGCCCGCGGCGGTGATCTTCGACCTCGGGGTGGGCAGCGCCACCACCTGGCCGGACGACAGGGCGGGCTACGACGCCTGCGAAAACGCCACCGACGCGGAGGTGCTCTGCGGCGCGGTGGGCGCCGGCACCGGCGCCACGGTGGGAAAGCTGCTCGGCATGGAGCACTGCGAGCGGGGCGGCGTGGGAAGCTATGCCCTGGAACTGCCGGGGGGCATCCTCGTGGCGGCGCTGGTGGTGGTCAACGCCCTTGGGGACGTGGTCGACCACCGCACGGGGCGCATCCTCGCCGGCGTGAACCGGGACGGCACGCACCTGAATGCCATGGACCTGCTCACAGCCCCTCTGGAGCCGCCTGCCGCCGGCGCCAACACCACCATCGGCGTGGTGGCTACCAACGCCAGGCTTAACCGGGAGCAGGCGAACCGCCTCGCCACCATGGGGCAGGACGGGCTGGCGCTGGCCATCCGCCCGGTGCACACCCCCTTTGACGGGGACACGCTGTTTGGCCTTGCCACCGGCGAGGTGCCGGTGGAGGATACGGCGCAGCTGCTGCGCCTGTTCGCCGCCGCAGCGGAGGTCACTGCGCTGGCGGTGCAGAGGGCGGTGCGGCCATGATCCGGGGATTGGGCATCGACGCGGCGGAGGTCGCCCGCTTTGAGGAAAAAGCCGGCGACGAGCGGTTCTGCAGCCGCGTGTTCGCTCCCGCGGAAAGCGCGTATTTTGCCGAAAAAGGCGCGGCAAAGGCCCAGAGCGCCGCGGCGTGCTTTGCCGCAAAGGAGGCGGCCCTGAAGGCCTTTGGCACCGGCATCGGAACGCTTTCACTGCGGGACGTGTGGGTGGAGCACGAGCCGTCCGGAAGGCCTGTGTTGCGCTTTTCCGACAGGGCGAAGGCAAAGCTCACAGAACTCGGGGCGAACCTGGCGCACCTTTCCATCACCCACGCGGGCGGGCTCGCCATCGCCGTGGTGATTCTGGAGGACGACCGGCAGGAGCGGTTTGAGAGGATGTTCGCCGACCTGTGCGCCACCCAGGAGCGGACCGAGGCGGAGCTGGCGAAGCTCTGCAGCGAGGGGAAGGGCAAATCGGTGCGCGCCCGGGAACTGCTGGGAAAAAAGCTGACGGACGGGGCCTTCATCGCCCTCATCCGGTCGTACGGGCTGTAAAGAATGAAAGAATGCATGAAGCATCACCCCCGCGTGCGCAGCGGGGGGATTTTTTTGCGCCCGATGGCGGATGGATTCCGACCGTCACAAAAATACCGGTATTGACACGAAAAACCGCGAAGCTTATAATTTGTAGCATGCTACAAAAAAGGTATGAAGACTTGCTTGCCAAGGATGGCGACATCGCGTTCCGCATCAAGCTGATCGACGAGGCGGTGAAGGCCGCCGCCAACGCAGCGCTGCAGCAGTACGGGCTGACGCTGGTTCAGATGCGGGTTATCGGCTTCCTGGGCAACCGCGAAGGGCACGCCTGCCCGCAAAAGGATCTGGAGGAGGCGTTCTGCGTCCGCCATTCCACCATGATCGGCCTCATCAAAAGGCTGTGCGCCAAGGGGCTGGTGGCGGCGGAAACCCACCCGGAGGACAGGCGAAAGCGCATCATCCGTCTGACGGAACGGGGTGAAGCGGTCTGCCGGGAGCTGAAGGGGCTGCTGCTGGACGTCCGGACCAGGATGCTGAACGGGCTGACGAGAGAGGAAATCGACCGCCTGTCCGAACTTTTGGGCAGGGTATACGCAAACCTGACAGACAAGACCCCCCAATGAACAGAGCCGCAAGGCTCTTGTTTTGGGTGGGCTTCAATTTGTTACGCAATTAACGGAGGCATGCATGCTGAAAACACTTCTGCGAAGCCTGCGGGAGTACAAAAAGCCCGCGCTGCTGACGCCCCTGCTGGTGTCGGGCGAGGTGGTGCTGGAGATCATCATCCCGCTGTTCATGGCGAACATCATCGACTACGGCATCGACAAGGGCGACATGAACTACATCCTGAAAGTCGGCGCTCTGCTGGTGCTCGCGGCGGTGGCGTCCCTGATTCTGGGAGCCCTTGCCGGCTCCACGGCGGCGAAGGCTTCCGCGGGATTCGCAAAGAACTTGCGGCAGGACATGTTCTACAACGTGCAGAGCCTGTCCTTCTCAAACATCGACAAGCTCTCCACTGCGAGCATCATCACCCGCATCACCACCGACACCGCCAACGTCCAGATGGCGTTCCAGATGCTCATCCGCACGGCGGTGCGCGCGCCGCTCATGCTGATTTGCGCCATGACGGCGTCCTTCAACATCAGCGCGAAGCTCGCCCTGATCTTTTTGGGCGTGGCGCCCGTGCTGGCAACGGTGCTGGTGCTCATCATCCGCAAGGTCCACCCCCTGATGGAGCGGGTGTTCAAGACCTACGACGACCTGAACCGCGACGTCAGCGAGAATCTGCGCGGCATCCGGGTGGTCAAGACCTTCGTGCGCGAGGACTACGAGACCGGCAAGTTCAAGCGCATTTCCCAGAAGATTTACGACTACTTCTCCAGGGCCAACAAGCTGGTGGCCCTCAACGCCCCCACCATGCAGGCGTGCATGTACGCCAGCATGCTGCTGGTGTCCTGGTTTGGCGCGCGGCTCATCGTCGCCAGCGGCGGCAACCCCGACGTCGGCATGAGCACCGGCCAGCTGACCAGCCTGTTCGCCTACGCCAGCCAGATCCTCGTCAGTTTGATGGTGCTGTCCATGGTGCTGGTGATGGTGATCATCTCGAGGGCGTCGGCGGAGCGCATCGTGGAGCTGTTGAACGAAAAGAGCGACCTTCAGAACGGGGAAAACCCCGTCAAAGAGGTCAAAGACGGCTCCATACGCTTCGAGAACGTCAACTTCAGCTACGCCAAGGGCGCGGAAAAGCTGTGCCTTGAGAACGTCAGCCTGTTTATCCGCTCCGGTGAGACGGTGGGCATCATCGGCGGCACGGGTTCCGCCAAGTCCACGCTGGTGCAGCTCATCCCCAGGCTGTATGACGTCACTTCCGGCCGCGTGCTGGTGGGCGGCGTGGACGTGCGGGACTACGACCTGGAGGCCCTGCGCGAGCAGGTGGCCATGGTGCTGCAGAAAAACGTGCTGTTCTCCGGCACCATCAAGGAAAATTTGCGCTGGGGCAACCCCGACGCCACCGACGAAGAGCTGGAGGAGGCCTGCAGGCTCGCCGCGGCGGACTCCTTCATCAAAAGCTTCCCGGACGGGTATGACACCTTTGTGGAACAGGGCGGCGCGAACCTGTCCGGCGGGCAGCGGCAGAGGCTGTGCATCGCCCGGGCGCTTTTGAAAAAGCCCAAAATTATCATCCTGGACGATTCCACCAGCGCGGTGGACACCAAAACAGACGCCCAGATCCGCAAAGCGCTGAAGGAGCACATTTCCGAGACCACCAAGATCATCATCGCCCAGCGGATCGCCTCCGTCATGGACGCGGACAAGATCATCGTGATGGACGACGGGCGCGTCAGCGCCGTGGGCACCCACGACGAGCTGCTGCAGGCAAGCGCGATTTACCGCGAGGTTTACGAGTCCCAGACGAGGGGAGGGCTGGCCAATGAATGAGAAAAAGGCGCCGAACATGCACGGCCACGGCATGAAACGGGGCAGGGTGAAGAAGCAGACCGTCAAGAGGCTTCTTACCTATCTGAAAATCTACAAGTTCAAGTTCCCGCTGGTGCTGCTCAGCATTCTGGTCAGCTCGGTGGTGGGCGTGGTGGCGTCGCTGTTTTTGCAGACGCTCATCGACGATTACATCGCGCCCCTTCTGCTGATGGCGGTGCCGGACTTTTCCAACCTGCTGCGCATCGTCCTCATCATGGCGGGGGTGTACCTGTGCGGCGTGGTGGCGACGTGGATCTACAACCGCACCATGATGGTCATCGCCGAGGGCGTCATGAAGCGCATCCGCGACGACATGTTCGCGCACATGCAGACGCTGCCCATCAAGTATTTCGACACCCACAACTTCGGCGATGTGATGAGCTATTTCACCAACGACACGGACACCCTGCGCCAGATGCTCGCCCAGGCCATCCCGCAGGTGTTCTCCTCGCTGCTCACCATCGTGGCGGTGTTTTCGGCGATGCTGTACCTCAGCGTGTGGCTGACGCTGTTCGTGGCGGCCTTCGCGCTCATCGCCTCCAGGGTGATCAAGCGCATCGCCGGCAACAGCGGCAGGCACTTCGTGAAGCAGCAAAAGGCGCTTGCTGATCTGAACGGCTTTGTGGAGGAGATGATCAACGGCCAGAAGGTCATCAAGGTGTTCTGCCACGAGGAGCAGGTCAAGCGCGACTTTGACCGGCACAACGAGGCGCTGCGCGACAACACCGAGAAGGCGAACCGGTACGTCAACATCCTGCCGCCCATCATGAACAACCTGGGCTTCGTGCTGTACGTGCTCATCGCCATTGTCGGCGGCTTCATGGCGGTGAACGGCATGGGCAACGTGGGGCTCTCGGGGGCCGGCGTGGTGACCATCGGCACCATCGTGTCTTTTTTGCAGCTGTCCAGAAGCCTGATCGGGCCGCTCAACCAGGTGTCCCAGCAGGCGAACCACATCGTGCTGGCGCTGGCGGGCGCGGAGCGCATCTTTGAGCTGCTGGACGAGCCGAGCGAAACGGACGAGGGCTACGTCACGCTGGTCAACGCCAAGTACGACGAAAACGGCAACATCGTGGAAACCGCCGAGCGCACCGGCATGTGGGCGTGGAAGCATCCTCATAGGGACGGCACCCTGACCTATACCAAGCTGACCGGCGACGTGCGCATGGTGGACGTGGACTTCTGCTACACCGAGGGCAAGCCCGTGCTGCAGGACATCACCCTCTACGCCGAGCCCGGCCAGAAAGTGGCCTTCGTGGGCGCCACCGGCGCGGGGAAAACCACCATCACCAACCTGATCAACCGGTTTTACGACATTGCGGACGGCAAGATCCGTTACGACGGCATCAACATCAACAAGATCAAAAAGAGCGACCTGCGAAGGAGCCTTGGCGTGGTGCTGCAGGACGTGAACCTCTTCACCGGCACGGTGATGGACAACATCCGCTACGGCAGGCTGGACGCCACGGACGAAGAGTGCATTCAAGCCGCGAAGCTTGCGAACGCGGACGGCTTCATCCGCATGCTGCCCCAGGGGTACGACACGGTAATCTCCGGCAGCGGCAACGGCCTTTCCCAGGGCCAGCGGCAGCTGATCTCCATCGCCCGCGCGGCGGTGGCCGACCCGCCGGTGATGATTCTGGACGAGGCGACCTCTTCCATCGACACCCGCACCGAGGCCATCGTGCAAAAGGGCATGGACAGGCTGATGGAGGGCAGGACGGTGTTCGTGATCGCCCACAGGCTCTCCACCGTCAAGAACGCGGACGTCATCATGGTGCTGGACCACGGGCGCATCATCGAGCGCGGCAGCCACGAAAAGCTCATCGCCGAAAAGGGCAGGTACTATCAGCTCTACACCGGCGCCTTTGAACTGGAGTAAAGCGAACAGCCCCCGCGCCAACGCGGGGGCTTTGCCTTTGACGGCGGAACAGGCGGCTTTTGCCGAAACGGCGCTTTTAAGTGGGAACGCAGCGCGCTCGGGCAGGGCGGGTCCATCTGGGGACAGGAATAGCGGCCGGGCTCTTGCGATGCTTCATCTCGGGCACCTTTCGGCGGCAGAGCGCTGCTCTGGCGCGGTTTGCGGCAGGGCTGCGTTTTCATTATGAAATGTAACATGGCGCTATGAAACAGCATTTCGCATGGAATGCATGGAGCTCGTGTCAGTGTTGAGCTGCTTTGCGCCTGCGCGTCGCGAAGGCGGGTGCGTCTTGGAAGATGGAAACCGCCTTCAGGAACCGTCTGCGCGCAGGCGAATGAGCACTGGCAGAGTCCGCGCCCGAAGCGGGGCATTGACGGGAAGGACGGCGTGCTGTCCGAATGGCTGCATTGTCAGGCCACGTGGGCAAAAGGGAAGGCGGATGCGAAATGGCTGCAGGGAGTTCTGCGGCAGCGTTCAGAGGATCAGCGGCGGTTGAATGCCCGTCATTGCTGTAGTCACCTATGCTTTCCCTGTGCTTTCCCGGCTGCTGGCTGTTTCTTGAAGAAGGGCTTTCTGAATGCGTCGCAAAACGCGAATGCTTCACGGAGACTCTTTACGTTTTTACGATTGAAGGCGCACCTGCAGACCTGCTCGCTGGCGGGTTTTAAGTAAAGTAAGCGGGTGAAACCATACGCATGGCAAAGCGTTTCATGCTGGCTATGCCAGAATCAAATACAGCTGTTTTCAGACAAGTGACCGCTTCGCAAATGCGTGTGTAGCCGCGTCGCCGTCGCGCGGGGCGCAGGTCGTGTGAGAATTCGAAAGCGCTGGATACTTTCATCTTGTGCGACTGCGGATCGTTGCGTGGTATTTGCGCATTTGCCCGCTGATGAAGCAGCGAAATGCGGGTAAATCGGGCTTGCTTCCGACATCGGGGCAAAGGAGAGCTGTGCCTTGAACTGGATTACGTGCGGCTCGCGCAGGGCAGGTTTCAGCTGTGCTTTGTGCGGATAAAAAAATCCCAAAACACTTCGCACGCCTGTGTCGCGGCGGACGCTGTTGACGCGAACGCCCATTGGCGCGGTTTCGCGCTGGCGGTATAAAATCGCGCTTGTTTGACTTGACAGATGGGCGAGTCCATTGCTATACTATACAAGTGCCTGAACGTCTGGAGAGCTGTCCGAGTGGTTTATGGAGCCGGTCTTGAAAACCGGTGATGCCGCAAGGCACCGGGGGTTCGAATCCCTCGCTCTCCGCCATTCAAAGCCGGTCTGGAGAAGTACCCAAGAGGCCGAAGGGGCTCCCCTGCTAAGGGAGTAGTGTGTGATAAACGCAGCGAGGGTTCAAATCCCTCCTTCTCCGCCAAAAGCCCGTAGAGCCTAGATTCTACGGGCTTTTTCTTGCTTTGCATCTGTGTGATTTTCGACCGAAAAAATCAGTGGAAACTTAAAAAATTGACTTACTACATGCGCTATTACATACAGTCGGGGTTTAACCACTCTCTTTTTTGAGTTTGGTTATGGCTTCTCTAGCGTTGATGGTGGTTGGGTGGATATATCGCTGCGTTGTGGTTACGCGGCGTTGGCGCAAAACAGCCTGTATTGCGGCCAGAGGGATGTTTTCTTCGCTCATAGCCAGAGAGCTACCTGTTGTGTGACGACAGGAGTTACATCGGGAGCTGACGGACGCCGCACTCTTGAAGCGTTTCCCTATAAACCTTGTAAAGGGAGTAGTGTGTGATAAACGCAGCGAGGGTTCAAATCCCTCCTTCTCCGCCATGACGCTAATACTCTTCTGGCACAAGGTATTGGCTAAGAAACCACCAAAGAGGCATCGCTGGTCGCTAAGCGATGCCTTCTTTGTTTTCTGGCAGGCTTCCCACGAACCGATACTCGATGGAAATGGTCTGCCGCCGCTTGCCGTCTTCCTTGACGGCTTCGCCGACTTCAATACGCGCGATGAGTTCAGCAACGGCTGCCCGGTCCAGCGTTCGAAGATCAAGCTGCCGTTCGATTTTACCAAGCCAATCGGAAACGTCGCTCGCAAGATCTGTAATCTCCCGCAGATTATCCGCCATCGCGGCAAGCTTATGTTCCAGTGAGTGTTGTTCTTTCGTGTAGTCGTCCACCGGTCCCATGAAAACCAGCTCCGGGATTTTGCCGCTGCACGTATCCGCATACTGGCTTTTCAGGTTGGAAGTATTGACAGGCATGCGGTGTTCGAGTTCATGCTGTTGAGCCGGCAAGGCCTTTCGGTCGTTCTCCCGGTTTTCCCAGATTGCCTACAGGAGATTCCGGCTTTTGCATGGTGAAGGGCGTTGTTGAGGAAGTATCTGATTCTCATGGCGTTCCTAATAACGTTCCTTCCTTATTGAGATACCTTTGGTACTGATGTTTCAGAATCGGACAAAAGCTCTGCAATCTGCATAAACAGATCATCGATTTCTACAATCCCATTTTCCTGTATGTAAACCATATTCGGAATGACACGGATACCTTGGAAACCATTCTCAACTAAATTTGAATTAATATCATAATAACATGGAAACTCTTCATCCCGAATGTGCACCGTTTTATAAGGAATGAATCCCATTTGATGTACTATTGCATTTCGGTTATTCCGCAGTACATCAAGTTTTCGCTTTATAGTTTCCCAACGTGAACGGAGAGACTGATCTCTGCAGGACAAATAGTAGTCATTAAGCTTTTTTAACCAGTCTTCACGCATTTCCTTCATGTTATAGAGTAAAGGCTTTTTTTCATCATATACTAGCCGACTATACTGAGGGTTGCTTTGGTTGGGGTTCGTTGGATCGTAGTTATTACACAAAAAGCTTTCGGAAGAGCTCTCTATCGCACTCCAGTAATTCAGAAAAGAATAATATCTGCTAAAGACGGGAATCGCAACATTTTCAATCCAAAGTTGCTCTACTATGTTTTCATATTTTGGGGCAGGTGAATTACCAGTCCGCATTCCCATGGCTCGCTGTAAAGCACGGGCAGCACAGAGCTGGAATTGTAGATGTACTTCGGCATTCGTATTTGTTGTGGCTGCTGCTCTTTTATCAAAAGGCTCTGTCGGCGGGTCGATGCATAACGTTTGCGCAAGCAGACTCCTTATCGTGTTTATCTTTGATGTATCCGATTCCAAGTGGAAGTAATCAGAATAAATATGATTGGAAGGCAGATTAAGTTTTTTTTGATCAACCATCTTTTGCACTTCATTACATACTGTTTTTCCTAATATGATCAGCAATTCAGGCTGTACCGCGTCAATTTCCCGTTGAAGAAATCTTTGGCACACTTTTCTGATTGAAATGCGTCCATTGCATAATAACCATCCACGGTTCTAAAAAAATGCCGATCGTAACATTTGTGAAAGCTCGTCCAATAGATACCGTCACTGTTAAACAGTTTTTGGAAACCTGCCTCAGTTAATCCGTTTAATCCGAATAAGGAGTACAGCATGTTTCGTACAAAGCGAACCATAATTAAGGGGAAAAACGTTGATTGCAAAGTACCGGCTGCCGTAATTATCATCGCTTTTTGCCTCATAATATCAAAAAACAACGGAACATTGTTCTGGCAGGAAGAGCATTTCGATATACTGTTTCTGATTTGAACTGCCTTGTCTGTGTATTCTACAGCCATGATGATCCTCCGTTCTTTTTTATGAATCTACTATTTTCAATACAGAAATACAATACTATTTTGGATAGTTTCATGAAGGATTGGGTTCCAGAGTGAGAGCCAATTAATCTTGACTCAAGTGCCCGAGTCGTAATTGCACTTTCCAGGAATCCTTCAAAGGTAAAGAGGCGCTGAAATTAACTTGTAGTATAGAAATTAACTTTAGGTTTCTGGAGTTGAAGCAACTGGGAACTGCAATGACGCGCAGTTCCCAGTTATTTTCATTTTAGCTTTCTCAAAATATCCAGCTTTATGGATTTTTCATGTGTTCTGTGATTTTACTCACCCCTGCACCAACTTCCACAGCTCCTCGTAACTCGTTACCACGTCGTACTTCACGCTTTCGCCGCTGATGGCTTTGAAGTGTTCCCTGGCGCAGTGGGCCTTGGCCTTTTCAATGTCGCGAAGTTCATAAAACTCCAAGTTCAGGTCGCCGCCCTTCGTTTCAGCGACGAAGTAAATGTGCTTGACCGCGCCCTCGTAAAAGGCGATGGCCCAGTCCGGGCTGTACTTCCCCAAGGGGGTGTTGATGTAAAACCCTTTCGGCAGTTTGACGTAGACCTCCACCTCCTTCTTGTGGGCTTCCAGTTCCTCGGCGAACGTTTTCTCCGTTTCCGAGTCGTAGAGCACGTGGTCGAAAAGATGCCGCTCGGCTTTCATGGCGTTGGCGCCCAAAGCGGCCCTTGTAAGCCCCGGTTCTGTGAAAAGGCTGGTGTCAAACGCCTTGTTCAGCTTGTTGTAGGTAATGTGCTGGATGATGGTGGTGGCCTTCTGCTCGTCGATGAGGTTGGACGCCCGGAGTATGAACTCCTCGGGGTTGCTGGCAAACTGGTCGAACACCGGCTTTTTGATGCCCGATAGGATTCTGGTGACGGCCTTTCGCGTCAGCCCCGTCTCGCCGGCGATCTTGCCGATGAGATCGTACCGGACGGAAGTGCTCGCTTTGATGGCGCGGGAGGCGTCCTCGCGGACGACTTCGGAACGCACGAACGCCTCGCCCTTTTCCAGCTGCTCTCTGGATTCGATGACCTTCGCCTGTTCGCCCGTTTCCACCTTGAAGTAGACCTTGGACACCCGCAAACGGTCGTTCAGCGCCTGGATGGCCTTCTGAATGAGCTCGTCCTCGTCGAAATCGACGATGTAGTAGCTCTTGCCGCAGATGCGCGACCAGAGTTCCTGGAACGCCCTGCTGTGGAACTTCTCCTGGTTGAGATGGATTTCCACATTGGCCTTCCGGGCGTCCTCCGGCATCATCGCCTTCGGGTCGTAGACGGAATCCAGCACAGCCACGATTTCCGCTGCGCGACCGGCAGCTTCCTCCGGCACTTTCAGGGCACCGGTCTTTTTATCCTGATAGTATTTTTCGGTGAGCTGGCCGCCAGATACATAGCCGTTTTTGACGAGGCTCTCGTAAATGGCAAGGGCGGCATCCTCGCCGAACCGTTCGGCGAAGAGCTTCGGCTCAACTCTGCGCGGGCGGTAGGAAACCGCTTCCGCGATTTCGCTCTGCAGCGCTTTGACGAAGGTTTCGTAGCTGTCGTTGGTGATGACGGTGAGCACGTTGACTTTGTGTATTTCATCTCGGAAGAGGACGTTCTCGTCCATGCGCTCGCCGCTCTGGTTGACGGCGAGGCGCAGCCCGCGGCCCACCTCCTGGCGCTTGCGGATGTCGCTGCCGCTGTGTTTCAGGGTGCAGATCTGGAACACGTTGGGGTTGTCCCACCCTTCGCGCAGCGCGGAATGGCTGAAAATGAAGCGCACGGGCTCTTTGAAGTCCAGCAGGCGCTCCTTGTCCTTCATGATGAGGTCGTAGGCGTCCGCGTCGTCGGAGGTCTGCTCCCTGCGGTCGCCGATTTTACTGTCCACCAGCCTGCCAGACTTTTTGTCGATGGAAAAGTAACCGGCGTGGGTTTTTTCAACGGGAACGCCCTGCAGGTAATTCCAGTAACCTGGAGAGTCTGCAAAGTGGAACTGGTAGCTGTTGAGAATCTCCCGGTACTCCTCTTCAAACATCTGGGCATAAGGGCCGGGAAGGGCGCTGCCCTTTTCGTCATACTGCCGGTACTTTGCAACTTCGTCGATAAAGAAAAGCGAAAGCACTTTCACGCCTTCTTTGAACAGCTTCCGCTCCCGCTCGAGGTGGGAGAGGATGGTCTCCCGGATCTGGATGCGGCGCAGCTGCTCCTCGTTGACGGCGCCGAGAACGTCCCCCACGAACAGCTTTTTCCCGTTGGCGAACTCGACGTAATTGGAGTTGTCACGCGCGTCGATTTTCGTCACCACATAGCCTTCCCGGTACTGCGCAAGCTCGCCGGAGTTCTGGTACAGGTCAAACCCCTCCGTGGCTTTACGCAGCCTTTTCAGTACCCTGTTTTTGCCCTTGACCTCAAACTCCAGCCATGCCTCCGGCGGCCTGTCCTTCGAGGTGACGATGCTCTGCAAATACACATACCCCTCGGTGGAGGTGCTGCCCGAGACGGAGATGCCCTTGACGGCGATTTTCTTCACCAGACGCTGGTTGTACGCGTCCACCGCGTCCAGCCGGTAGACCATGTTGTAGATGCTGTCCGGACGGTGGGTGGCGGAATAGCGCAGCGTGAACAGGGGGTTGAAGTCCTTCAGCTTTTCCCTGGTGACCGGGCCTTCCACGGACTGGGGCTCGTCGATGATGACGATGGGGTTGGTCCTGGCGATGATGTCAATCGGCCGGCGGGAGCGGAACTCGTCCAGCTTCATGTAGATGCGCCGCGCGTCCCTGCCGCGGGCGTTGAACGCCTGGCTGTTGATGATCATGGCGTTGATGGCGCTGTCCGACGCGAAGCGGTCCACCTCGGTGAGCTGCGAGGAGTTGAAGATGAAGTAGCGGATTTTTTTGCCGTACTCCTCGGCGAAGTGCTCCTCGGTGACCTGAAAAGACTTGTACACGCCCTCGCGAATGGCGACGCTGGGCACCACAATGATGAACTTGCTCCAGCCGTAGCGCTTGTTGAGCTCGTACATCGTCTTGATGTAGGTGTAGGTTTTGCCGACGCCGGTCTCCATCTCGATGGTCAGGTTGTACCGGCCTTCCAGCTTTTCAGAAGGGCGGATGCGGTTTTTCAACTGGACCGCGCGAAGGTTTTCCAGGATGCGCTCGTCCGAAAGGGCGACGGGCGCGTTGTTGAACCCCGTGAAGTTCTGCGCCGCTTCCAGGGCCACCTGTCCCAGACCGGGGTCAATCAGATAGGTGGGCGTGTGGAAGGGCTGGCCTGCGAACACGTCGCACACAGCCTGCGCAGCGTCCGCCTGGTATTTTTGGTGCCGAAACTGAAGCTTCATGCCGTGGACCCCCCCTTAGATCACTTTGACTGTGGTGTTCGGCGCGAGAAGCTTGAAGATTTCGAACACGTTGATCTTCCCCGGCGAGCTTGCAAAGGAGGAATCCCGGAACACCGCGCGAAGGGGCTGCCTGTTGGCGATTTCCCGCACCACGCTTTCGGGAACATTCTCATCAAAGCAGGCGATGAGGTCGCCGCCGTTATAGGTGTGAACGGTGCAGCCTTCGATTTCCTCCCAAGTGTGCGGCAAAGAGAGGGAAAGGCCCCACTCAAGAAGGCAACCGAACAGCAAATCAAGGTCGGTTCGGTCTGCCTTGATGTTGTCCTCCATCATGGCAAGCATACCCTGGGAATAGTCAGCCGGCGCGTAATACACGTCGTTCATGTTGGAACTGTCCAGCTTGAACACGCGAAAGCCGATGTCCAAGTTTTCGATGCCGGGCTTGTCCTTGTTTTCCGCCTTGATTCTGTCCCCCGCGCGGCGGATGCGCTCCTTGCCGATTTCGCAGATATTCGGATAGCCCGCCTTGTACGCCTCGGTGCCTTCAGCGCACACTTCGGGCAGCTGCACCATGATGAACTTGCGCTTGCCGCCGTCCTCGGCGTTGAGCTGCATGACGGCGTGGGCGGTGGTGGCGGAACCGGAGAAGAAGTCAAGGACGATGCTTTCTTTATTATTACTAGTTGCTTGTTTTATCAATGTTTTAATTAATGAGCATGGTTTTGAATAATTAAAATAGGATTTTCCAAACAACTCAATCATTTGCCTTGTTGCTTCGGTGTTCATTCCCACATTGTCCAACCAAGTCGATTGTGGATTCGTATCAGAATCAAGTTCAGAAGCAAATCTTTTTTTCATGGGACGTTTCGACGTATCATCAGGAAAAACGATTCTGTTATCTGCAACAAGTTTTTCCATTGATTCTCGAATATAGGACCAAACGCGATTATAGTTTGGCTTATATATCTTGCCTGTCTTAGGATCAACAAGATCATAATACTGGTTGGGCCTCATGTCAGCGGTCATACCGACTGTTAAATCGCCTGGAATCCATGGACCGCGCGGATCATTATCAGGATTTGAATAGCCTTTGTAGTCCTTTTCAACACCGTATAAAGCGGAAAAATTAGCTCCTGTGTATGCAAGAACATACTCGTGATCGGTTGAGCATTTGCTTTGGTCTAAAGCAGAAGAAGATCTTCTTCTCCAGACGAAACTTGCGAGAAATGAAGATCTTCCGAATATTTCGTCGCAAAGCGATCTTAAAGCAACATATTCATTATCATCAATACTAATAAAAATAACCCCGTCATCCCGGAGCAGGTTCCTCGCCAGCACCAGCCGCGGATACATCATGCTGCACCAGTCGGAATGAAAACGCCCGTTGGTTTCGGTGTTTTTGAACAGGCGGTTGCCGGCCTCGTCCAGAAGGTCCAGCTGTTCTTCGTACTCCTCGCGGGTCATGGCGAAATCGTCGCGGTAAATAAAATCGTTGCCCGTGTTGTACGGCGGGTCGATGTAGATCATCTTGATTTTGCCGAGGTAGCTTTCCTGCAGCAGCTTGAGCACCTCCAGATTGTCCCCTTCGATGTACAGGTTCTCCGTGGTGTCCCAGTTGCGGCTGCCGGAGCTGCAGTAGGGCTTTCCGGTACTGTCTTCGCCTGTGGGAGTGGTTTCGTCCTCGATGACGGGGCGCAGCGTTTTGCGAATCGGCCTTCCCGCTTCAGCGATGGCGGCGCGCTTGCCCACCCATGTGAACTCATAGGCCTCATCCTTGAAAATCTCTTCGCCCACATAGGCACGCAAAAGGTCTATGTTCACCTTGCCTTCCGCCACCACGCCGGGGAAGAGTTCTGCGAGCTTTTTCCTGTTTTCAGCGGTTAAGTCACGGGTTTCGAAACGCATTTTGTCGGTATTGCTCATCGGGCCGCACTCCTTTTAAGTTCCCAAATCTATATGTAGCATCTATACTTTATCCCTTTTTTGCTTTTCGGGGAAGAAACAGGTGTTCCTATGTTCCGGCGTTCAGTTCAGCCAGCTCTCTGCGCAGCCGCCGCAGTTTGCCGTTCAGTTCCACCTGCCGGTTGAACTGCTTTTCGCGAAAAACCCTCTTTTCCAGTGCGGCAATTTCCTTTTCCAGCTTCTGACGCCGCTTGTCCCGCTCAACGGCTTCGGCAATATTGCCTTTGGCGTCGAGCCGGCCGCCGGCGATTTGCCGCACCAGGCTGTCGTACATGGCGTCGAGGTTCAACCCTTCAAACTTCAGCGACAGCTTGTCCGGCGGTAGCCAGTCCGTGCCATAAAACGTGCCTTCCGCTTCCATCCATGCCTGGGCGCTGTTCTCGAACGTCAAAATGAACAGGATTTTATAGGGTATCGCTCTTGCAATGGCGGGAAGAACGCTTTTGTCCAGACTGCGCTGCCGGAGGGAAAGCTCGAACACCTGAATTTCCTGAACGCTTTCCCCGGCGGCGACGCCAATGGTGCTTTCCGCCAGCTTGTGGCGCCAGAAAACAGCCTCGACCTGGTTTTTCAGCGCTTCTTTTGCGGAGGTGGTCATCGCTGCGTTGGCATAGAGCTTTTCCTTCGCAATGCGCCGGTTCACCTCGGTGGAGTGGGGAAGGTTCAGCATGAAGATCACCTCACAACAAGGAAGCAAATCAACTCAAAATCGTCCAGCCCGTCGATCCGGTTTTCAAGTGCAATGGTTCCGCCCGGGCTGAACAGGCTGTCCACATCGCTTTCCGCCTTCAGTTCAACGATGGAGTTGATGGCGCGGTTCAGCAAAGCGGAGACGGACCGCATGTCCTTACCATCTCTGGTTTCCGCATTGAACGCGCGGCACAGGTCCATGATGGGGGCTTTGTAACCTTTGCAGAGGGCGCGGGTCTTGTCCAACAGTTCCTTGGGGGAAAGGTGGTCGCAAACGATGGACCCGTCTGCGCCCACGTAGACCATGTAAAACGGGTGAAGGCGGTTTTGCCTGTCGATGTTCACGCTGTTGTTGCGGTTTTTGAGGAAGAACACAACGCCCGGCGGGCAGTCTTCAGAAGCTGGAACGACGGCATGCAGCCCAAAGGGAACCGCGTCCATGTCCTGATGCTTTTTGGTGAAGTCCAGCAAATCGAGCCGGAACTCGTTCAACCCCAGGTCCATAATGGAAACACCGGACTGCATGTCTTCCAAGTCCACCACTTCGTCCTTCAGGCGCTGCAGCTGCGCCTTGCGGTATTCGAGGTCGCCCTGTTCGCCGTCGTTGATGGGGTCCTCGTCGCCGGTGGCGGCCATGATGGAAACGCGCATCCTGGCTTCGACGCGGCCTTTTAGAGCAAGATACTCGTCCAAGTCCATGTCCGGCCAGAAGTTCACCAGCTGGATTGCCTTGTTTTTGCTGCCGATGCGGTCAATACGCCCCAGCCTTTGAATGATGCGCACCGGGTTCCAGTGAATATCGTAATTGACGCAGTAGTCGCAGTCCTGCAGGTTCTGGCCTTCGGATATGCAGTCCGTGGCGATCAGCACGGAGATTTCGTGCGGGTTGTTGGGCATCAGCAGCGCCTTGTCCTTGGAGAGGGGGGGAGAAGAGGGTCAGCACTTCGTTCATGGAGGCGCGCTGCCCTTTGATGGTCGTCCTCCCGTCCACGCTGCCGGTGATCAGGGCGGTATCCAGCCCGAAGCGGGATTGGACGAACGCGCTCACCTGCTCATAGAGGTACTCAGCGGTATCCGAAAACGCTGAAAAGATCAGAATTTTGCGGTTCCCTTCGTTGATGGGGTGGGACATCTTCCTTTCGATCAGATCAAGGAGGGTCTGCAGCTTGGTGTCATGCTCAGGCGTAATGTCGGCTAGCATCAGCTGCAAAAGCGCCAGGATTTCCGAATCCTCCGCCAGCCGGTCGCGCCAGGTTTTGTAGTCCATATCCGCAAGGTCGATCCGGATGCTGTGCTCGGCAGCGAAGAACTCCGTGTTGCGGTCGTCGTCATCAAAGTCCGACTCGATTTCCGCAAGTTCGCGGCCGACGATGACCGAACCGCCGCCCGCGTCGTACGCGTCGATTTCCGCAATCGTATCGTCGATGAGCTTTTTGACGCGGCCAATGGTGCGCCGGAAGGATTCCACGGAGCTTTCCAAACGCTTGAGGAGGTTGATGCCCATCAACCGCCGGATGCCCATTTCGCGCCCCTTGCGGTTGATGTTTCGGGAAGTGTCCACATACTTGGCGAGCTTGCTCGGAAAGATGAAGTCCGTCGGAATGTAGACCGCCAGGTTGAGCATCATGAGCGAATCGTAGATGTCCGCGTAGTTGATGGCGTTGCTCAGGTCCGTCATGCGCGGGCGCAGCGAAATGGGCTTCAGACGCTCGGGAAACGCCCCCACTTCCTTCAGATTGTAATATTTTGCGATGTGTTTGCGGGAACGCGCAATGGTCACATTGTCCAGCAGGGTGAAAAAATCAAAGTCAAGAGAACGCAGAAGGTTCTCCGTGGTGCGTTCCTCGGGCTTGAGCTTGCTCCAGCGGTTGAAGGCGGCCTGGGCGTTGCGGAAGATGACGTCGATGGGCTTTTGGGTGTCCAGCTTGTCGTTGATCAGCGTGGGATTGCCCTCATAGGCAAGCTCCAGCTGATGGCGCAAGTCGGAAAAGCCGTTGTTGACGGGCGTGGCGGAAAGCATGAGCACCTTGGTCTTAACGCCCTGGCGGATCACCCTGTTCATGAGCCTAAGGTAGCGGTTTTCGCGCCTGTCATCCTCAGGGCCCGTGTATGCGCCGCCGTTTCGGAAGTTGTGGCTTTCGTCGATGACGACGAGGTCGTAGTTGCCCCAGTTGAGCCGCGAAAGGTCGATGCTGCCGGAGTATCCGCGGTCCCTCGACAAATCGGTGTGATAGAGCACGTCGTACCGCAGGCGGTCCGAAGCGATGGGGTTGTTCAGGTAGTTTTCCTTGAAGGTATGCCAGTTGTCGCCCAGCTTTTTGGGGCAAAGCACCAGCACGTTGCGGTTGCGGAGCTCATAGTACTTGATGACGGCCAGCGCGGTGAACGTCTTGCCCAGGCCGACGCTGTCCGCGAGGATGCAGCCGTTGTACTGTTCCAGCTTGTTGATAATGGCGAGGACGGCATCCTTCTGAAAATCGTAGAGCATGCTCCAGATTTTCGACTGCCTGAACCCGGTGGACTCGTTGGGAAGCACGTCCTCGGAGATGTCCTCCAAAAACTCGTTGAAGATGTTGTAGATGGCGACAAAATATATAAACTCCGGCGCGTTTTCCTGATAGGCTGCGGTGATGCCGTCGATGACCTGTTCAGTGACATCTTCAAGAAGGGTCTTGTCCTCCCATACCTGATTGAACAGCCGAAGATACTCCGCAGAAATCGGGGCATACATCTTGTTGACGGGATTGATGATGTTGTTGCCGCGCTCGCAGCCGATATCGGCGGTGGTGAAGCCCATCAGAGGCGTGTAGACAATGGGCTCATCGCTATCGACGCCCATGAAGCTGCTGATGTTTCCGCCCGTCAGGTTGGAACGGAATTTGACCTTTTTGCGGATCCAGTCGGCGCATTCGCGGGCGATGGCTTTCTGGGTCAGCTCGTTGCGCAGCTTGATTTCGAATTCCGTGCCGTAGAGCGTGCGCTCGCGGTTAAGGCGGGGGATGTAGAACTCGCGCTTCTCCCTGGGCGCTTTTTCCCGCAAAAAGGTCGGCGAGGTGAAGATAAAGCGCAGTTCGGAGATGCCGTCCAGCTGCTTTTTCAAAGCCTGGTAAGCGTAGATGGAAAAACACGCTGCAGCGATGCACAGCTTGTCCCCTTTTTTGACGGTGACTTCCAAGTCGTCCTTGAGCGTTCTGCTCACGTTGTCCAGCATTTCTGGCATTCGCATGGCCGATTCCCTCTGTCACGGAAAAGCTGATGGGTGATGAAGTGTTGGAGTGCAATAGATGAAAGGAATACCGCGCCTGCTTTCTCAGGTCTCTGGGTTTTGGAGCGGTCTTCAGGGTCGCCCCCATGTTTGCCGCTTTGCGGCTCCCTGAACGCTCCTTTGCGCGCACAGAACCTGCACGCGCCCGACCGTAATGTTCATGTTTCAGCGGTTTTTCTTGCGGTTACATCGTCCATCGCGCCACAGCCCGTTTGTGAAAACTTATAACCATTGTATTCGCAAATGCGAAGTGTATCAAGGATGATTCCCCGGATTTCGACATTATGCTGAGCCCAGATGACCCTTTATGGTTGTGATGGCAGGAAAGCTGGAAACCCTGAAAAGCGAGTGTGACCGGGCCTGCCCGCGCCGCCTTCTTGAAAGGGTAAATCCGGCTTTCTCCGTTAAAAAAAGCCCGCAGAAGCTGGATTCTACGAGCTTTTTTATGTTATAGCAGTTCGAATGAGACGGCATGCCCCGGCCTACATCTGCGGCAGCGTCAGAATTGCCCGTGTTCCTTTGCCCGTTTCAGATTTCAGGACGAGATCGCCGCCGTGCCCCTGCGCGATTCCGCGGGCGATGGGCAGCCCCAGCCCTGCGGAATGCGCGGAGCGGTTTTTGCTGTAGCGGTCAAACACATGTTCCAGCTTTTCCGGTGGAATGCCGGTTCCGTCGTCAACAACCTCGATCTGTGTGCTGCTGCCAATCTGAAAGGCGCGTAGCGCAATGTTCTTACAGCTGCTGTGCCGGTATGCGTTGTCGATCAGATTGTCCAGCGCCTGCCTCAGGCGGAAGCGGTCGGCGGTGCAGCATACGGCGGGATCGCAAAAAACCCGGATGCCGATGCCGCTCTGCGCGAGCTTTTCCTTGCTGTCTTCCGCGACGGAACGCAGGAAGGGCTCGGCGTAGAAGGTGGTTTTGGAAAGCGTGATCTGCCCGTTTTCCAGCCGGGACACCAGAAGCATGTCGTCCACCATCCGGTTGATGTATGCCAGTTTGCTGTTGATGCGGTCGATGTAGCTCTTCTGGTTCGGCGTGGGATTTGGCAACTCTTCTTCGAGCATGTCCATTAAGCCGCCCATCGTGAAAAGGGGGTTTCGCAGGTTGTGCACCACGTCCACCATGAATTGCTGGCGCTGTTCCTGGACCGCCACCACCTGCCGGCTGTAGGCGCGAATTTCCTCCGTCTGTTCCCGGACTTTCAGCTCAAGGCTGAAGGCCAGGTCGTCCGCCTCCTGGAATTTTCGCGCGAACTTCCCCAGCACCGCGTACGTCAAGGCGAAGAGATAGACGGCGTGAGCGTACTGCACGGGCTTGATCTGCACATCCACCATTCCCTGGGGGATGATGCCGTAATCCAGCAGGCGGTAGAACAGCTCCATGCCCACATAGGCCGTCCAGCCGGCGGCGATTGCCAGCGCGCCTGCGGTGCCCTCCCGCACACCCCGCAGGACCAGCAGCCCTTCCATCACCCAGAACGCGATATTGCAATAGTCGCTGAACTTCGCAAAGAACGGCTGCAGGAACAGAAAGATAAACAGCTGAAGCCCAAACAGGCTGAGGACGGCGCGGTCCAGCCATTTTCGGGGCTGACCGCCCAGAATCTGGCGGCAGAGCCAGTAGCGGAAGCAGATGAACAGCCTGTAAAAATCCCTGCTGCCGTGGGGGAACACGTAGTTTCGGAAATAGGCGGAGTAGTCCACAAAGCGCAGCGCCGTCACGACGCTCAGGGCAACCAGCAGCAGGATATAACGCTCGCTGGGCTTTTGAACGAACAGCGCGAGGCTCAGCAGCGTCAGCGCCGCATACATGCCCAGGCAGAGCACCTCGACGAAATAGCGGGTCTTGCCGATGGCGGTCAGCTGCTTTTCCGTGCCCACGAGGATTCCCTGATACCCGCTGTAAAAATAGCCGGACACCGGAATCTGCAGGGTAAGGCGGAGCGTCTGGCCGTCTGCAATGAAGTCCGTCAGGGGGATGACCTCGTCCGCCTTGATCAAACCGCCGTCCGCGGAAACCACCTCTTCGCCGTTGATGAACAGGCGGCTGCCCCGCGGCCGGGGCAGCATCAGGCACAAATTCCCGTCCTGGGGGCAGTGCAACAGCACCAGCCGGTAGGTTTTGCTCTCCATGCTGCCCCCGGTCAGCACATTGACGGTATTCGAAGCGGCATCCATTTCATCAGGGGTTTTGATGCCGGGGGATACAATCCAGTCCCCCGTGAGCATGAAGGGCTGATCCGTCAAGTCCACGCCCGCAAGGTCGATGCTGCCGCCGGCCGCCTGCAGCTGCGGCGAGTGTATGTTCAAAAGGCCCAATGCGACATAAAGGGCGACCCCGCAGAACAGGATGCAGCCAAAAGCTGCCCATCTTCGCAATGCGGCGGTTCTGGTGCTGTTCTTCATGGGCGCCCCTCTGGGAAGAACTGGTACCCGCAGCGCGGCACGGTGACGATGTAGCGCGGGCTGGAAGGATCGTCCTCCAGCTTTTTGCGCAGGTTGCGCACATGGGTGAAGACGGTCCTCAAATCCCCATAGCTGGGGCGTTTCCACACCTGCTCAAAAACATCCTCGAACTCGAGCAATGTGTTGGGCCTGCTCAGAAAAAAGAGCAGCAGCTGGAACTCAGTGGGTGAAAGGTAAATGTTCTGCCCGTTTTTCTGAAGGACGTGCTCTTTGACGCAAAGCCGCATGTTCCCGATCATCCGGTCCTGCGGCGGGTTTTCCTGCGCAAGCTGGGTGCGGCGAAGCACCGCCTCGATGCGCGCCTGCAGGACGCGGTAGCGGAAGGGCTTGGTAAGATAGTCGTCCCCGCCCATGCGCAGCGCGCGCACGATGGTTTCCTCATCGTCCAGGCAGCTGATGAAAACGATGGGACAGTACAGCGACTTTCTCAGTTTTGTGCACAGGCTGATCCCGTCCTGGCCGGGAAGCATGATGTCCAGCAAAATCAAATCGAAACTCTGCTTCTGTACCATGTGCAGCGCCGCGTCCGCGTCATGCGCCACTTCGCAGGTGAAGTGATTCCCGCGGGTCAGATAGCGCGTCAGGACCTCGCAGTTTTCGAGATCGTCCTCCACGAGCAGAATTCTATGCATGAACATCCCTCCGCCCCAAGGCATACATGCGAAAATGGATGACAAGCTGCGCCGGAATCCCCGGCGCAGCCTGCCGCTTGGTGTTGCTTACTTCGCAGCGTTTTTGCCAGCAATGCGGCCAAACACGATGATGTCGGCAATGGCGTTGCCACCCAGCCGGTTGCCGGCGTGGATGCCGCCACATACCTCGCCAGCAGCGTACAGGCCGGGAATGACCTCGCCTTTGGTGTTCAGCACCTCGGCATTGGCGTTGATCTCCAGTCCGCCCATCGTATGGTGCAGCGCGGGAGCCATCACCGCGATGACAAAGGGCGGCTCTTCCACCTTCCCAAGGAAGCCGTAACGGCCGAAATCAGGGTCGTACTCGTTTTCGACGTAGGTGTTGAACTGCTCGACGGTCTTCACCAGCTGCTTCGCGTCGATGCCGGCTTTTTGCGCGACCTCCTCGAGCGTATCGCCCACGAACACGTAGCCCTTGCTCACGGAGTCGGCGATCTTTTCCGCACCCTGCTGCGGGTGGTTGTACATCTTCGCGTCGCCCACGCCGTAGAAGATGCCGTCGGTCTGCGCCTGGGCCGCCTTGACCAGCACGTCGCGCTCGTTGGTTTCGTTGACGTAGCGGAAACCTTCCTTGTTGACGTAGAGCTGGCTTCCGACGCCCTTGCCCGCCTGTCCGTCCTTCGCCGCGCAGGTGGGAAGCAGCTGGGTGAAGCCCATGCCGATGGTGTTCGCGCCGATCGCCTGCGCCATGAGGATGCCGTCACCCGTGGCGGTGGTGGTGTTGTCCGTCGGGGCGTTGGCGGTCAGATCCGGCCAGTAGTTGTTGTACTCCGCAACCATTGCCGGGTTTCCGGCAAACCCGCCGGTTGCCAGGACAACAGCCTTGTTGGCCTTGTATGTGACTTTCGTGCCATCGTTGCGGTAGGCGATCACGCCGACGACCTTGCCGTTTTCCACCACCAGCTCCTTTGCGGCGGTGAGCTTGTGGATTTCCACGCCCTGCTTGAGCGCGTAGGCTTCCAGCGAGTCGATCAGGGGCTTCGCGCCGCTGGCGGGCACATCGACGTGGTGCGTTCTCCTCCAAAGGGCGCCGACGCCGATGCTCAGCGCATCCCTGGTGGGAGTGCCGATTTCCTGCAGCCAGTGCCAGCTGTCCAGCGCGTTGTAGCACAGGGTCTGCATCAGTTCCAGTTTGGGATAGATGACGGTGCCGTCCAGCCCCTCGCGCTTGCTGCCGAGATAGGACTGAATGATGTGCAGTTCGGGGCTGTCGAACAGGTACGTGCTGCCGGAATCGACGTACTCCTGAATCTGCTGCTTCAGCTTCGTCAGCGTCGGGCCGTACTCGCCGAAGTCCTTCTCGTCGTAGTCGAGATAGGTCAGCAGTTCAGCCCTTTCGGACTCGGTGATTTCCGTCGCCTGCTGCATTTCGGGGTCCGCGGTGTTGAAGATTCCCCCGCTGAGGATGGTGTTGCCGCCCAGCGCAGCGGCCTTTTCAAGCAGGATGACGGTTGCGCCGGCCTCGCGGGCACTGGCAGCCGCCGCGAGCCCTGCGCCGCCGCCGCCCACGACGATGACGTCCGCGCTGTGCTCCTCATCCTCGCCGGCCTGCAGTTCCACGGGCTTGTTCCAGTCGTCCGGGTTGCCGCCCGCCATTTTGATGCATTCCGCGACGCCGTTGAGGATCGCCTCGCTGGTCACCGTCGCGCCCGTGACGGCATCGACGCCGATGGACTGATAGGTGACGACGTTTTCAGGGATCATACTGAGCGCGGCATCCGCAACGCCGGCGGTTTCCTGATGCTTGCCGACCGTGACGCTCAGAATCGCGTCGCTGCTGAACTCCACCGTTACCTCAAGGTCGCCGTTGCGCCCGGGGACGGTGGCGGTGTACGTTCCGGCGTTGAATCCCTTCGCCGTCGCCGCGTCAGACAGCTGCTGTTTTCCCGTCTCCTGAGCGCACGCTGCCAAAGAAAGCAGCATTGCCGCAACGAGCAGCATGGAACAGATTTGCTTGAGCTTTTGCATGGTTTCCTCCCTTTCTTTGTTTGTTAACAATAAAATAACACAACGGGGAGGGAAAGCGGTTGAAATTTTGATGAAATTTTAGCAATCGGAAAATACAGACTTGTTTGCTTATCAGTATAGCATATCCGACGGGCAATTTCGAAGGCGCAGCATCACCATTTTGCCTTTGCATTTTTTACTTGCTGATGGTTCGGCGGCCAGATCCACGTTTCGAAGCTGATTTGACAATGTGGAACTCCTCCCAAGCTTGCATTGCGCATCTTGCCCGAAGGCTGCAATCACTATCTTGTGCGCAAGTGCAAACCGGATGGATGAAGACCCGCATGCACGCCGGCTTTATGCCCGGATGCGCACTGCGCTGTGCGTCCGGCAGGTCGTGCGCGAGACCAGCCGGTCGTGCGCGTGATGAAAAGGAATTCTGGCCCTGCCGCCTGTGGACCTCAGCGGGCAGAAGCCAGAATCATTCGCGGTCGGGCGCATCGCTGACTTTAGCTGGACAAGCCGCGAAACGGGATGCGCTCTGCGGCATGGGCGACACTTTTTAAACTGACAAAAGAAGGCTCCCTTCATGGCGCTGGGAACAGCCTCATGAAGGGAGCGCGGCGTGCCGTCTGCCGGTCGCTCAGAGTTGTGAAGGAACTGCGGCTTCCTCCTCTGCGGGGGTTCGGGAAGGTGTTTCCGCTGCTGCAAGGACTTTTTTGCTGCCATTTACGGCGATGAACAGCAGCACCGTGGCGGCGATGGCGGCCGCCAGACCGAACATCCAAGCAAGGGTGTAGGTTCCGGTGGCGTCATAGGCCGCAGCCATGATCAGGTTGTTCACCGCCATGGAAAGGCTGGCAAAAGCGTTGACGAAGCCGAAGGTCTCACCGTAATACTTTGTCCCGAAGAGGCGGGACGTGAGGGTGGGCGGGAAGATGGTGCCGTGGGCGCTGCCAAGGCCGTAGAACAGCGCAACCAGCAGGAACGCGGCGAAGGTTCTGGCGATCAGCAGAAACACGAAGCACAGCGCCATGCTGACGGTGCCCAGCAGTATGCCTGCCTTGACGCCAAACCTGTCGAAGACGGCGCCCATGATAAGCTTGCCGAAGATGCCGATGAAGCTGAAGATGGACACAAACGTCGCGGCCGTGTCGGCATCGATGACGGCGGTGACGTGGGCAGCCATATGGTACATGGCGCCCATGGTGAGCAGCATCACGAAGATGCCCGCCACGTACACCCAGAACACGGGCTTCTTCTGCAGCTCCTTGAGGGGAATGCCGGCCTCGGCGGGCGAGCCGCCGGTTTTTGCCTGCGCGGCGGCGGTTTCCGCCTCCTCGGCGCCCAGGGCTTTGAGCCCCTTGTCCTCGGGCTTGGAGCGGATGACCAGGAACACCGCCGGCACCAGGATGACGAGCATCCCCAGCCCCAGGAAGCGGAACGCCATTCTCCAGCCCAGGCCGGCGATGATCCTGCTGATGACGGGGGAGAGCAGCATGGCGCCGACGGAGCTGCCGGCAAACGTGATGCTCATGGCCTTGGCGCGGCTTTTGACAAACCAGCGGGTCAGGACGATGGCGATGGGCACCGTGGTGGAGAATGCGCTGCCGAAACCGATGACCACAGCCAGGGCGTAGAGCAAGAACATGTTGTCCACGAAGGAGAGGCACGTGTACCCTATGACGCCGATGAGAAGGCATGCCGACATGACCACGCGGGTGTTTTTTGCGGCGCAGATTTTGCCGGCTACAGGGGAGAGCAGCATGCCCAGGATCGACAAAATGGTGCTGAAGGTACCGAAGGCGCTCCGGCTTATGCCCAGATCCTCGGTGATGGGAACGACAAACAGACTGATGCACGATAGCAGGAGGGTGAAAAAGGTCGCCATGATGAGGGTGCAGACGGCGACGATCCACCATCCGTAGAAAATGCCTTTCTGATGCGTCTCCAAAAGCATACTCCTTTACACAAGGGCAAAGCGGCGGCGATGCCGGATCAAACGTCCGTCTTCAGCTGCGCTGTGGTGCCCACGTCGCTGAGTTCCACCGGGCGGACCTTGTTCGCCTGCCATTCGCCCTGGGCGCGGAGCAGCCCGTCGTACCTGTCGTGGGTGAGGATGTAGAAGACCTTCTGACCGAGCATGTCGAAGACCTTTTCCATGACCTCGTCCAGCGGCTCGCCGTGCTCCAGGACGTACCGGTTGACGGCGGCCTGCTTGTCCCACCATTCGCTGTGGTAATAGGGATCGGACATGTCCGCGTAGCGCGGCGGGCGATGGCGGTCGGTCTTCCACATCTCGGTGGCGACGAAGCCCGGGCAGAAGACGGAAACGTCGATGTCCGCCCCCCTGTCCCGAAGCTGCTTGTACACGACTTCGCTCAAAGCGACGGCCGCGTGCTTGGAGCTGAAGTAGGCGGGAGACGCCGGAGAGGTGATGAGCCCGGCGATGGAGCAGACGTTGACGATCTGGCAATGGGACTTCTGCGCCTCCATTTGGGGGATGAAGTACCCCATCATGAACCAGTGGGAGAAGACGTTGGTCTCATACACCCAGCGGATGTCCTGCTCCGGAATGTTCCACACGTCGCCCGGGGTGGAAACGCCGGCGTTGTTGACGAGGATGTCGCAGCGGCCGAACGCGCGCATGGTCTCGTCGAAAATCTTCCTGCAGTCCGCCTTGAGGCTGACGTCGGCGCCCACGGCAAAGGCCTGCCTGCCCATGGCGCGGATTTCCTGCGCCACCAGCTCGGCCTCGTCGGGATGGATGTCGGCGACGATGACGTCCGCGCCGCGCTTCGCCAGACCCAGCGCGAACGCCTTTCCGATGCCGTTGGCGGCGCCGGTCACCACGGCCTTGAGCCCTTTGTAGTCCGTAATCATGTCTTTTCCTCCTTGTTCAGCCGGGATGCCTGCCGTTGTAAATGGCCTGGACGCGCTGCTCCTGCAGCATGACGATCTCGGGATGGGTCAGCACGTAGAACTTGTTGTCCTCAAAGGCCTGGAACACGGTCATGCCCACGGAGTCAATGGGAATGCCGGTGGCGACGCCCCGGGCGGCGCGGATCTGGCCGGCGATGAACTCGTCGCTCTGGTAGTAGGGGTCGTCGTCGATGGCCGCGCGCGGCGGGCGGTGCTTGTCGCTCTCGTGGATCTCGGTGAGGATGTAGCCCGGGCAGAGCACGTGCATCTGAATGTTGGTGATGCCGCGCACCTTCAGCGCGAGGTAGGTGCACTCGGTCTGGACGATGTCGGCGGTCTTGGTGGCGTGATACATGCAGGAGGAGCCGGAGATGCCCATGCCCGCACCGGAGGCGGTGTTCATGAAGGCGCACTCGTCGCCCTGCTTGATCATCTGCTTGATGAAGTAGTGCATGCCGTAGGTGTGGCTGAGGAAGTTCGCATCCACAATCCACTGAATGTCCTTGATGGGGGTTTCCCACACGGGGCCGGGGAGGGTGACGCCCGCGTTGCAGACGGCGATGTTGACCTTGCCGAAGTGCTCCAGCGTAAGGTCTAAAAGCGCCTTGACGTTTTCGGCGAGGGAAATGTCCGCCACCTGCTCCACCACGGGAACGCCCTTTTCCTCGATCATCCGCCTGGTTTCGGCGAGGCTTTCGGCGCAGATGTCGTTGATGACGACCTTCATGCCGCGGTTGGCGCCCTCGAGGGCGATGGCGCGCCCGATGCCGCTGCCGGCGCCGGTCACAACCAGAACTTTATCCTTGAAGTCTTTCATGCATGCATCTCCCTTTCTCAGAATACCCATGCCTTGCTGTTGGCTTCGCGGAGCGCGTCGCCAATGAGGCCGGGGGCCGTCGCGTCGCCGACGGTGGTGACCTTGTCGAAGCTGGCAAAGAACGCCTCGGTCAGCGCTCTGTTGGGGCGGACGCCCGCCGCGAACACCACCGCGTCGGCCTCCAGTTCGGACTTGAAGGCGGTGGCGCTGTGGCGCAGGATGACCTTGTCGTCGCAGATTTCGGTAATGCCCTGCATGGTCAGGATGCGCACGCCCAGATCCTGCAGAAGCTTGCTGTAGTAGATCTTCAGGGAGGGATACAGGCCGCCGCCCACGTTGCCGGTCATCTCGACGATGGTCACCTGGTTGCCGTTGCGCGCCAGCACCTCGGCGGTCTCGATGCCGGTGACGCCGGCGCCGACCACGACGACCTTCCTGCCCTTCAGCAGCGAACTGTCGGTGAGGACGTCCGTGGCCATGTAGACGTGCTTCTTGTCCGCGCCGGGAACGGGGAGGCGGATCTGCTCCGCGCCGGTGGCCACGAACACGCCGTAGGGGTTGAGCGCCTTGACGGCTTCGACGGTCGCCTCGGTGTTGTACCGGACTTCGACCCGCGCTTCCGCAAGCTCATTTTTCATGGTCTCGAGGAAGTCGCCCACCAGCTCCTTGTTGGGCGCGAGCTTGGCGTAGTTCATGGTGCCGCCGAGGCGGTCGGTCTTTTCGAACAGAACGGGCCTGAAGCCGCGCCTTGCCAGCACGAGCGCCGCCTGCATGCCGCCCGGGCCGCCGCCGATGACCGCCACAGTCCTGCCCGCGCCGTCCTTTTTGAGGGTGTCCTCGTTGTAGATCTCCTCAAGGCCGAGGTTCGGGTTGGCGTTGCAGATGATGGGCATGCCGGTAAGAGCAGCCTTGAAGCAGTACATGCAGCCCATGCACTTGCGGATGAGGTGCTCCTTGCCCTCCTTCGCCTTTTTGGCCCATTCGGCGTCCGCCAGCTGGCCGCGCCCGATGGCGACGAAGTCGCACACGCCCTCTTCGAGCAGCTTTTCCGCGGTGGCTGGGGATTTGATGGTGTTGACCGCGATGACGGGGATCTTGACCGCGGCCTTGACGGAGGCGGCGAGGTGCTTCTTCCAGCCCTCCGGGCGGTAGTACGGCTCCACGATGGTGCTGCCCGTCTCATAGGTGCCGCAGCTCACGTCGATGGCGGCGACGCCGAGGCTCTCAAGGTAGCGGGCGATTTTGACGCCCTCCTCGATCTTGATGCCGTCCTCCAGGAACTCGTCGGCGCTGATGCGGACGCACACGGGGAAGTCCGGCCCGCAGGAGTAGCGGATGCCGATGATGATTTCGGTGATGAGGCGCATGCGGTTGAAGAAGTCGCCGCCGTACTTGTCCGTGCGCTTGTTGGTGTGGGGGCTCATGAACTGGTTGAGCAGGTAGCCGTGGGCCGCGTGCAGCTCCACGCCGTCCATGCCGGCGATTTTGGCGATGTTCGCCGCCTTCACGAACTTCTTGACCAGTTCTTCGCATTCTTGGGTGGTCAGGGCCCTGGGCATCTCCTTGGTGACGGGGCAGGGGATGGCACTGGGCGCCACGATTTCGCCGGCTTTCTGGACGCGAGCGGAAATCTCCCGTCCGGGGTGATGCAGCTGCAAAAAGATCTTCGTGTCGTACCTGTGGACGGCGTCGGCCAGCTTTTTGAGCCGCTGGGCAAACTGCATGCCCGACGCGTGAAGCTGGAAATAGCCGCCGGCGCCCGTGTCCTCATCCACACAGGTGATCTCCGTGCAGATGAGGCCGCAGCCCGCCTTGGCCCTCTCCTCGTAGTAGCGGATGATTCTGTCAGACGCCTCGCCGCTGGCACAGGCCATGCCGGTGCCCATGGGCGGCATGACAATCCTGTTCTTCAGCTCAAGATTGCCGATGCGGCCCCTTTGGAAGAGCTTTTCGTAAGCCATTGAATCATTCCTTTCCTTTTCTTGCCAGAGGTGTTGACACTCCTGACTTTGTTAAGCATAATACAATCAATAATAAATTTTTCACATAGTCATGGCGTACAAAAAAAGCTCCACTCTTTGTTCAAACCAAACAAATTGCATGGCGGATTTCGAGGTGCAAGATTATGCAGTTCACACAATTGCTGCAGGAATGTCCCGAAAACTTGACATTTGTTGCCGGCATGCCCAAGTACGAGATCGACACGCTGCTGATGGCGGATTATGACGAGTCCTCCAACGGCAACGAAAGCGCCCTGTATGTCCTGCAGGACGGCGAGTTTGACAGGTACAAGGTCCTGCCCGCCAACGTCCTTTTGCTGTTCGGCTCGGAGGACGGCAGGCGGCGCGCCGCCCGCAGGCTGGAGGCGGAGCCGAAGCGGAACATCATCTACGTCAGCCAGAATTCCGGCCCGCGGGTGATCAACTGCCTGCACCGGCTTCTTGCCTCCTACAACGAGAAGACGAGGAACTACTCCTCCTTTTTCCGGATGATTGTGGAGGGGAAGAGCCTTTCGCAGGTGCTGTCGGAGGCGTCCAGGCGGTGCAGCCGCCAGCAGCTGGTGGCCATCGACTTTTCGGGGAAGATCGTGGCCTCCTCCGAACGGGTGACAGAGCTGGACCGCTACTGGGTGTCCTTCTTCGAAAAGGGCTATGTGGACGCCGAGGCCATGCAGCATTTTTACAACTGCCTGCTGTCCCGCTCGGAGATTTCCACGGAACCGTACCGGTACGTCTGCGACAGCGGGCTCGTGTACTACAGCTGCCCCATCCTCATCAACAACCACCCCTACGGCTATGTGTTCCTGCTGACCTGGGATCAGGAACTCCCGCGCGCCACGGTGGACATGCTGCCCGTGCTCAGCCGCATCGCCTCCGACTTCATCAAAAAACAGCAACCGGAGCTCAACATGAGCACCAGGCTGTACAGAAGTCTGATTTCGGACATTCTGGAGGGGGAATCCAGGGAATCCATCGTCTCAAGGGTCAAAACGGGCAGATTCAACATCCCCCGAAAGATGCGCGTGCTTTATATCCGCTCCTATTACGCCGACGGGGAGCAGGACATCTATGTGACGCTGGCGAAGCAGCTCTCGGTGTTTTCGAAGAACGTGCCGCCCATCGTGCACAGGGACGGCCTCGTGCTGATCCTGGACTGCACCGACGAGGAAAAGGGCGCGTCCGGCGAGTTCTGCGCCCATCTGATGCAGCTCGCGCGGCAGAACCATCTGCACATCGGCGTCAGCAACGTGTTTGACGACATCGCCAACCTCAAGGAGTACTTCCTTCAGGCGTCGGACGCCATCCGGCTGTCGGAGCGTCAGAGCTATGTGCCCAGCATCGTGTTCTACAAGGACGTGGCGTTTTACTCCATGCTGAGCAGCCTGAAGGAGGGCGTCCACATCAGAAGCTACTGCCATCCCGCGCTGCAGATGATGAAGGAGTATGACAGCCAGAACGGCACGGAACTCTTCAACACCGCGAGGGCCTATGTGGAAACGGGCGGCAACCTTTCGCTCACCGCGAAAAAGCTGTTCACCCACAGGAACACCATCACCTACCGCAGGCAGCAGATCGCCGACCTGACCGGCGTGAACTTCGAAAGCACCGAGGAGATGTTTCAGCTGTACTACTCCTTCAAGATTTGGGACTATCTCGCGTAGCGAGCCTGCGTGTCTGGGCAGCGCCCGCATGCAAGGTTTCATCCGGAGCCCCGGCGCATGCCGGGGTTTTTTGCGTATGACGCTTCCTTCCAGCTTGCGGGACGGGATGCCGCCCGTCCCGCCGCAAAGCCGAAGCGCCCGGGAACGGGGATGTCCCGCGCCGGCATCGGCGATGCGCGGTCAGCGCGACGTGACCGCTGCGGAATAGTGGGCTTTGCCGGCAGGATCCGCCTGCGGTTGCCAGCGCCTGCATGCTCCATGCCCGGCGCTGTGCTTTCAGACGCACGGGAAACGCGCTGAAGCGTATCGTGAAGAAGAGCTGTTTTCCAAGAAAGCACTTCGCAGGGACGCTCAAAAAAGCAGGATGTGCCCGGTTCGGGGCAAATGGCAGAAAGCTTAGCCGCCGCAGCCGCTTCTGCCTGTCTGCCGGGGTGATCCGGCGCGAATGGATTGCCGTGGAAAGATTGGCATGATATAATTCTGTTACTTTCATAAACGAAGGGGGGATACCGTGAGAGGTTCAACAAGAAGGATGGCCAGGTTTCTGGCGGCCGCCCTGGCGCTGTCCCTGGTCTTTGGCATGCTGTTCGGAAGCGCGCAGACGGCGGAAGCGGCAGAAAAACCCGTGCTGATTTCAAACGAGGCGTACCCCGATTTCCTGACGCTGCGAAACGGGCAGAACGCGCTGATCATCGACGGCGCGCTGGTGCAGGTGGGCGACAGCGGGGAGGGCTGGAGCTATGCGGAGAAGGACCTGCTGAAGCTGACCGGGGGAGCGTCCATCCGTTCCATCCTGATTAACGACAGTCTCGACGAGAACCGGGACCCCACGACGCAGAGGGGAACCAGGAAGTTTACGATTGAGGTAACGGGCACGAATACGATTTATGGGTCCACGAAGGGCCAAAAGCACATCTGGCTGGAACTGTCCGGCGGAAGCGTGGACGCGTTCGGCTTTTTCCAGGGGACGGTGACGATGTTCGGATACGATTACGGCATCAACGTGCTGGGCTCGGTGACGTTTGCGGGAACCGGCACGCTGGTGCTGGAAAATGACGCCGAAAACCCCCTGCCGGTGTTCGTCAACGCCATGGGAGACGTGACGATTGACGGGCCGGCCATCAAAGCCGACATGCAGTCGCTGAAGCACTACTACCAGGCCATCTCGGCCTATGCTTATGACGGAGACGAGCCTGCAGGGACGATTCAGATCAAAAAGGGCTCCCTGGAAGTCAAAAACGTGGGGAGCAGCTTTCCGGCACTTCGCGCGGGCAAGGGCATGAAGCTGGCGAAGGGGGTCACCATCAAAGCCGGGACGAGCGCGTCCAAGGCGAAGGCCGTGACCTGTCAAAAGTTCTGGAACGGTCCGGACGGGCCCAGTTCCAAGAACTACAAGTACATGCTCATCCAGTCCGAAAAGAAGGTCACAGCCCCGGGCAAGGTGACCATCAGCGGCATCGAAAGCGCCAAAACCGGGGAGATGACCGTCACACTGAAGGCGCTGGAGGACGTGGACGGATACGAGATCACCTACGCCACAAGCTCGAAGTTCACCGGCGCGAAAACCAAGTCCGTCACGGGATCGAAGGCCACCATCCAATCCCTGAAAGCCGGGAAAAAGTATTACGTGAAGGCAAGGGCGTACAGGCTGGACGGCAGGGGCAAAAAGGTCTACGGCGCGTACGGCGCTGTGAAGACGGTAACGATAAGCGACTGATGCAAAGGTCAAAACGGGAGCTGCGTCGAGCGGCTCCCGAATGTTTTTGGATATGAAGGAAGCGCTCAAGCTGCTGGGACACCGCCCAACAGCTTGCAGAAGGCCAGCTTCCTGTTCTCTGCGCCAAGGACGCGCAGCGCCATCGGCAGGAAAAGGAGCTGGCCTGCCCAAGGCGCGGCTTTCCCGTTTTTTCTGATGGCCGCGAAGTGCCGCCTTTTTCCCTGATGGCTGAAAAGTGCTGCCTGTTTTCCTGATGGCTGTGAATGCCTGCTTTTGAAGCCCATCCGCATGGCCGTCTGCGCCCGACGCAAAACCTGGAACGCGAACAGGCGAAGGAAGGGCCGCATGCCGCTGTTTGCTGCGGATGCATTCGAAATGGGGTTCTGGCGTCCCGGCTGGATACAGGCGCAGGCGGCAGGAGCCGCCTTTCAGCCGGGGAAGGCGTTACTCGACGCGCTCAAGGGGTTCCGCCGCGGCATCCCGGTCGGGCGCAAAGTCCTGACCGGCGTTCAGCTCCGCTTTGCGATTCGGTGACGCCGGCCTTCGCGATTTTTGGATTTCCCGCAGCCGGTCCGCGATGCGGGCCAGTTTTTTCTTCAGCTCGCTGTCCATGGGTGTGCCGTCCATTTTCTCAAAGTGAATGTTCAACAGAATGCCTTGAAGACAGATTCCGTCAGTCCGCCGGTTTTTCCATCACCGGGCGTATCAGCCTCCACGAGTCCAGAAGGTAGTTCAGGGTGAGCAGGGCGATTTTGGAGAGCGGGGCGTCGGAACGGCAGATCAGGAAGATCTGCGCGTTCAGCAGTTCGGTTTCAAAGGGTATGCAGCGGATGATCGCGGGATTCAGCAGCTTTGCCTGAAAGTCCGTGCAGAGCATGATCGCCTTCATCGGAAGCAGCTGCTGAAGGATGATGTCGTAAAAAATGCCGTCCGCGTCCACGAAGCGCGGCTGTTTTTCGCCCGGCAGTTCCTTCAGAATCTGCATGCGGTCGTACTGCTCGTCCCCCGGGAACACCAGCGTCTGGCGCGCCAGGTCCTTGATGAACAGCTTTTCCCGCCCCGCCAGCGGATGATCGGTGCCCATCGCCGCGCACCATCCGTAGTCGAACAGCTTCCAGCACCGGAAGGACACCGTGTCGCCGGGAAAGGTCGAAAACACAAAGTCCAGCTTTCCTTCCCGGAGAAGGTCCAGCAGTTCCCCCTGGTTGCCGTTGAGGTAGCTGAGGGAAATCTGCGGGTAAGCGTGGCGGAAGCGCGCCAGCGCGCCGATCTCCAGCCGCGTGCCCAGACCCAGGTGGCCGTGCAGCGCGCCGAAGGTGACGCTGCCGCCCAGGGCGTGGTTCCTGTGGCGGATGTCGTCCGCGAGCCGTTCCAGCCGGGGCAGGATGTCCGCGGTGTTTCTGGCCAGCAGCATCCCCCATTCCGTGGGGACGACGCCGCTGCTGCACCGGTGAAACAGCGTCACGTTCAGCTCTTCCTCGAGGGTCAGCAGCATGCGCGACACCGCCTGCTGGCTCACATAGAGGTTCGCGGCGGCTTTTTGGATGCTCCCGTCCTTATACACCTGGTGAAAATACTGAAGCTGCTTGAAGTTCATCGAACGTACCCCTCTTTGATGCTATCCTGTCAATGGGTACAATGTCAAGTATTGATCCAAATTATAAACTACAATATTTAATTGAGGATATGTACAAAATTTTTCTGATTTACAGATAAATCTTTCTCCCTATATTCTGTGGTTGACAGGATCCTGACAAATTCAATCATGGAGGTGGGATTTGTGAAGAGCCCGATGAAAAGCCTTCTGGCGGCTTTGCTGGCGGGCGTTCTGGTTTTCAGCTGCGCCGCGTGCGCGGATCAGCAGGCAGCCGCGCCGGATGCTTCGCCAAAAGCTTCTGAAGCCGTGGAACCCGCCGTTACGCCCGCGGCTTTTGGGGAAGCGAAGGAAGGCACAGGAACCGCTGTGGGTTTCGGCGGCGAAGTCACGGTTACGCTGACCGTCCGGGACGGCGTGGTGATCGAGGCCGTTGCCGTCGGCGAAAGCGAGACGGAGGGCGTCGGCAGTTTGGCCATCGAGCAGATGCCAAAAGCCATGGTGCAGGCCGGCACGGTGGAAGTGGACGGCGTTTCCGGCGCCACGGTCACGTCCAGCGCGGTGCTTGCCGCGGCGCGCAAGGCCTATGCGGAGGCGACGGGCACGGCCGTCGAGACTGCGGAAGTCCGCATGATGCCCGGCACCTATTCGAACTACGTCTGGGCATTTTCGGTGGACACCAAGATGGAAGTGATCGTCACCGTGAACGAAACCTCCATCAAGTCCATTCAGATCGGCCTGAACGGGGAGACCCAGCCCATCCTCGAGAACGCGATGGCGCTGCTCATTCCGCGCATCCTCTCCAGCCAGTCCTATGCGGTGGACGCCATCACCGGCGCCACAGCCACGTCCAACGGCATCAAGCAGGGCGTGAAACTCGCCGTCGGGCAGGCGCTGGCGGCCGCGGGCACGGACCTTTCCGCCGCGTCCGCCTTTGAGACCGTCCCCGAAAAGGTCACCGGCGTCACGAAGGAACTGGACTACGACGTGCTGGTCATCGGCATGGGCGGCACCGGCACGGCCGCGGCCATGTCTGCCGCGGAGGCCCAGAAGGCGGCAGGCCGGCCGGTCAGCGTGCTGGCCATCGACAAGGCGGGCAAGTATGGCGGAACGTCTGCCGTCACCAGCGAGATGATGGCCATCAACCCGCCCCGCTTCATGAAGGCGCACAACTATGAAGTGTCGAAGATCCAGGTCGGCGTCTTTTCGCGCGAACTGGAGGACACCCGCACGGACAAGTCCGTCTACGTGGTGCGCAGCGAGATGCTTTCGGACTGGATCAAGGACACGGAGGGCGACGCCAAGCAGGAGATGATCGAGCTGATGCTCGACCATTCCGGCGAGACGCTGGACTGGCTGATGTACGACCACGGTTTCTACTTTGGCAAGCCGCAGCTGGGCGTGGACATCACGGCGAAGTACTTCTGCGTCTATGAGTACAACAACAGCTTCATGGACAACAAGCACATCATCGCCAGCTACTTCGACCACATCTGGAAGGATTACAAGGAGCTCGGCGGCGAGTACATGCTGGAGACCGAAGCCTACAAGCTGATCTACGATCCCGGCACCGGCACGGTCAGCGGCGCGTATGCCCGCGGCGCGGACGGCACCGAGTACGTCATCCACGCCAAGTCCGTCATCCTCTGCACCGGCGGCTTCATCGGCAACGGCGAGATGACAGCCAGTCTGCTCAAAAACCCGTACTACCCGCTGGACGGCGCCTACAACGTGGTGGGCATGACCCAGAACGACGGCAAGATGATCCAGGCCGCCCTGGACATCGGCGCGGGCACGTACAACATCGACATGACGCCCATTGTGCACATTGCGGGCAGCAAGGTGCTGCTGCACGCGTATGACCGCTACACCGTGGAGATCGACGGGGAGGACAAAACCGTCGCCCTCAACGACATTCCCATGATCATGGCCGTCAGCCCCAACGTCCTCGCCGTGGACCGCAAAGGCAAGCGCTTCTGCGACGAAAGCCGCATCAGCTTCCTGGACTCCTGGAAGGGCGGGACGACCTTCTATTCCATCTGGTCCGCGGACCAGATCGAGAACGTCAAGAAGAACGGCTTTGAGTACGTGACCGTGGGCGCGTTCATCAACCAGGGCGGCGTCCCGGCGGGGTACCCCATCGACAACATCTACGACGTGATCGACACCGCCATCCAGGCCGGCGCGATGATGAAGTTCGACACGCTGGAGGACATGGCCAATTCCATCGGCATGGATCCCGCCGTCCTGAAGGCCACCGTCGAGACCTACAACGCCGCCTGCGCGTCCGGGACGGATGCGGAGTTCGGCAAGGCGGCCGATTACCTCAAGGCCATCGGCGACGGGCCGTACTACGTGTCCCTCGGCGCGCCGTACGCGTACAGCACCTGCGGCGGGCTGGACGTCAACACGGACTTCCAGGTGCTTTCCGCCGAAGGGAACCCCATTCCCGGCCTGTATGCCGCCGGCACGGACTGCCTCGGCGTCCTGCTTTCCAACAAAAAGGCGTATCTGGACTACGGCGGAACGGCCCAGGGCTGGGCGTTCACTTCCGGCAGGCTCGCCGGCGCGAGCGCAGCCGGATACGCCGGCAGGCTGGGCGGCTGACGCGCGCGTTCCGCAGCACACGAAAGGCGAAAGGGCCTCACATCCCGTGGGGCCCGGCTTTCTTTTGGTCTGCGTGCCGAAGGATGAACAGGCACAGTTCCCTGCGTGCTGAAAAGGCAAAAAGCGCGCAAGGCGCAGCCGGAAGTTTTGAACAACCGTCATGCATCTCTGCCGGTTCGCGATTGGGCGTCCGGCGGCCGGCGCGATTGAAGGCTTTCAGCGCGATGACAAGCCGTGCAATCGGACTCGCCCCGCTGCGGAATGCCTGCGCAAGCTGCGGGCAGAAGCCGACTGCCACTTCTTCCCCCTGACCGCCGCTCGCGGTGCAATTCTTAAACGTCATGTGTAACCGTCTGTACAACTGGACGGACTTTTGCTGTCAGGGCAGTCAGCCTTTCTTCCATACACCGTAAGTGACATATTGGCAAACGGGTCTGTATTGTAGGAAATGGCTAACAGGGGCAGGGCAGAAGAAAATCTGGCCATGTCAGTGCAAGCAAGGCGGCGGCAGCCGCGTGCGGCAATGGAGCGATGCGGAAGGCAAGAGAGTTTTGCACGAGCGAAGCAAAAAAAAAGCCGGGGACCGGCCCCAGCCTGTTGTGCACTTTTATCTTTCTCTCAAAACGCAAACCCCTTCCATACCGGCTCGCCGGTATAGGGGTGCGCTTCCTCCTCGCCGCGCAGAACGCGCAGCACCGCTTCCGCCAGTTCCTGCTGTTCCATTTCCCCGGGATAGACGGCGATGGGGGCGATCCAGCCGCAGCGGGGGCGGATGCCCTGCACAATGTCGTCAAAGCGGACGAGGCCGCCGGTCAGCAAAATGCCGTCCACCCGGCCGCAGAGCACGGCGCTCATGGCCCCGATTTCCTTGCAGATCTGGTAGATCATGGCGTTCCACACCAAAGCGGCCTTTTTGTCCCCGCTTTCCACCATCTGATGCACCTTTTTCGCGTCAGATGTGCCGAAATGGCTGACGAACCCGCCGGCGCGGGAGCATAAAAGCCGCACTTCCTCCAGGGAGTGGCGCTCCAGATAGTCCAGCAGGCTGAGCACAGGAACGCTGCCGATGCGGGTGGGGGTGAAGGGGCCGTCCCCGCCGGAGCCGACGTTGCCGTCCACCATCCTTCCGCGGTCGTGGGCGTTGACGGTGATGCCGCCGTCGATGTGCGCCACCACGAAACGGCAGTCCTCGTAGCGCCTGCCCAGGGTTTGGGCGTGGCGGCGGGCAACGGCCTTCTGATTCAGGACATGCGACTGGGCATTGCGGTACACGCCGGCGATGCCGGTCACGCGGGCGTAGTCGCAGAGCTCGTCCACGTTGGTGGGGTTGACGGTGAACATCTTCCCGCCGTACGTTTTGCACAGCTCATAGGCCAGCAGCACGCCCAGCTTTGCCGCGTGGTCGCTGCCGCCCACGGCGTGCAGGGTGTCGAGATACAGCCGGTCGTCAATGGGCATGACGCCTTCCCGCTGCGGAAAGGCGCTGCCGCCCCGGCCCACGAAGACGTCCACCTCTTCGGGCGAAAAGCCGTTTTGCCGCAACGTGTCCAGCACCACCTGCTTTCGAAGGGGAAGCTGGTCGTTCACCGAGGGGTACTGCAAGAGGACGGGCGCGTCGTGGAACGCGCTTTTTTCGAAAAGCAGGGCCTCGTCTTCAAACAGGCTGACTTTGGTGGAGGTGGAGCCGGGGTTGATCACCAGAATTTTCATGATCCGTTCCTTTCAGGCGCAGCGAATCAGCATGCTTGCAGACATGTATTATAGCACGCTTTGCCCGCGGTTTCCAATGCGCTGGGGGAAAGCGCGCCCTTTTCGCTGATGCGGCCGTCCCGCGTGAAAGCTGTCGGGCAAACGCGGGCGCACCCGGCTCGTCGGCGCCATTTGCCGTATCGAGGGGAGGCGGCTCTGGACAGGGGAAAGGAGGGCCGACCGTTCCTCTGCAGCCGGGGTCCGATAACGGACAGCTTTTCTGCATCGGGCAGGATGCCGATATGGAGGGCGCGTGGAAACGAGCCATGGCGCAGCGCGAAGGAACTGTGCGCGAACGCGTCTTTTCCGGCATTCCGGTGTGCAGGGGTTTCATCGCCCGCCCTTTGCACCGTGCGGTTTGCTGCCGGATGAGGACACTGAACGCTACGACGCTCCGGCATGGCAAAAGCGGGCGGGAAGGGCATGCCGCCCGTCCCGCCCGCCGCTATCGCTGGATTCGCGATGCTTCAGACCTTCTTCTTCCTCCATGCTAGAACCGCCGGCCCGCTCCAACGACGGCCAGCAGCGCCCACAGCGCGGGCGGAGGAACATCGTCGCCGGTGGGCGGGACGCCAGCATCCGCCTCGACGTCTTCTTTCACGTCGCTTTTCTCTGCGATGTCTTCCACCTCGACGCCTTCCTCCACGTCGCCGTCCTCTGCGATGTCTTCCACCTCAACGCCTTCCCACGTCGCCTTCTTCGGGGAGGAGATCAGCGTCCGGCAGGATGAACGCATACGACGCGTAGCTGGACTTCTGAATCGTCACATATCCGTCTGCGTCCGCCCTCACGGCCTGCACGAACGCAAGGCTGCCGACCTGCGGATGGTAGGCGCAGCAGTGCAGCTCCCCGCCGGCGTACCGCTCGCCGACGGAAACGCGGATGAACGCTTCGCCGGGCAGTTCGCCGCCGTGACTGAACGCCAGCATCAGCACGAAACCCTCGCCTGCCAGCGACCGGATCGCGCCGTAGTCAGAACCCGCGTTGATGCGGATGCCAAAGCCATACCTCCTGCGACCGCCGGCGATGCGCATGCTGCCCTGGGGGAAGGTGATGGTGTACCAGCCGCCATCCAAATCCACGGCCTGCTTCCGTTGAGCGCGATCAGGCGGTCGATCTGGTCCGCGGACAGCACGGAGGAACCCATCGTCAAATCGATGGCCACCCGGCCGGAAAGCTCCGCGATGGCTTCGTCGGAACGCCGGGCATATCCTGCGCGGGGTCCTGCGGTGTGATGACCTGCGGGGGAATGCACGCGATTTTGGCGAAGACCGCCTCGATGGTGTGACCGGTTGTGACGTTTTCAAAGGTGTAGCTTGAAACCGCGCCCACGCTGACGCCGTCCACCCGGACATCCGCGATGCGATAGCCCTCATTCGGCGCAATGGCAAACGTCTGGCTTCCGCCGTGGGGAACTGTTACCGCTCCGACCGGCGTGATGCTGCCGTTGGCCCCAGCGGCGGCGGTGATGGTGTGGTCGGACGCCATGACGGTGACGCCCACGACGTTGCTGACGCTGCCGTTCACCACGCAATAGTAATACACCGTGCCGGCAGCGGATGTGGGTGGGCTGAAGGCTGCTTCGGCTGCGCCGTCAATCGCGCTTGCCCCTTCGGCGCCGACAGTCGTGTTGCTGTACCACTGATAAAACGGGATCTCGATTTCGGTGACGGCGGTCAGCGTCACGGGAGTGCCCGCGGTCACGCTGCCCTCGGGGCTGGCCGTTACCGTTACGAGACCCGCCGGCGTCGTAACGGTGGCGGAGGGGCCGCCGGTGCTCCAGTAGCCGGCGGCGTCGCCCGCCTCCACCTTGAAGGTGTAGGTCGTGCCCGGGAAAAGCCCGGTGACGGTGTAGGGTGAGGCGGATGTGGTGCCATGGGGCCCCGTTCTGATAGATTTTGCAAACCGTGACGCCGAAATCATCCGACGCTCCCCACCACATGAGCGTCACTTCGGTCAGGGTGGCGCCACTGACCTGAAGCGACTCCAACGTCACCTTCTGCTGTACGCTGTCGTTGTCCTGGAACAGCAGTACGGCGAAGTCAGACTGACCGGGGAAGTGGTTCTGGAAGGTGTTAGAGACCACTGAGGCTTCCGTCCCGCCGTTGATTTCCACCGGTCGAACGCCGATATTGGAAAAGATGCAGCTGTCTATCGAGGTACGGACATTGTCTCCGCCGATTCTTTCCACCAGCACGCCGCGGTCGTATCCGGAAAAGTTACAGTTTCTCACCGTAACATATCCTGTGCCCACCGTTTTTTCGCCATTGCTGTAGCGAACGGCCGTGGAGCCCGGAAAAGGGTTGAGGAAGCTACAGTCATATGCGCTAATGTTGACCTGGCTGTTCTGGCCTTCCGTTTCCGCCCCGAGCAGCGTTGTGCCTTTGCTGAACGCGAAGGTGCAGTTTGTGATGTATAAGGTGGGACTAGAACTGCTACCCGTTCCGACGGCCTTTATGCCCTCCCAGCCGGCGCTCTGCCACGAATCGTCCCCCGCCGTGTTGGGCACGGCGGTGAACCTCGCGTCTAGTGCGACGCGCGAGCCGCTCTCCACCGTCAGGCAGGCGGCAGGATACTTGGGGCCGCCCACGGTGCCGGGAAGGGGAACGCATGTTCGCTAGCTGAAGTGTATTTCTGCGTTGCTCCCAATGGAAAGCGAAGCGCCGTTTGTGATTTTTGGCGGGTCGCCGTCCTCCGTCAGGCAGATGTAGTACTGATTTCCCGAATACCATCTCGTGTAACTCGTAATGTCGGAAGAGACATGCACGGCAGAGGCCGCCTCGGCCGGCGCGGGCAGGGTGATGACGCCGAACATCAGCGCGGCACAAGGCAGGAGCGCCAGCACGCGGGAGATTCTCGTTTTCAATCGGGACCTCTCCTTTCAAGTGACGGGGTTTCTGATTCAACTGGGATAAGCGCCGCGCTTCGAAAACCCGGAAGTCTTCCGTCCGCGGTGTTCCAGCAGACCGGGAAAATGGGGAAAAAGCTTTGAAACCTGCATCCCTGCCGCTTCGGCAGCGTGCATCTGAACGCGCCTGCCGAACAGGCGCAGGCCGCCGAAACGGCGACATTCTTCGGAAGCTGCGCGCCAAGGCGTTTTCTGGAAGACGCTGGAGCTGCCAGCGAGCGGTTATTTCTATTATATATAGAACAGTCACCCGGCTGAACAGAAGAAATGAAAGCCCGCCTTTTGCATACGGCTGAAATATGAATGAAGCTTGCACAAAAACGGGCTTTCCGAATTTAAAAAGGGCGAAAAAGGCTCGGGCGCGAAGGTGGAGGGCATGCGCCTTTTTGTGACCGGTTCACCCCGCCCATAGGGGTTGGCTGTTGCGCTTTTTTTGCCTCCTGTAATCGCTTGGCACAATCGGCCCTTTGCGCGGCGGGTTCCCTGCAAGCGAAAAGCAGTGAAAATCGATGCTTTGGGCTTACATGATTCCGCACCGAAGCGCTTTAATGTCTGTGGAACACCCACCGCGCTCTTTGACAACCCTGCGTTGGTGGCCGAAGCGGGTTTCCCGTGTTGCCTCGCAATACAAGCCATAAGCCGCCCCGAGCCGCAGCGGGAAAAATTTTGAACCCCTCAATACTCATAGCAAGACCAGAGCCGCCCTCATCGAACGTCATTGCCGCATGCCCACGTCCAGGCAGGAAGGGTTCTCTCCATGCAGCTCCGGAAAAGGGTAGGCGAAGCACTGAAAGAGTACGGCAATGTTGATCCGTTCAATATATGGGAACCCATTATCATGCAGGTGGAAGGCATTGGCACAGTCCGGGTTCTCAAGATCATTGACATCGGTTCACCTGTTGTTGTCGATATTGCAGACACCAACCGGCTGATTGACGATTAAGGGGTTGAGCTTGCTGTGGCTGTGATGATTCCATCCGTTCTTTCCCCGGAGGTAAAGTCTTCTGCGGAACGAATGATCTTTGAATGGTTTTGCTCTGCACCGGGCACTGACGACTGGGTCGTGCTTCACTCTCTTGGAATTTCAACGCACAACAGGGTCATATACGGTGACTCGATTTTTTGGCTCTGGTTCCCAAACGGGGCATTTTGCGCTTGAGGTAAAGGGGGGACGTGTGAAGCGTGAAAACGGAATCTGGCATTTTACAAACAGATATGGTGTAACCGGCACCAAATCCCGTGGCCCGTTTGAACAAGCCAGAGATAATATCTTCAGTGTTGTTTCAGAAATCAGAAAAAGAGTTGATGACAAACACAGACGCGTTGCCAGTGTTTTTTTCGACTAAGGGGTCATGATGCCAGACGTGGAATACACTTCCAGTGGTATCGATGAGGAACAGTGGCAGGTGTTTGACTGCAGGGATGGATCAGATGTAAAGCGCTTCATTGAATGTCTCAGCATTGGAACAAGGAGCAGATGGGAATCCGTGTACGGTTCATTGCCAGACTCCAAGCTGCCTTCTGTTGATGATGTGAGATACTTGGCATCCATACTGAGGGGGGATTTTGAAAAGGATGTGTCTGCGATCCATCGGATAGAGAGCATTGCTGCGGAATTGGGCAGGGCTTACTTAGGCAGAGCCTGCAAACCTGCAGAAAGCACACCGGTACGTCATGACGGAAAATTCAACCGTTTTGCTGACTATTGCAGAAAAATGAAAATGACGTACTCCTACAAGCCTGTTTTAATACTGGCATTGCTGCATGCAGGGGATGACAACGGATGCATAACCATGTCAAAGGCTGTCGTATACTTTCGCAGTTTTTATGCTGACAGGAGGTCTAGGGGACTTCCGGTTGAACTGAAGCCATGCATCTATCTCCATGATGATACAACGGACAGGCAGATCATGGAGAATCTTATTGCCAATCCTGTGAAGGCGCTTTGCAAAAGCGGATTTTTCACATTTGCCCCAGAGTCAAGCACTTTTTCATTTCTGCCGGAGATTTGGGATGCTGTCAGCAAGGGCAGGAAAGTAATAGAGACGATTTGCCATGAAAAGCTGAAGGATTATTACTCACAGGGAAAGAAGTGCATCAATGGTGTTCACGCATATGGAGAAGGTCCATACACCTGATGAAAAGCGCAGCTACAACATGTCCCGCATCCGCGGGAAGGATACCAGCCCTGAGGTTCTGGTTCGACATTATCTGTTTTCCAGAGGCCTGCGCTTCAGGAAGAACGTCGCCCGGCTCCCTGGAAAGCCGGATATCATGCTGTCTAAATACAGGACTGTGATTTTTGTAAACGGCTGTTTCTGGCACGGACACAAAGGTTGCCGGTTTTTTCAATGGCCAAAACACAATGCAGAGTTCTGGAAAAAGAAAATCAGGAGCAACATGGAAAGGGATCAAAAAAACCATGAGCTTCTTGCGGAACTGGGGTGGCAGGTAATTGTCGTATGGGAGTGCCAGCTTGAAAAAAATGTGTGCGAAACGACGCTCAGCGATCTGGTCAAACGCATTAAGGAAAACGAGCGTAAGCAAAGCTGACACTGGAGGTCTTTTCCTAAGGCGTTCTTGCCGACATGGTGTTTTTCGTTCCGTCCGCAAGCTTTTCGATTACCATCCCTTCAACGTCTCTTCCCCGCCCGGAAGGATTTTTGCTTCCGATGCTGCCCACGCGCGCCGCATTGGTGTTACAATACTGTCAGCCGGCGGCGCGCTTTGCGCGTCACCATCCAGCCGCCGCATCCGTCTTTCAACCGTCTGAACGCAGGAGGATTGCATGCACTTTAAGACCGACATCGAGATCGCCCAGGCGTGCCCGAAAAGGCACATCGCAAGCATCGCCCAGACCGCGGGCATCGACGAGCGCTACCTTGAGCTCTACGGCAGCTTCAAGGCGAAGGTGGATCCCGCCCTTTTGAAGGAAAAGGCCGGCGCGCCGGACGGCAGGCTCATCCTCGTCACAGCCATCACCCCCACCCCCGCCGGCGAGGGCAAGACCACCACCTCCGTGGGCTTGGCGGACGGGCTGCGCGCCATCGGCAAGCGCGCCATGGTGGCGCTGCGTGAGCCTTCGCTCGGCCCGGTATTTGGCATCAAAGGCGGCGCCACCGGCGGCGGGTACGCCCAGGTGGTGCCCATGGAGGACATCAACCTCCACTTCACCGGCGACTTTCACGCCATCGGCGCTTCGAACAACCTGCTCGCCGCTATGCTGGACAACCACATCCACCACGGCAACGCGCTGGGCATCGACCCGCGGCAGGTCACCTGGCGCCGCTGCATGGACATGAACGACCGCCAGCTGCGCAACATCGTGGACGGGCTGGGCGGCAGGACGAACGGCGTCCCCCGTGAGGACGGGTTCGACATCACCGTCGCTTCGGAGGTCATGGCGGTGCTTTGCCTTTCGGACGGCATGGCGGACCTCAAGCGCCGTCTCGGGAACATCGTGGTTGCGTACACGCATGAAGGCAAACCCGTCACAGCCCGTGACTTAAAAGCCCATGGCGCCATGGCGGCGCTTTTGAAAGACGCCGTCAAGCCCAACCTGGTGCAGACCCTCGAGGGCACGCCGGCGTTTGTGCACGGCGGGCCGTTTGCCAACATCGCCCACGGGTGCAACTCCGTCACCGCCACCCGCATGGCGCTGAAGCTCGCGGATTACGTCGTCACCGAGGCGGGCTTCGCCGCGGACCTGGGCGCGGAAAAGTTCTTTGACATCAAGTGCCGCATGGCGAACCTTACCCCTTCCGCCGTCGTCGTCGTCGCCACCGTGCGCGCGCTGAAGTACCACGGCGGCGTGCCCAAATCCGAGCTGAACCGCGAGAACCTTTCCGCTGTGGAGCGGGGTCTTCCCAACCTTTTGCAGCACGTGGAGAACATCAAAACCGTGTTCGGCCTGCCCTGCGTGGTGGCCGTCAACGCCTTCCCCACGGACACCGAGGCGGAACTCAGGCTGGTGGAAGAAAAATGCGCGCAGCTCGGCGTGCGGGCGGTGCTCTCCGAAGTCTGGGCAAAGGGCGGCAGGGGCGGCGCGGCCCTTGCGGAGGAGGTCGTGCGCCTGTGCGAAACGCCCAGCGACTTCCGGTTTGCCTACGACTTGAATATGCCGATTGACGAGAAGCTCGAGGCCATCTGCAAAAAGGTGTACCGCGCAGACGGCGTGCGCCTCGTCGGAAACGCCGAAAAGCAGATCAAGCAGCTGGAGGAGCTGGGTTTTGGGAACCTTCCCATCTGCATGGCGAAGACCCAGTACTCCTTCTCGGATGACCCTCATAAGCTGGGCGCGCCGAGGGGCTTTACGGTATCCGTCCGCAGCCTGAAGGCGTGCGCCGGCGCGGGCTTCATCGTGGCGCTCACCGGCGAGATGATGACCATGCCCGGCCTTCCCAAAGTGCCCGCAGCGGAAAACATCGACGTGGACGAAAACGGCGCCATCCGGGGCCTGTTCTGAGGGAATGCCATGGAAAAAAGTGGAAAGAAAAAACTCGTCGAATACAGCTGTGCGGATTTTGCCGCGCTGCTTTCCTCCAAAGCGCCCGTGCCCGGCGGCGGGGGCGCGGCGGCGCTGACCGGCGCGCTGGGGGCCGCCCTTTGCGCCATGGCGGGCAGCCTGACCCTCGGCAAGCCGAAATACGCCGCCTTTGAGGGGGACTTGCGGCGCATGCTTGAAGACGCAGAAGGCATCCGGCGGCGCCTTCTGGAACTGGTGGACGAGGACGCCGCCGCCTTTGCCCCGCTGGCAGAGGCTTACTCCCTGCCGAAGGACGACCCGGAGCGGGCAAAAGTTCTGGAGCGGGCCTCCCTTTGCGCCTGCGAAGCGCCCCTTGCGATGATGCGGCAGATCGGCAGGGCGATCGAGCTCCTTTCGGAAATGCTGGAAAAGGGAAGTGCTCTGCTGTTGTCCGACGTGGGGTGCGGCGCGCTGCTCTGCAAGGCGGCGCTGGAGAGCGCGAGCTTGAACGTGTTCGTCAACACCGCGTCCCTACCAAAAGAAATGGCCAGACCGCTGGAGGAAGAGGCGGAGGGCCTCCTGGAAACGTACGCCCCAATCGCCCGGCGCGTGGCGGAGGAAGTCTTCCGCCGCGTCCGAAAGGAGGGGTGACATGGCGAAAATCCTGAAGGGCGCGCCGGTGGCGGCGGCGCTGTGCGAAAGCCTGTCCGGCCGCGCCGAAGAACTGCAGAAAAGGGGCATTGTGCCCACCCTCGCCATCGTGCGCGTTGGCGAACGGCCGGACGGCCTTGCCTACGTGCGCGGCGCCGTCAAGCGCTGCGAGCAGGCGAAAGTGGCGGTGCGCGTGTTCGCCCTTCCGCAGGACTGTTCGAAGCGCGAGCTTTTGGACGTCGTCCGCGCCGTCAACGACAACCCCTCCATCCACGGCTGCCTTCTGCTCCGCCCCCTGCTGGACAAAGAGGCCGAACAGGCCGCCTGCGCCCTGCTCGCGCCCGAAAAGGACGTGGACGGCGTCACCGCCGCGTCCTTGGCAAAGGTGTTCACGGGCAGCGGCGAGGGATTCGCCCCCTGCACGGCGCAGGCGTGTTTGGAACTGTTGGACTACTACGGCTGCGAGCTTCGCGGCAGGCGGGTGACGGTTATCGGCAGGAGCCTTGTGGTGGGCAGGCCGGTGTCCATGCTGCTGCAGCGGCGGGACGCCACCGTCACCATGTGCCACACCAAAACCACAGACCTTGCCGCCGCCTGCCGGGGCGCGGACGTCATCGTCGCCGCGGCGGGGCGCCCAAACGTCGTGGGCAAAAGCCACGTGGCGCCGGGGCAGACCGTGGTGGACGTGGGCATCAACGCAGACGAACAAGGCGGCCTTTGCGGGGACGTGGACTTTGACGCCGTGGAACCCGTCGTCGCCGCCATCTCGCCGGTGCCGGGCGGCGTGGGGACCGTTACCACCGCCGTGCTGGCCCAGCACGTCATCGAGGCGGCGGAAAAGCAGGCGGCAAAAACGGTCTGACGGGCCGCATTGCCCCCAATAGTCGCGAGCGGTTCGCTCCCCTTTGGGTAAAAGCGGTGCGCTTCCCGCGCGCGAACCGCCCTTTGCCGCAAAGCAGCGAGCGCCGTCGCTCCTTTGCAGGCCGCAGGGGACTTCCCCGCGGCGACATCATCTCCTCATCATGAAAGGCGCGGCATGAACCTGCAGGAAACGCTGGATTTTCTGAACGCCCCGCATTGGAAGGGAAAGCGCCCGGGGCTGGGACGGATGGAAGAACTCCTTCATAAACTTGGCGATCCGCACCTCGGGCAGAAATACGTCCACGTGGCGGGCACCAACGGCAAGGGCTCCGTCTGTGCCATGCTCGCCTCCATTCTGTGCGCCGCGGGGTATCGCACAGGACTTTACACCTCCCCCCACCTTTTGCGGTACAACGAGCGCATCGCCGTCAACGGCGAGGAAGTTTCGGACGGCCAGCTCGCCTGTTTGGCAGGGCGCGTCCGGGCGGCGGCGGAAACCATGGCGGACCCGCCCACGACGTTCGAGCTCCTCACCGCCATGGCGCTTCTGCACTTTCGCCAGCAGAAGTGCGACATCGCCGTGCTGGAAGTGGGGCTGGGCGGCCGGCTGGACGCCACCAACGCCATCGGCTCGCCGGAGGTGGCGATCATCGCCAGCCTGGCGCTGGAGCACACCGAAATCCTGGGGGACACCATCGAAAAGATCGCCTTCGAGAAGGGCGGCATCATCAAGAGCGGCTGCGTCGCCGTCAGCTACGACAGCGCCCCGCAAGCGCTTTCGGTGCTGCGCGCCTTGTGCGAAAGCCGGTGCGTCCCCTTCCGCCGCATCGACATGGACTGCCTTCGCCTGAAGTCCCGCGACTGGTCGGGCCAGCGGTTCGACTGGGAGGATCTCGAAGGCCTTTTCCTCCCCTTGCTGGGCGAACACCAGCTGCACAACGCCTGCCTGGCGCTGGAGGCCGTTTCCGTCCTGCGGGAAAGGGGATGGAACATTTCGGATGAGCACATCCGAAAGGGTCTGGCAAGCACCCGCTGGCCCGCGCGGTTCGAGGTGCTGGCGCAAGACCCCGTCACCATCCTGGACGGCGCCCACAACCCCCAGTGCGCCGTGGCGCTGGCAAAAGGGCTCGCTTCCCATCTGCCCGGCCAAAAGGCGACCGTTCTCATGGGCGCGCTGCGGGACAAGGACTGGGAGGCGATGGCCTCCGCAGTCGCCCCCTTTGCCGCGCGCTTTCTCTGCGTTTCGCCGGACAGCGAACGGGCGCTTCCCGCAGGTGAGCTTGCGGCGCATCTTCGGCGGAAGGGACTTGACGCGGAAGTTTGCGAAAGCGCAGCGGACGGCATCGAAAAGGCGCTGACGACGGGCGGGCCCGTCGTGATCTTTGGCTCTTTGTACCTCGCCGGAGGGGCAAAGGCCGCCTTTTTTCCCGTTTACCGGAAATGGCTGCGCATAAGGGGCATCGAGGCCAGGGATTCCCTTTCCAGCGCGGAGCGGGAGCGGCTTTCCGCGAAGCTGGTTGAAAACCTGCTGGCCCTGCCGGAGTTTTTGCGGGCAAAGACGGTGCTGATTTACCGCGCCACCCGGGGGGAGGCGCGGCTGGACGCGCTGCTGGCCGCGCCCGAAGCGCAGGGCAAGCGGTTTTCCTATCCGCTCTGCGTCAGCAAAACGGAAATGCTCGCCCGCGTCCCCCGCGGCGAGGGCGGCTGGAAAAGGGGAGCCTATGGCATCTGGGAACCCGTGCTGGAACAGTCCGACCCCGTTTTGCCGGAGGAGATCGATCTGGTCATCTGCCCCTGCACCGCCTTTGACGAAGCCTGCAGCCGCCTTGGCATGGGCGGCGGCTATTACGACCGGTTCCTTCCCCGGTGCGTCAACGCCCGCATTGCCGCCGCGGCCTTTTCGTGCCAGCAGGCGAAGCGCATTCCCGCCGCATCGTGGGACGTTCCCATGGACCTGGTGGTGACCGAAAAGGCGGTCTACAGAAGGGATGGTGCAAAAAGAGATGCCTGCAGGCAGGCGACTGATGCCGGGTGGTATTGATACCGATTCCAGCGTCTTATGCTCTGCAAGGGCTGCTGCGGTTTCAGGTCAGAACAGAAAGGTACGACAACTCAGCAACTTCAAAGAATCCCATATGCTGGTGCTTTGATTTTGCATCAAACATCAGAATACTGAATGCTAAGTGCAGACATAGAAACACATGGAAAACCGGCACACATCAGAGTTGAATGACTGAAGGAGGAAGCAAAATGCTCGGCGCCATCATCGGAGACATCGCGGGTTCCCGCTTTGAGTTTGACAACTACAGGGCCAAGGACTTCGAGCTGTTCGCCAAGGGCTGCACGGTGACGGACGACAGCATCATGACACTGGCGATCGCAAAGGCCATTCTGGAGACCGAAAAAAAGCTGCCCTCGAAAGGGCGGGACATCGACGACGCATACTGCGCGCTGCTGGCGGACATGGCGGTCGCGCACATGCAGCGCATCGGCCGCCAGTACCCGGACTGCGGCTTCGGCGGCAGGTTCGCCCGCTGGGTGTTTTCCGGCGACCCCAAGCCGTACCGCAGCTTCGGCAACGGCGCGGCCATGCGCATCAGCCCCGTGGCGTACGTTGCGCGGACGGAGGAGGAAGTGATACGGCTTTCCGCGGCCGTCACCGGCGTGACGCACGACCATCCGGAGGGCCTCAAGGGCGCTGAAGCAACGGCGATGGCGATCTTCCTGGCGCGTCGCGGCAGCTCAAAGGAGGAAATCCGGCGGCGCGTCGAACGCGATTACTACGCGCTGGACTTTTCCATCGACGAGATCCGCCCCCATTACCGCTTCAACGAGACCTGCCAGGAGACCGTGCCCCAGGCGATCGAGGCGTTTTTGGAATCCGAATCCTTTGAGGACGCCATCCGCACCGCCGTCTCCGTCGGGGGAGACAGCGACACCCTTGCCGCCATCACGGGCTCCATTGCGGAAGGCTTTTACGGCGTGCCGGAGGAGCTTGCGAACGCGGCGCTTTCCTGTCTGGACGAAACCCTGCGCCCCATCTTCGACGAGTGGAAGGCTTTCGTGAACGCGCGCGCGTAAGGTTGGACCATATGGCGGCGGCTCAACCGGCGGCCGCCTTTTTGCGCCTATGGAGGGCGGTTCAGCCGCGCGACGTTTGGCGCAGGGCGTCTGCCTGCTGCTGTGTCAGGTACAGCGCCTCGCAGGCCCAGCAGAAGCGGACGGGTTTAGTCATTTTGCGCTTCTTTTTAATGTGCACTTCTTCCAGCGCCCTGCCGCAACGCGGGCAGAACGCGGGGAGCGGGTCGGACACGAAAACGGAAGGCGTTGCCAACGAGAGGAATCTGCCGCGCCCCAGCCGCCGTGGGCCGTCGACGGTATACTGAGCGCACTTGAAGTCCATGCATCGCCGGCGGAAGAACCGGCTGTCCGGATGGGAGCAGATGTTCCGCCATTTGAACATGCAGCAGGGCTTGGGGGGAGGCGTTTCGTCGTCGTGTTCGCTGTGGTACCAGATGATCGCCCAGTCCCCCCAGTTGCCCGGTTTAACAGGTTGACCAGCCATGGGAAACCTCCGAACTGCTAATGGTCTTGAAAGAATAGCGCACAAGAGCGTCAGTCGCGCGGAATGGATGCAGTGCTGAAATGATGTAATCATGAAATATCACAACCAGAAGCCCGCATCAGCACGCAGCGTCAGCGCGGATGGAAGGTGCGCTGCCTGTCGCAAAAAAACACGTTTCCCCCAATCAGGCGCTGTGGTATGCTTTCAAAACACCATCCAAAGGAGGGTTAAAAATGGACAGCGGGCGCATCCATCGCATGAAGGTTTCCGACGTTTACCCCCTGTATGTCCAGAAGGCCGAGCGCAAGGGGCGCACGCGGGAGGAGGTAAACGCCGTCATCCGCTGGCTGACGGGGTACGACGACGAAGGCCTGTTTTCCCAGCTGGAAAAAGGCGCGGACTTTGCGTCCTTTTTCGCCCAAGCCCCGCAGATCAACCCCAATGCGGACAAGGTCAAGGGGGTGATCTGCGGCGTGCGGGTGGAGGACCTCGAGGATCCTGTGGTGCGGCTCGTCCGCGTTCTGGACAAGCTGGTGGACGAGCTGGCGAAGGGCAGGCCGCTTGAGAAGGTGCTTCGAAGCTGACAGCGGCGTTAAGGGTCTTTTGCCGCCGCCATGGCATGGGAAGGCCGCGGCTGTCCGGCCGCGGACGGTCGGGAAGGGAAACCATGCCGCGCTGCAGAATCAGCCGCCCTGTGACGGCGAGGCAGAGCGCGTCCAGCACGTCGTGCGCCGGAAGGCCGCTGCGCCGCACCGCTTCGGCCGCGCCGGCAACGTACCCTTCCAGCACCGCCGCGCGCTTTCGGGTGCCTTCTTCCGACTTCTCGCCTTCCTGTATCACCCGGTTGCCGTTGAGCCGGAAGAAGCAGTACTCGGGGTGGCTTTCCAGCAGCCTTTCCCTCCACGCGGGATGGGGCGCGAGGAACATGTCCACATCCCGGATGTTGCGGGCGATGCCGTAGGACTGTGCGGGAAGGCCGTCGTTGCGGAATCTTTCCTGCAGTCTGGCAGCCTCGGCGTAGCTTTCGGCGTACACCGCCTGCCTGCAGGGCGTGGGGAACACGGTGCACGCCCTGCCCTTCAGCAGTCTCTGGACTTCGCCGTCCGGCCGGAATGTCTTTTGCTCCTTGCATTCCGGAAGGCCGATGGGAATGTCAATGAGGATGATATCCGCATCGCCAAATCGCTCGCAGAGCTGCGCGATAGAGAAGAAGCGCTCCACCGCAATGGCCTCGCCCCGGAGGGCGGCCGCCACCCATGCTTTGCTGCAGATGTCCACGCCCACGCAAAGGCAGCGGGAAGCGGCCAGGCTCAAAAAGCATGCAGACAGGCCTCCCTGTCCTGCGCGAAGGAATGGGGGGAAAAGTCCGGCGTCGACCGGATGGCGGGCTCCCTCCACGGGCAGCCGCCCGCCCATGAAGTACAGGAACTCGAAGAAGAGCATCGCGTCGTCAATGTCCTTGACCTTCCTGCTCTCCTCAACGGTTATCTTTGCGCCGATGAACTTCTGGTAAATGGCGTTTTGGAGGTTTTCCTCAAAGGAGCGAAAGCGCGGCAGGTGCTCCTTCACCGGCCTTGTCAAATCGCCCAGATACGCCTCTGCGGCGTCGTGCAGCAGGCAGGCGAGCTGGATCTTTTCAGAAAGGCCGCGCGCCTTCGCCTCATTTGCGCAGTTGACGCAGTGCCGCGCCACGGAGAAAAACTCCCGCAAATGCCCGTTGGCGCGGCAGAGCATGGACAGGGCGTGGGCGATGTCCGAAACGTCGATGTCGTCCCAAACGGGATGGGCGGGGTCGAAGCGCTTTCCCGAACGGGTGTTGATGTAAGCCATGCGCACCGCCTTTGCGCTCTGGTTCAGTGAATCGAAATGCCGTAAGGAAGAGACCGCCCGGCGGGGCGAAAGCAGTGCTTATGTTGCAATCATGATACCGCTCGCCGCCCGGCGCGTCAACGAAAACCGGCCATCGCCGGTTTTGCTTTTCGGGCGGCGAAAAAGGGCCACAATACGCGATTGACGGGCTGATCGTTCCGAAATACAATAAAACTGATGCGTATCTGTCATATGCTTGAAAAGCAAAACGCAACTTCTGATTCCCACGCACAGCCTTTCTGGTTGCCCGGCACTTTTCAGACCTGTCCCAGCGACGCACCCTTTGCCCACACCGGAACGCTTCCGGTTCGGAGCAAGCATCGCACAGCAAGGAACGGAGGTTTCACCATGATCCGCGAAATCAACTTCCCATCCAAGAACGGGCGGGACACCATCCGCGCCTGGTGCTACACCCCGCTGGAGGAGCCGAAGGCCATCGTGCAGATTGTGCACGGTTTCGGCGAGCACTCCCGCCGGTATCTGCACATGATTGCGGCGCTGAACCAGGCCGGCTTTGTGGTGTACGCCGACGACCACATCGGCCACGGCAAGACCGCGTACGACAGCGGTACCCTGGGCGATCCCCATTCGGTGGACTTTGCCACCTACATCCACGACGAGCGCTCCCTGCACGACATCGCCAAACAGGACTACCCCAGCCTGCCGTTCTGCATGTTCGGGCACAGCTGGGGCTCGATGATCGCCCGGGGCTACGCGGCGATGTACGGCGAGGATCTCGCCGCCCTCGTCCTTTGCGGCGTGGTGTCCCAGTCGAAGAGCATGGAGGCCGCCCTCCACGACCCGGACTTCAAGGCCGCCTATGAAAAGGACCCCTTCCAGCCCGCAGGCCTGTGGCTGGCGAAGGTGTTTGCCGGCATGACCGACCGCATCCCCGACGCGAAGACCCCCAACGACTGGATCGCCAACGACCCCTGCATCGTCGCCGACCACGCGAAAGACCCCTTCAACACCTTCAACGTGACGCTGCAGCTGGTGTACGATCTGGTGCAGCTGTACGGCTTCATTGAAAGCCGGGAGTGGGCGGCAAAGGTGCCCTCCGGCATTCCGGTGTACCTTATCGCGGGCGACCAGGACCCCTGCGGCAACTACGGCGAGGGACTGTATCACGTGGCGAACCTGCTGGCGGAAAACAAGAATCCCGTGTTCGTCAGGGCGTATCCGGGCTATCGGCACGAGATTCACAACGAGCTGGACCTGCGCGACGAGGTGGAGGCGGGCATCGTGGCGTTTTTGAACAGGGCGCTGGCCATGAAAGCCGCCGGAGGCGGTCTCAAAGTCACAAAAGGGTGAGGCAGTCAAAAAAAGCCCCAAAGCCATCCGCTTGGGGCTTTTTTGATGGCGTTCGGCACGGCGCGACAGGCTGAAAAACCCATACCGAAAGGGGCGGCGCGGCGGCACCCGTTTTTCGGGGCGTGCAGTGCCGACGCGGTCTTTCCCTTCGCCCGCAGGCGGCATGGATTGGCAGGGGTCTCTCCTGCGATTTGCCCGTGCCGGGATTCTGGCCGCCCCAGCGGCCGATACCGAAAGCGCGCGGCCAGACCGGCGTTTCGCAGAGCGAACCTGATCGGGGCTGTGCCGAGCCACCTTCCCCCCCTGGGCCTCCCCCGCGAGGGCAGCCCGATTCGACCTTGCAGAAGGCGGAAAAGCCCGCCGCGGAACAGCGAGGCGGCCGGTCGCCGCGCGGCGCAATCGTGGCTTTTCCGGCAACGCATAAGAAGCCGCTTTACAAATACAACCTATGGTTGTATACTGCTGGTGAGGTGATACGATGCTGTGCGAAAAAATCAGGCGGCTGCGCAGGGAACGCGCCATGACCCAGGGGGAACTGGCGGAAATGCTCGGCGTGACCCAGCAGGCCGTCGCCAAGTGGGAGGCGGGGCGCGCGCTGCCCGAGCTGGATAAAATTCATCAGCTGGCGGAGGTGTTCGACGTTTCGGCGGACTGCCTTTTGGGCCGGGAGGATGGGACGTTCGGCCTCGAGCCCGTGGCGATGATCCCCATCATCGGCACCGTGCGGGCGGGGTACAACGCCTTCGCGCTGGAGGAGGAGCTGGGCAAAGCCCCCGCAGAGGTGAAAAACCCCGCGGAATACCGCTATCTGCGCGTGCGGGGGGACTCCATGGCGCCGTACATCCGGGAAGGGGACCTGGCGCTGGTGCGCATCCAGCCAACGCTTTCGAACGGCGATCTGGGCGTGGTGATCTATGGCGACGGGGAGGCCACGCTGAAAAAGTATTACCGCAGGGACGGCGCGGTGACCCTGGTGCCGCTGAACGAGGCGTACGAGCCCGTCACGCTGCGCGGCGAGGAGCTTTCCCGGCTGTTCATCTTCGGCAAAGTGGTGGAGACGCGGTCCTTCTGGTGAGGAGGCATGCCCATGGTCTGATGGAGAAGCTCATCATCCTGACCAACGGCGCCAAGTACGACGCCGCCTGCACCTCGTCCGGGGTGGACAGGCCGGGCAAGACCGTTGCCGTGGGGTGCTGCCACGCCTTTTCGGCGGACGGCCGGTGCATCAGCCTGCTGAAGGTGCTGCTCACCAATTACTGCATATACGACTGCAGGTACTGCGTCAACCGCGTCAGCAACGACTGCCCCCGGGCGGCGTTCACGCCGGAGGAGCTGGCGGAGCTTACCATCCAGTTCTATCGGCGGAACTACATCGAAGGGCTGTTCCTCTCCAGCGGGGTGGTCAAAAGCCCGGATTACACCATGGAGCTGATGATCCGCGTGCTGGAACTGCTGCGCTTCCAGTACGATTTCTGGGGGTATATCCACGCCAAGGTCATCCCCGGGGCGTCGCCCGAGCTGGTGCGGCGCATGGGGCTTTTGGCCGACCGCATCAGCGTCAACGTGGAGATGCCCAGCGAACAGAGTTTGCACCTTCTTTGCCCAAATAAGAAGAAGGAGGCCATCTTCTCGCCCATGCGGCTGTTCGCCCAGCAGGGCAGGGCGCAAAAGGCGCTGACCGCGGGGAAAGGCGCGGCCGCCCCCGCGCATGCGCAGAACGCGCCCAAGTTCGCCCCGGCGGGGCAGGCGACGCAGATGATCATCGGCGCCACGCCGGAGAGCGACTATCAGATCATCAAGCTCGCCGCCGCCATGTATCAGAACTACGACCTCAGGCGCGTGTTCTACTCGGCGCACATGCCGGTGGTGGAGGATTCGCTGCTGCCCACGCCGGATACGAAGCCTCCCCTTTTGAGAGAGCACCGGCTGTATCAGGCGGACTTCCTGATGCGGCAGTACGGTTTTGCGGCGGACGAGATCCTGTCCCCCGAGGCGCCGAACTTCAACCCGTACCTCGACCCCAAGTGCAACTGGGCGATCCACAACATGCACCTGTTCCCCGTGGACGTGAACACGGCGGAATACCGGGAGCTTTTGCGCGTTCCCGGCATCGGGCCGACCAGCGCCAGGCGCATCGTCACCGCGAGGCGGCACGGCAGGCTCGGCATCGCGGAGCTCAGGCGCATGGGGGTGGTGCTGAAAAGGGCGAAGTACTTCATCCGCGCGGCGGACTGGTCCATCGGCATCCGGATGGACAGGCAGGCCACCGTCCGCGCCCTCATCGACCCGAAAATTCACGACTTCGGCATGGAGCAGCTCTCGATGTTCCAGGACGTCCATTCCCTCCGCCCGCTGCCGGCGGGCGGGGATGTGAAAACCATCCCCGAGGCGGTGGAGGAGGCGGTGCGATGCCTGGCGGCAAGCCTTTAGCGGTTGCGGCGGACGTGATTTACGCCTACGACGGCAGTTTTCCCGGCTTTTTGTGCTGCGTGTTCGAGAGCGTTTACGCAAGGGAGCTTCCCGCAGACATTTTGCGGGAAGAGGATCTTGCGCCCTCGTTTTTCCGGGTGAAGCGCATCGAGACGGACCACGGGCGCGCGGAGCGGGTGCGCGCGTCCATCCCGAAAAAGATCTCCAGACGGGCGCTGGAGCTCGCAATGGCGGCGTTCTGCAGCTGCATGCCCAGAAAGGAGCTTCGCATGCTGGAGTTCCTGCTCAAAGGGTATGAGGAGGGCGGCAGGCTCTGCGAAAAGCTGGGCGACCCCGCGGTGGCGCCGCTGCTTGCAGCCGAGCGGCATCTTCTGAGGGAAGCGCACCTGTTGAAGGGCTTTGTGCGCTTCGCGGACGCGGGTGGCGCCCTCGTTGCGGCGATATCTCCGAAGAACGACGTGCTGCCCTACATTGCAAAGCACTTCCTGCTGCGGTACGAAAACGAGAATTTCATGATTTTCGACAAAACCCACAAGACCGCGCTGGTCTCGCAGAGTGGCAGGGCGGACATCATCCGCGTCGAGCGGGTGGACTTTCCGGACGCTTCCCCCGGCGAGGCGAAGTACCAGGCGCTGTGGAAAAAGTTCTACGACACCATCGCCATCGAGGGCCGCGAAAACCCCCGATGCCGCATGACCCACATGCCCAAGCGCTACTGGGAAAACATGGTGGAAGTGAAGGACCTGGTCCGCCCGCGCTGAAGCCCGCCTTTCTCGCGCCCTTTCGCAAAAGAATGCCGAGGGACGGCCGGCGTGCGCATTGCCCGGCGCGCATAATTGGAACTGACCGGTTGCGCCGTTGCGCGTCGATCCGTCTGGGCCGGCGCACGAAAGAGGTTTCCGATGCCGCGATCCCTTTCACGCTTCGCCATCGCAGGCCAAACAGCGCCGAACGCGGCAGGCGAAAGGTTTTCACAGGAGACAATAACAGAAAGAAGCGGGAGCCGGCAGCTCCCGCTTAAATGCTTCTTTCATTTCATACTGCCTGCCGAAGGCAGCGCCGCAAGGGGAACTGCCCTGGGCTTTTTTCGCGCGTTACGGCATTTCGAAGCCGTACGCCTTTGCGATCCAGAGGGGCAGTTCCATGCGCACGGTATAGAGCGGGTCCACAATCTGGCAGATGCGCAAATCGCACGCGGCGGAAAGCAGCATGCCCGCCTCGTGCAGCTCCATGCCGAGGGCATTGCACAAAAACGCGTGGAACTTGTGGGTGACGTCAAAGGCCGCCTCGTCCAGCGTTTTGGCGGAGGAGAGCATGACGATCCTGTCCTTGGTGAGGAGCATGGGAAGATGGGCAGCAAAGCCCTTCACCACATCCACCTTGACCGTGATGCGGCCCGACGCTTCCACGCCGCAGATGACGATCTCCCCGTCACCCATGACGGCGTGGATGTCGCCCATGGCCAACAGCGCCCCTTCGGTGTTCACGGGCAGATACAGCGTGCTGCCTTCGCCGATCAGCTTGCAGTCCATGTTGGAGCCGTGGGTGCCCGGCGTGCCGGTGGGAATGTCCCCGTCCTTGGGGGCGGTGCCGATCACCCCGATCATGGGCTGCACCGGCAGGCTGATCCTGTCGTTGAACAGGACTTTGCCGTCCCTGATGGGCAGGATGCGGGTGCGTTCCTCCTGCAGCACGTCTCCCAGCACGCCGAAGCCGGGGCCGACGGCCATGACGCCGTAGTCCGCGAGCTCGATGCTGAGGATCTCCACCTTCAGAACGTCGCCGACCTGGGCGCCTTCCACATAGAGGGGCCCGGTGGCGGGGTTGATGCACTCCCAGGGGACCAGGCTCATCTTGTCGTCCTCGGTCTGGATGCGCTCGCTGTAGCAGTTCAGCGTCTCAAAGCAGACGATGTCCCCCGGCTTGGCCTTTGCCGCCGGCGCGTTGTTGGGCGACATGACAATGACCGAATACCTGCTCGAAATGGTGATGCTCATCTCACAACTCCTGTTCCTTTTTTGCAGATCGTCCGATCCGTATAGCTATCATAACTGATTTTGTACATTTGGGGTAGCCCAAACTGTGAAAAAGGATGATTTGCGTCTTCAAACTCGCAAATGCTCCGGCCTTCGCCGCGTTTCGTTTGAATGCGGGGGCTTTTTCGTCCGCGGCAGGTCCGGGCGCTGGGTCTGTGGCGACGCAGGACTTCAGCCCTCTGAACGCCAAAATGCAAAAAGCGGCAAAGGCGAAAAGCCTTTGCCGCATTGCTCCCTGCTGAAGGGCTGCATGGGACGCTTAATAGTGCATCAGCTTGTAGAAGGCGGGGTACGCGTTCAGGAACTGCTGCACGGTGGTGCGGGTGCTGGAGCCGGGGTCGTTCATGGTGAAGTTCGCCGCGGTCAGCGCGCCGCCGTTAAAGCCGGTGATGACCACCCAGTGCTGGCTGCCGGAAGCGTTTTTCGCGCCCAGAAGGACGGGCTTTCCGCTCTTGAGAAGGTCATGGGCCTTCTTCAGGTAGTCGGAGTTGAAGTAGGCGGCATAATGGTCAGGCCAGTAGACCGCGCCGCCGGGGGTGTAGGTCAGCCGGCCTGCCATCTGGTCGGGGGTGATGGTGGAGCCCGTCCGGAAGGACTCGGTCATCGCCAGCGCGGTGGTAGGGCAGCCGATGGTGCCGATGGTGCCGCCGGACGTGCCGATGGGCCTGTTTGCCCAGCGGGAATCGGTCTGCTTGAAGCTGGGGACGGCCAGATGGACCGCCTCGTAGCCGGAATTCGCGCCGGAGCCGGTGCCGGCGCTGCCCGTGGCGAGGTATTTGCCGCTGGCGTAGCCGATTCTTCCGCCTTCGAACAGGATTTTGTGCCAGCCGTTCGAAACGGAGAGGGAGACGACGTACTCGTTGGGGTCCAGCCAGCCGATGACGGCGTTGTCCGTGCCCGCGCCGGTGCGCACGTTCAGATAGCCCGTCGCCTGCACGGCGTAGGAGCCGGAGACCTGCGTGATGTAGCTTGCGTAGGCGTAGCCGTATTTGCCTTCAGCGTACTCCACCTTCCACCAGTTGCCGCTCTTGGAGATCAGCGTCACCATGGCGTCCTTTTTCAGGGTGGTGACGATTTTGGCAGAAGTCGACGCCGAGGCGCGCACGTTCAGCACGCCGGACGTGATCTTCACTTTGCCGGCAGAAGAGCCCGCCGTGGCGGCGCCGGCGATGCCGGGAGCCATGGCCAGAACGAGAGCGAGCGCCAGCAGCAGGGAAGAGAGTCGGATTCGTTTCATGGGTACCTCCTGTGACGGGAACCGAAGCGCGGTGGCCTCCGGCCCGCTGTTTGGTGCTGCATGCATAAGTTTAACGGATTCACCCATGGTTGTGTTGGACCAATATTTGCCGGCATATAGGCATTTGCAAAGCTGCTGCGCGCGCTTTGCGGGAAAAGGGCGGCTTGGAAGGGCATTCCAGACGGGGGAAATGCCCTGTTTTGGGCGCTTTTGCGGAAAAATGGGAAAAGCTGAAACGCAAAAAACGCAAAAGGAAAAAAAGCCAGCCGCCGCCAGCCGCGGCAGAAATTACATTTCGTCCAGCCCATCAAGAATGGCGGCAAAAGCGCCAAAAAAGCGAAACCGCACCCAGATTCCAGGTGCGGTTTGCTTTTCCGCCGGTCAGATGGTTTCTACCTTGATGAGGTTGGTGGTGCCCGAACTTCCGAGGCAGGCGCCGCCGGTAATGACGATGTGGTCGCCCTTTTGCAGGTCGAGGGCCTTCTTGCCTGCCTGGGTGGCGTGGTAGAACAGCACGTCGGTGGAGTCGTAGGGCTCGCTCATCATGGGGATCACGCCCCAGGACAGCGCCAGCTGGTACCACGCCTTTTTGCTGGTGGTCATGCCGATGATGGGCACGGGGGATCGGAAGCGGGAGATCATGCGCGCGGTGATGCCGGACAGCGTGCACGCGACGATGCCCTTGGCCTCCAGGTCGATGGCCATGCCGCAGGCGGAGTGGGAGATGGCGTCCACCTTGTTCCGGATGCGAAAATCCGCGTTCAAAAAGCGCTTTTTGTAGTTGATGTGCTTCTCAGTCTCCTCGGCGATGCGCGCCATGACCTGCACGGCCTGCACCGGGTACTTTCCCGCGGCGGTCTCGCCGGAGAGCATGATGGCGCTGGTGCCGTCGTACACCGCGTTGGCGACGTCGGAAATCTCCGCCCTGGTGGGGCGGGGGTTGTGGATCATGGACTCCAGCATCTCGGTGGCGGTGATGACGCGCTTGCCCAGCATCCTGCACTTGGTAATCAGGCTTTTTTGGATGTGGGGCAGCTCCTCAAACGGGATTTCCACGCCCAAATCCCCGCGGGCGACCATGATGCCGTCGCACTCTTCGCAGATTTCCTCGATATTGTCCACCCCGGCGCGGTTCTCGATCTTGGCGATGATGTCGATGCCCCTGCCGCCGTTGGCGTGCAGAAACTCCTTCAGCTCCAGAAGGTCGTTCTTGGAGGAGACGAAGGACGCGGCGATGAAATCCACGTCGTTTTTGATGCCGAAGAGGAGGTCTTCCTTGTCCTGCTCGCTCAGGTAGTTCTTGGCGATGACCTTGTTGGGGAAGTTCATGCTCTTGTTGTTGGAAAGCTCCCCGCCGGCGATCACCTTGCAGATGGCGTCGGTCTTCGTCAGCTCCTTGACCTCGAAAATCACGAGGCCGTTGTTGACGAGGATGCGGTCCCCCACCGAAAGCACGTCGATGAGGCCCTTGTAGTTGACGGACACCCGCTCCTGCGTGCCCTCGATGTCCTCGATGGTGAAGGCGAAGGTGTCGCCATCCTTCAAAACGATGCTGCCGTCTTTGAAGGTCCTGATGCGGTACTCCGGGCCCTTGGTGTCCAGAATGATGGCGATGGGCAGGCCCAGTTTTTCGCGCACTTTTTTGATGAGATCTATCTTTGCCTGCTGCTCCTCGTGGTCCCCGTGGGACATGTTGACGCGCGCAACGTTCATGCCCGCCAGGCACAGCTGCGTCAGCGTCTCTTCGCTCTGGCTCGCGGGTCCGATGGTGCAGACGATTTTGGTTTTCCTCATAAGTACACCCCCTGTTGACCATTCTACTACACAGCGCGTGCCCAGTTCAAGAAAATTGGTCTTTCGCGGTTTTCCGGCGACAAAAAGGCGCGAAGAAACGAAAAAGTCAGCAAATCGTGCGTACTTTAAGCGTTTCGCAAGCCCGGGCCTGCGCGCGCGAAAGGGCGGACGGAACCCTAAAGAAAAGGGTCGCGCCGGCCGCTATTGCGGGCGCCGGACGGGTTTTTCCGTTCCTTCCTTTTAGAATATTTCGCCCCGGCGGGAAAATACTAAAACCAACGCCAAGCACCAAAGGAGAGCGACATGAACCCGTTCGAACTCAAGCCCATCAAGGTGGAAGACGGCATCATGGACTGGAAGACCGTCTACCCCAAGCCGTATGACAAGATGACCGTCGACCCCTACACCAAGGTGCGCATCATCCTGATGAACGGCATCGAGGTGGAGGCGGCGATCTTCAAGCACCAGTTCCACCGCAACTGCGCGAACAACGACATCCGCCGCGCCCTGGCCCTGACGAGGAGGGTGGAACAGCAGCAGCAGAAGCACATCAACTGGCTCAAGCCCATCGACGAGACGGCGCTGGAGACCACCATCGGCTACGAGCACGTGGCGGTGGACCTGACGGCGTGGCTCGCCCAGAACGAGCCGGACCCCTACGTCAAGCAGGCGCTGGACTTCGCGCTGCTGGAGGACTTCGACCACCTGTACCGCTACGCGAACCTGCTGGATATGGACGCGAGGATCCCCGCCCAGCAGCTGGTGCAGAGCTATGTGGACATCACGCCCGGCCGCCCCACCATCGCCGAACACCGTTTCCCCTTTGATTCCGTGAAGCACCCGCTGGATTTCAAACAGGCGGACATCCGCACCAAGCTGAACACGCTCATCATCACCGCCGGCGAGCAGCAGACGATGAACTTCTACATGAACATCGGCAACACCTACTACAACGACCTCGGCCGGCAGCTGTACCTTGAAATCGGCATGATCGAGGAGCAGCACGTCAGCCATTACGGCTCGCTGCTCGACCCCAACGCCACCTGGCTGGAAAACCTTCTGCTGCACGAGTACGTGGAGTGCTACCTGTACTACTCCTTTTTGCAGGACGAAACCTGCCCCAACACGAGGTCCATCTGGGAGATGCACTTCGAGCAGGAGGTGGCGCATCTGCACAACGCGGCGGATCTGCTCAAACAGTACGAAAACAAGGACTGGCAGCAGGTCATCCCCGGCGGCGAGTTCCCGAAGCTTCTGCATTTTCACGACACGCGGGACTATGTGCGCCAGATCCTCGCCAGCCAGATTCAGTTCACGGCGGACCGCGAGCAGTACGCCCCCGTGGCCGAGCTGCCGAAGGACCACGAGTTCTTCTGGTACCAGAACCGCGTCAACAACGACGTCAACGCCGTCGCCAGCCACGTGGTCATCCACAATCACCAGGCGAAGTACAACGTGGACTACCGCGCGGAGGAAAAGCCCAACCCCGTGCCGGAGCTGGCCGACCGCACGACGGACAACACCGCCGTCGCAAGAACGCCTTGAAAAGCTCAAAACGGCAGTTTCTTCCGATCATCCTCGCGGAAGGGAGGGATGCTCCATTCAAGCCAAAAGCCACCGGAAACCGGTGGCTTTTTCATTGGCTCAGCATGCCTCCCGCCCGCACAAATGGCGCGACCTTGTGAAAAGGCGAGCCAGGGCCGCAAGGGAGAAGGACGCGCCTGAAATGGCGCCCTTATTTGCGGAACAGGCCGGCGATGGCGCCTATCACCGCGCCGATCCCCGCTCCGATGAGCAGCCATAAAAGCAGGTTGCTCAGGAAAACCCCCAGCAGGATGCCCGCGGCCGCGCAAAGGCCGATCACCGCGCCCATTGTCAGATAGTCCGAAATATCCCGCCTGTGCATGATGAATCCTCCTGCCGTGTGAAGTCCGGCTTTTCGCGCGCCGCGGCGCGCACGCGCCTTGCTTCCAGTATACGGGTTTTTGCGGGCAAAACAAGGGCTTTGCGGGGAAATGCGGCGCCGGCTCAGTTTCCCGCCGCGGTTTTGATCTGGTCGTACTGGATTTTCACGGGGGACCGGTTCTGGTTGAAGTAGACGCAGTCGCCCTCGGGGTAATGCCAGACCGACTGGAGGACGGAGGGCTGCAGCACCCCGTTCGCGGGGCGGTAGTCGAGGTAGAGGGCCGACCAGTCCGCTTCGGTTTTCGTGCCGTCCATGTCGATGGCCGTCCTGTCCGACGTCCGGAAGGAAAGCAGCTCCCCGCTCTCGGAAAACGTGAAGATCCCGCCGGCGGTGACGCCCTTATAGGACAAAGTCGCCTTTGCGTGGGTGCCGTCCACTTCTTCCCAGGTTACGAAATCCTGCAGCATGGCGCTGGGGAGCACCGGGCATTCCGCCAGCCAGGTGACGAGACAGGCGCGGTCCATTTCCTCGCCCCGCTGGTCGAACAGGGGGATGACCTTCGCCAACATGCCCTTCATGCTGCCCGTGCCATCTTCATAGGAGTCCAGCCCCTCGAACGGGATGCCGAACAGGGAGGAGGAAATCAGCGCATAGCGCACAGGGCGCTCCGCGAGGTTGAACTGCTCGTAGTCGATGCGGATGGTCCTGTCCTTCGACATCATGAAGTCCACATCCGAAAAGGACACCTTCATGTACGCCGTCTTTGGCGTGCCGAGATACCCGCAGTACCGGAAATACTTCTGGACGGGCAGCGGAAGGCCTGCGATGTCCTCCTCCGTAAAGACGCCGCAAACCGCCGCCGCCGACGCCGCGCCTTGCGACACCGCGCGTTCGAACTGTTTCCTGCATGGCGAATGGGGCAGGCCCAGATACGCCGCGACGCCCACAATGACGAGAACGACAGAAGAAATTGCAATCCACATGGCTTTACGCTTCCTTTTCATCGTATTTGGCCCTCATGTTGCTGACGTTTCGATCCAGTTTGCTGATAAGTCCCGAAAATTCCGCCAGCTCGCCGGTGCCGAAGCCTTCGAACAGCTCGTCGATGAAGCGAAGCTCCATCCCTTCCCGCTGGCGAAGGTGCGCCCGGCACGCGTCCGTGAGGCGAATGCGGAGCATTCGCGCGTCGGCGGGGTCCTTTTCCAGACGGACGAAGCCCCGCTTTTCCAGAATCGCCGCCATCTTTTTGACGTTCTGCCTGGAACTGCCGATGCGCGCCGCCACTTCGGAAAGGGTGGGGGAGCCGCTGCATTGCATTACCCCGGCGAGAAGCAGCCACTGCTTCACCGTGAGGGCGGGATCCATCCTGTCTCCCAGCAGCTGCAGCTTGTTGGACAGCGTGAAAATCGTGCCGAAAATGTGCGCCTTTGCTTCCCTGTTTTCCACTTGTAACCTCCATTGAATCAATTCAGTAACCGGTTACGTATATAATACGCAACCGGTTACCTGTTGTCAAGCGTTTTTTGGAGATGATCTATCAATTTCCATGCGATCGGTATGGGGTGAACGCCAAAGCGTGCCGCATCGGGTGCCGGAGGGGCGCGTCAAAAAAGGAATGGGGCGGGCAAAAACCCCGTGCGCCCCGAAAAAGCTTGATGCTAAGGGGCGGCTGTGCTATGAGCGAACGCCGGCAGGCGGGGCGGATTCGCTGTACGGCAGTACCGGCGGAAGACCGGCATGCCTTGCACCATTTCGGATTGCGCAATCCCGGTGCGATTCTGGGCTTTCAAGCATAACTGCGGCGTCACGGCAGGGCGGACAGGAAGCCGTCTTGCGCAAACGGATTCAGGGCTTCGCGGAATCCGGCCGCAAGGTTAACCCCGCCGGCTGGCGGGATTGCGCCCGCCGTCTTTTCAAAAAAGGGAAAAAAAGCCGCCGGAGCGGTTGCTCCGGCGGTGCGATTTTGGAGGTGCTTGGGGAATCAGCCGACGTAGGCCGCGGCGTTTTCGCCCGCGATGCGGCCGAACACGATGTTCACCGCGGCGGGGTTGGCGCCCCAGGTGCCGTCGTTGGCGCATTCGCCGGCGGCGAACAGGCCGGGGATGGGGGTGCCGTCGGCGGTGAGGACGCGGGTGTCCACATCCGTGTTGATGCCGCCGAAGGTGCCCTGCACGCGGCAGGTCATGCGGCAGGCGTAGAAGGGGCCTTCGTCAAAGGTCATGTTCAGCATGGCGCGGCCGAACTCCTCGTCCTTGCCGTTGGCCACATAGGTCTTGTACTTCTCGATGGTCTGGACGAGGTTCGCCTTGTTGACGCCGATCTTGTCCGCAAGTTCCTCGATGGAATTGGCGCTGACGTACAGGCCGAGCTCGCCGTACTTGCGCACGTCCGCCACGCCCTCGACGAGGGAGTTGTCGAAGATGGCCCAGCCGCTGCCGCCCTGGTCCACCACCTTCAGGCCGACGCCGTAGGCGCCCTGGTCGTTGACGAAGCGCACGCCGTCGTCGTTGACGAAGATGGCGCCGGTGTTGAACAGGCTGCCCATGTAGTAGTAGTAGCCGTTCTTGGCGGTGGTGTAGGTGAAGTTGACGCGGATGTAGTCCATGTTCTTCAGCTCCGCGCCCACCGCCTGCGCCATCAGGTGGCCGTCGCCGGTGGCGCCGGCGGAGCAGGAGAAGTTATAGCCCTTGAGCGCCGGGTAGTGCTGGGAGACCAGATCGTTGTTGGCGCCAAAGCCGCCGGTGGCGAGCACCACCGCTTTGGCGGAGATGGTGTAGTCGCCCTTCGCGGTGGATACCTTCACGCCCGCCACGGCGCCGTCCTGCATGACGAGCTCGGTGGCTTTGCTGTTGGTGCGAAGGTCCACGCCGGTCTTGATGCATTCAGCCTTCAGGGCGGAGATGATGGTGTTGCCCAGCTCGCCCACCTCGCGGGAGGAGGCCACGCTGGTCTGGCCGGCGGCCACGGTCAGAGGCGCGCCGATGCTGCGCAGCCAGTCCGCCGCCGCGCCGTTGTTCTGGGCGAGGACGGTCAGCGCCGCGGGGTCGCCGTTGGGATAGCTGTTGATGAAGCTCTCGGCCAGCATCTCGGCGGTGGTGTCGCTGCCGAGGGCCGCGTGGGTCTTGTCGCCCACGGCGCCGAAGCCTTCGATGGAGTAGTTGGACGTACCGCCCACGACACCCAGCTTTTCCAGCAGGATGACCTTCTTGCCGGCCTTGGCCGCGTGGATGGCGGCGGTCATGCCGGCGCCGCCGGCGCCCACGACCACCACGTCCGCTTCGGCGTCCGCATGGGGCACTTCGGCAGGGCCGACCTTCGCGCTGAACTTTGCCGGGTCGCCGCCCGCGCGGGTGATGGCGTCCTTCACGGCGGTCAGGAAGGCCGCGCTGGAGATGGTGGCGCCGGAAACGAGGTCCACGTTCAGGGACTGGTTCTCGACGATCAGGTCAGGGTACAGCTCGCAGGGAACCGAGCCGGTGTTGTAGGTCTCGTTCTGGCTGACCACCTCGATGGACGCGATGCTGTCCTCGGTGACGGTTACTTTCACCACGATGGCGCCGTTCCTGCCTTCGCCCACGCCGTAATAGTCGCCCGGCACCATGCCGGCCCTTTCGGGGGCAGCCGCGGGGGTCGCCTCGGGCTGCTGCGCCGCGGGCGCAGGGGTGTTCTCGGGCGCTGCGGTGCCGGTGCACGCCGTCATCGCCAGCAGCGCGCAGAGCAGCATGGCGATGAGGGGCAGCGCTTTGCTCTTTCTCATTTCCTGTTTCCTCCTTCTTCTTCATGGCCGCAAGCTGGGTGCGGCCTTGTGAAATTTATGCTATACTCTGGGGTAACCACAGGGTCAAGAGGGGAAGGGGAGATTTTGTGAAAGCAACGACAAAAAGATTCGCCGAAAGTCTCGGCATGACGCCGGAGACCATCCGCCACTACCGGGAGATGGGCATTCTGCGCCCCAAAGTACGGGAAAACGGCTATTACGACTACACGGTGGACGACGCGCTGACGGCGCTTTTGACCCGCGAGATGCGGGCGTACGACATGCCGCTGGAGTTCATCAAGGAATCCTATGAAGCGGGGAACATCGCGGCGTACAACCGGCTGCTGGAAGAGCGGGAAGCCGCGCTTCATCAGCAGCTGGAGCGCATCAAGCTGGAGCTTGTACGTATGCAGGAGACGCGGGTCTACGCCAGCTGCGGCCTGCGCATTTTAAACGGCGTGGAGGAGTTCGACGGCCCGCCCACCTGGGCGGTCTCGGCGGGCAATCGGAAGGAGGGCTTTCTTTCGGACTGCGATCTTGCCGCGTGGGTGGAGCGCTTCCCCTTCACCTATGTTTCCGCCACCATCCCGCTGGAGGACCTGCAGCAAAAGCGCGGCAGCGAGCCGTATGACATCCAGATCGGCTGCGGCGCGCTCATCCATTACGTAAACATGTTCCGCCTGCCGCTTGCCGGCAGGGCCTTCTACCAGCCAGGCGGGCACTTCATCCGCACCTGCATCAAAACGAGGGACATTCTGTCCGTCACGCCGGAGGACATCGCGCCTCTGCACGAGTACGCCCAAAAGAAAGGCTACCGCTTCGCCAGCTGCACGGGCGGAAGGCTTTTGTTCATCGAAAACGCGCTGACGGAGCCTTCGTATTACCTTCTGGTGTGGGTACTGGTGGAGCCAGAATGAGACCAAATAGCAGTTGACAAGTTGTAAAGAAAAGCGGAGGTATTAACCTCCGCCTACTTTTTTAATGTATTGTGGACTTGTGAAGACATCCTCGTCGAACATGGCAATTCTTTGCTTAAAAAAAGTAATGTCTAGTAAACGTGTAGAATGACGTAGAAACCCTCCGCGAAGGGACTCGCAGAGGGTTTTTTGGGTTTGCTGGACGGAGAAGTCTCCATATGGGGAAAAAAACGAGATAAGCGGTCAACCTTCGTAGCGCAGCGCCTCGATGGGGTGCTTTTTGGCGGCCTTGTTGGCGGGGTACAGCCCGAACAGCAGGCCAATGGCGCTGGAAAACGCCACCGCCACGCCCACCACGCCGGGGGACAGGCGGAACACGATCACCCCGTCCGCCAGCGCCGTCGCCAGCTCGATGAGCAGCCACGACGCCACGATGCCGATGACGCAGCCCACCAGGCTGATGACCAGCGCCTCGATGAGGAACTGCATCATGATGCTGCCGCGGCTGGCGCCGATGGCCTTGCGAATGCCGATTTCCTTCGTGCGCTCGGTGACGGACACCAGCATGATGTTCATGATGCCGATGCCGCCCACCAGCAGGGATATGGCGGCGATGCTGCCCAGCACGTAGGAGAGGATGTCGTTGATGGTGTCCATGGCGTCCATGACGGCGGACTGGTTGAACAGGAAGAAGGCGTCCTCGTCCTGCCGGAACCTGCGCAGCAGCATGGCATGCATGGCCTCCTCGGCGTACTCCATGGTGGTGGTGTTGGTGGCGGAGGCGTAGAAGGTGGTCACGTTGGAGATGGCGTCCGACATGCGCATGGCGACGGTGTACGGCACATACGCCGCCACGCTGCCGCCCAGCATGGCGGACATGTTGTTCTTCTCCTCCTCCAGCACGCCGATGACCAGAAAGCGCCTGCCGTTCAGGGAAAGCTTTTCGCCCACCGCGTCGGTCCTGCCGAACAGGTCGGTGGCCGCGTCGTGGGTGAGCACGGCCACGTAGCTGCTGCTGTCCACGTCCACGGTGCGAAGGAACCTGCCGTGCTCCAGCTTGAGGCCGCGGATGCCCTCGAACGCCGCCGAGGTGCCGTAGATGGTGCAGTTCTTCTCGGTGTAGCCGTTCTTCGCCGTGGCGGCGAACTGGGCGAAGGGGGCGACGGACGCGATTTCGTCGTGCTCGGCGAAGGTGTCCAGCTCCTCCAGGCGCAGGGGGCTGCCCTTGTCGTCCAGCACGCTGACGTAAAGCAGATTCGTGCCCAGGCTTGCCACCTCGTCGGTGATGGTGGTGGTGGCGCTGCTGACCAAAGACACCAGCACCACCAGCGCGATCACGCCGATGATGATGCCCAGCATGGTCAGAAAGGAGCGGATTTTATTGGAACCGATGGCCTCGAGCGCCATCTTGACGGATTGCAGAATCAAGCGCCTTCCTCCTCGTACACGTGGCCGTCCAGGATGCGCACCTGTCGCTGGGCCTGGGCCGCCACGCTGCTGTCGTGGGTGATGAGCACGATGGTGTTGCCGCTTTGGTGCAGCTCGTGGAACAGGCGCATGATGTCCTCGCCGGTCTTGGAGTCCAGATTGCCGGTGGGCTCGTCGGCGAGGAGCAGGCTGGGCCTTGTGACCAGCGCCCGGGCGATGACCACGCGCTGCTGCTGCCCACCCGAGAGCTCTGCGGGCTTGTGCTTCCTGCGGTCGTAAAGCTCCACCCGCTCCAGCGCCTCCTGCACGCGCTTTCTGCGCTCGGCCAGAGGCACGCGCTGGTAGATGAGGGGCAGCTCCACGTTGGCCTCCGCCGTCAGCCTGGGCAGCAGGTTGAACCCCTGAAACACGAAGCCGATCTTGCGGTTGCGGATGCGGGCGAGCTCCAGCTCGGAGTACTGCTCGATGGACTGGCCGTCCAATATGTACTCGCCGCTGTCCGCCACGTCCAGACAGCCCATGATGTTCATCAGCGTGGACTTGCCGCTGCCCGACGGGCCGATGATGCTCACGAACTCGCCTTTTTGGATGGTGAGGGAGGCCTTATCCAGCGCGCGCACCTCCTGCCCGCCCACGTGGTAGATTTTCGAGATGTCCCGCAGCTGAATCATCGCGTCCATGGCGTCACTCCTGGCTGCCGGCGCGGCGGAAGAAGCGCGCCGGCCCGAATTCGGTCAGAAGGTCCCCCGAGGCGGCCTTGTAGTACACCTCGTCGCCCTCCGAAAGGCCGGAAAGGATCTCCGCGTACTCGCCGTCCGAGCTGCCGGTGACCACGCTTACCTCGCCGGAGAGCGCGCCGGTCTCAGGGTCGAGGGCGGTGTAGACGTACACCCTGCCGCTGCTTTCCTGCAGCGCGGCGATGGGGAGGAGCAGCACGTTTTTCTTTTCCTCCACCAGGATGGTGGCGGTGGCGCTCATGCCGACGCGCATCTGCTCGTCCTTTTTCACGCGGATTTTGACGGTGAACTTCGCCACGCTGCCGGTGGAGGTGGCGGCGTCGGAGATTTCGAAGATCTCGCCGGTAAAGGTGCTGTTGGGGATGGCGTCAAAGGCGATTTCCGCCTGCATGCCCTTTTCAATGGAGAGGATGTCCAGCTCGTCCACCTTGACGGAGAGCAGCACGCTGTCCGCCGGCGCCACGGTGAAGGCCACCGCCATGTGCTCGTCCGAACTGCCGGAGGAGGGGCCCGCCGCCGGGGCGCTCTGGGAGGACGGGGCGTATCCCTGCGCCGCCGGGGCGGACGCCGCCGCATAGCCGCCCATCATGGCAGAGGGAAGGGCGCCGGAAGCGCCCGCCGCCCCGCCATAGGAGCTCCCGTTGGAGGAGGCTGGGGCGGGGGCGGAGGCTGTGGAGCCGGAAGGGGAGGCGGAAAGGGACGCCGACGCGCCGCCGACGGCCTTGCCCTCGGTCAGGTTGACGGTCTGGATGACGCCGTCGGACTCCGCCACGAGGGAACCGGTCCTGGAGAGCTTCACCAGGCTGTCCAGCTTTTCCATCAGGTCCTCGCGATCGGCGAGAAGCTGCTCTTTTTCCAGCGGCTCCGAAAAGCCCTCCAGCGTCACCAGGGTTTTGCCTGCGCTGACCTTGTCGTTTTCGGACACGTGCACCGTCTTGACCTTGCCCTCCGTCGCCGCGACGCGGATGGGCCGGTGGATATAAAGCGTCCCCGTGCCCAGAGATGTGCCGTCGCTGCTCTGCACGGTGACCGGTTCGCCGAGCCTGGGCCCGTTGTCCGTCAGCGTGACGGTGACGGTGCCGTTTTCAACCTTTTCCACGGCGCCGGTCTTGACGGCGCCGTCAGAAAGGACGACCTTCACCTCGTCCCCGGCGGAAAGGCCGGCGTTTGACGGGAAGTCAACCGCCATTTTGCCGTCGATGGACAGCACCACCAGCGCGCCGTGCTCGCTGTAGACGTTGAGGGCGTCGTCCCCCTTTTCGGCGTAGACGGCTTTGACGCGGCCCTCCACGTTGGCCTTGACGGTCTTGGTCTCCGGCGCGTCCTTGGCGTACTGGATGCGCCTGTCCAAGGATTCGATGGAGCTTTTGACGGACTCGATCTCCTGCCGGATGGAGAGGGGGTCAAAGGTGGCGAGCACGTCGCCCGCTTTGACCGCGTCCCCGCTTTCCACCAGCACTTCGTCCACGATGATGCCGGTGGGGACCTTGATGTCCTCGGCGTCGTCATATTCCAGGTTGCCCGTGCCCACCACGGTGATGGACATGCTGCCCCGCTGCGCCGTGGCGGTGCGGATGCCGCCGGTGCCGGCGGCGGAGGTGCGGCCCCTCAGCGCCGCGGCGGCCACGAGGGCGACCGCCGCAATGCCGCCCAGAATCCATGGCCATTTTCTTCGATTCTGGCGTCTGTCAGTATTGGTCTGACGCATATCTGCCTCCTTGTTTTGCAATCAAATATTGAAGCGGCCATACCGACCGCGTCGTGCGTATGAAGCTGTTTTAGCATGCCCGTTTTCTGCCATTTTGGGCATCTTTATTAGGAAGAAACTGCGGGCCTGTCCATGCCGGGCAAAATGGTCAGGCGTTTGCCAGCAGCCCCTTCATGGCGGAAAGGGAGACGGAGAGCTCCTCGACTTTGCCGTAAATGTCGCTGTACGGCTCGATGATGGCGGCGCCGGCATAACCGTTCGCCTTGAGTTCTGAAAAGAGCCTTTGAAAGTCGAAGGTCCCCTTGCCCGGCAGGCAGAGGCCGTAGTCCGGCTTTTGCAGATCGTAATCGCAAAGGTGCACGTGGCACAGCCTTTTTCCCATGGCGGCAAGGTAGTCGAAGGGGTCATGCCCGGAGCGCACCGCCTGCTTGACGTCCAGCGTAAAGCCCAGGTTGTCGCTCTTCACGTGGGGCAGCACCTCCGCCGCAAAGCCGGGATGGGAGAACAGGCACCAGCTCACGTTCTCCCAGGCGAGCCTGAGGCCGTATTCTCCCGCCAGATCCGCGAGGTCGGACACGATGGGCCCGATGCGCGCGCACGCGGCGTTTCGGATGGCGCCGCGCAGCCGCGCCGGGCCGTGGAACACCAAAAGCTTTGCGCCCAACAGCCTGCCCTGCCGCAGCACCTTTTCAAAGAGCTTCCACGCGTCCTGCCGCTGGCGGAGGGAGAGGGAAAACAGCTGCGGCTCGAACTGCTGGCTCATGGCGTGCACCGAGACAACCCTCAGCCCCAGCTCGGCCGCGCGCGCCTTTAACAGCTCGCCGAACTCCGGCTCGTACTCGCAGTACGAGTCCAGAAACACCTCGCACACCTCCGCCCCCAGGCGGGAAATGGCTGAGAGCGCGTCCTCGGTCACAAGGCGCGAATAGAAGGAAGCCGTCGAAATCCCGATGTCCATGGCCCTCTCCGGCGCGGCGCGCAAATTTCTGCGCCGCCGCGATTTTTGCTATATTATAGCACAACGTTCTGCTATACTGTTGATGGCAAAGGGGGGAATTTGTCAGGAAGGGGGCGGGTTACAGCCCTTCAGGACGACGGTTTGAAGCCCTCGTGCAGGAAAGTGCGCACCCGCGCCTTCCGTGGTTTTCCATCCCCCGTTTGGAAAACGCCCTCTGCCGCCCGAACTGACCCAACCGGAGGTGCCCATGCCAAAACGAGGCTTTGAAGCGGTTTTCCGCCGCGTCAACCCCGAAGAACCCGTCCTGCCCCTTCGCGCCACGAAGACCAGCGCGGGATACGACTTTTTCGCCCCGTGCGACATCGCCATCCCGCCCCAGCAGCAGGCGGTGTTTGCCACCGACGTCAAGGCGAAAATGAAAGACGACGAGGCGCTCATCCTCGTGGTGCGAAGCTCCGCCGGCATCAGGCGGGACTTGATGCTGGCCAACACCGTGGGCGTGGTGGACAGCGACTATTATAATAATGAAGACAACGAGGGAAACATTTGCATCGCGCTCCGGAACCTCAAACCCGCCATGGAGCTGACCGGCTTTCGAACGGTCGCCCTCGCCACCGGCGAAACGGTGGAGATTCCCGTCATCCGCGATTTGAGGGAGGAGAACACCGTCCTCATCCGCAAGGGGGAGCGGGTGGTGCAGGGGATCTTCCTGCCGGTGCTGGCCGCGGACGATGGCCAGTCACAAAACACCCGCACCGGAGGGTTTGGCAGTTCCGGAAATTAACTGCGTATTGAACACACCGAACTGTTCGCATATAATTGATAAAACGTCCCAGGAGGCTAACCATGATCGTCATCGGCATATGCGGCGCCAGCGGGAGCGGGAAGTCCACGCTGGCGGAGGAGATCAAGAACGCATTGTCCGTGCCCGCCATCGTCATCGGGCAGGACTGGTACTACAAGGACCATTCCAACCTGCCCTTTTCCGAACGGGTGAACCTGAACTACGACGCGCCTTCCATCTTCGACTACGACGAGCTGTTCGAGGACATCACAGCCCTGTCGGAGGGAAGGCCCATCACGAAAAAGGGGTATGACTACGCGCTGCATCTCCGCGCCGACACCGACGAGATCATCCAGCCGCCGGAAGTGCTCATCCTCGAAGGCATCCACATTTTTTACGACAAGCGCCTGCGGGACATGATGCACCTCAAGGTGTACATGATGGTGGACGTGGACGTCTGCCTGCTGAGGCGTATCCAGAGGGACATGAAGGAGCGCGGCCGCACCATCGAGGGCATCGCGCACCAGTACCTGACCACCGTGAAGCCGATGTACGAACTGCACGTGTCCAAATACATCAAACTTTGCGACTTCGCCGTCATGCGGGGCGGCAGGAACCGCCAGTCCATCGAGGCCATCGTCGCCTATGTGGAGGCGCTGCTCAGGCAGGACCCGCACGCAAGGCCCATGGAACAGGAAGACTGAGCTCACCTGCCGGTCAGCCACCGCAAAAAGGAGCGAACGCCGTCCTCAATACCGATACTGGGGCAAAAACCCAGCTCTTTTTTCGCCCTTTCGATGCTGGCAAGGGTGTGCTTGGCGTCCCCGGGCTGCATGGGCAAAAGCCTGACGCGCGCCTTTCGCGAAAGGCACCGCTCTATAAGCGCCACCAGATCCAGCGTGGGGACGCTTTGCCCCCGGGCGATGTTGAATGCGCCCCTTTTGCCCGATACGGCGTAATCCAGGGCGCGCAGCAGGCCGTCCACCGCGTCGGATACGTGGGTGTAATCCCGCGTGCAGCTGTCGTAGATGTGGATTTCCTCGTTCCGCAGCATGGCGGTGGCAAACTTGCGCAAGGCCAGATCCGGCCGCTGCCTGGGGCCGTACACCGAGAACAGCCGGCAGATGACGGCGCCCTTGCCCTTCGCGCTGCCAAAGGCCGCAATGAGCGCTTCCGCCGCCCGCTTGGAGGCGCCGTAGGGAGATAATGGGGAAAGCCGCGCGCTTTCCACAAAGGGAAGCGCCCCGTCGCCGTACACCGAGGAGGACGAGGCGAAGACGATGCCGGCAATCCCCGTCCTCGCCGCGCGGGACAGCAGCATGGCCGTTCCGCGGACGTTGACGTCGTGATAGAGCTTTGCGCGCTGCATGGAGTCCCGCACGCCGGCAAGGCCGGCCAGATGCACCACGGCGTCGGCGCCTTGGAACGCCGCGTCGCATGCGCGCGCGTCCCGGATGTCCCCTTTGACAAAGGCGAATCTGCCTTTTTTCGCGAGGTACGCGAGATGGTCGAGCTTTTGCGCGGGGTCGTAGTTGTCGGCAAGGCTGTCCAGCACGGTGACTTCATGCCCGCGGTCCATCAGCGCGGCGCAAAGATGCACGCCGATAAAGCCCGCCCCGCCGGTCACCAGCACGCGCATCCTTCATCCCCCCAGTCCTTATTACCTATTCTCAGACAGGCCTTCGCTATGCCCGAAGGCGCCGGAACGGGCGCCTTTCCCACAAGGCGCGAGGGCCGATGTTCCGTTCCATCCGGGAGAGACACCATGCGCAACAAGAGCGTGCTCGCGCTGCTGATCGCCGCCATGGCAATATCCGCCTTTTCTCTGGGCAGGATCGCCGTGGACGAGTCCGCTGCCGGCACATCGAAGAATTATCAAAACATCCGCCTTCTGGGGTCGGTCGAGGCGAACGGCGTCACGCGCGGCCTTTCCGAAGGCTTTGCGGGAATCCAGGGGCTCACCGAGGCGTCTGTTATCGGCCATTTTGACCGCGACGTGGAAAAGAACCAGACGATTTATTTCCGGGTGGCGAACCTGCAGGTGAAGCTGTTCATCAACGGCGGGCAGGTCTTTTCCTTCGGCGACGCGGGGCCCGCCTATCTGCATTCCGCGGGAAACACCCGGGCGGCCTTCGTGTCTCCCGGCATTTCCGAACAGGACGAAATCCGCGTGGAGCTGGCCTATGCCTACCTGCACGGCGCGGCGGAGGCGATGCAGCTGTTTGTGGACAGCATCTACGCCGACACGGGCGGCTCCTTCCTTTCGGAGCTGCTGCGAAACTCGCTGCTCAACGCCGTGCACGCGGTGTTCGTCGCCTGCCTGGGGGTGCTGTTTTTGCTGGCGGCGCTGGTGCTGCGCTCGTCGAGGGAGCTGCGGGAGGCGGCGCTGCTCATCGGCGTGCTGTCGGTGTTCAGCGGCGTGCTGTTCTTCATCGACTTTGGCGCCATCAACCTCTACCTGCCTTTGGGGGCGTTCTGGAACGGGCTGGAGATCGTGGGCCTCGCCGTGGTGGAGGCGTGCATCATGCTGTACCTTTCCATGCACACATCCTCCAGGCTGAACATCCTGCTCACCGCCGTGGCGGCGGGGGACGTGCTGCTCATGCTCTGGGGGGCCGCGCTGCAGATGACCGGCGCCGCGGACTACTTCGCGCTGCTTTCCGCCAAGTACGTCCTGCTGGGGGCGGGCGCCGCCGCCATGCTGGCCGTCACCATCCACGAGGTGTTCTGGAAGAAGCGCCGCCTTGCGGAAAGCATGGTGCCCGTGCTGGTGCTGGGCGCTGGCGCGGTGGGGGACGTGGTGCTGTACGCCCTGGGCGTGGAGCGCCACACGCTGCCCTATGAGATGAGCTTTCTGGTGTTTCTGGTGCTGCAGATGTCCGTGATGTCCAGGGGGTTCAAAAAGCTGGTGGAGGAGGGCGCCCGGGCCGAGGTGCTGAAAAGGCTGGCGTACCGGGATCCTTTGACCGGCGTCCGGAACCGCAGCGCGTATGCGGAGTTCGTCGCCGCCGTCAACCAGGAGATCCAGAGCGGCGCCTGCTACGGCGCGGTGGTGTTCGACCTGAACCGGCTCAAGCAGGCCAACGACGAGCACGGCCACCACTTCGGGGACGAACTCATCCGCCACGCAGCGAAGGTCATCTGCCAGGCGCTGAAGAACAACCCGGTGTTCCGCGTCGGCGGAGACGAGTTCGTGGCGGTGCTGTACGAGGAGGACCGCGGCGCCGCCGAAAACCTCCCCAAGCGCCTTGCGGACGCACAGCAGGCCCTTTTGAAGGACAACCCCGCCCTGCCAAAGGTCAGCGTCGCCTGCGGGTATGCCTTTTTTGACCCCGAAAGCGACCGCTGCTTTGAGGACGTGGTGGCAAGGGCGGACAGTCTGATGTACCAGGACAAGGGCTACTGCCACCAGCGGTCCGAAGAAGGCAAGCACGCCGCGCATCAAGGCGAAAAACATGTCGCCCTCCGTTTTTTGCGCCGCAGATGAGCGCAAAAGGCGTTGGCAAGTCCGGCGTTTTGCGGTAAAGTGTAAAGGACGGACCTGCCGGCCTCGCCGGCGCCGCCCATCAAACCATGGAGCGGGCATGCAATGAAGACTTTCAAAACCTGGCTCAAGAAAAACATCATTACCATTCTGGGCACGGCGATTTCCCTGGGGCTGGTGGTCTACTTCTGCTACACCACGGGGTGGGACACCTTCGTGAAGTCCTTTTCCAGGCTGTCCCCCCTGTGGCTGATCGCAGCCATGGTGTCCATGGTGCTGTACTGGGTGTTCGAGGCGCTGGCGCTGCACGTGCTGGTGCACCACATCTACCCCAAAAGGCGGTTTTTGCGTTCCTTCCGCATCGCCATGGTCGGCCAGCTCTACAACGCCATCACCCCCTTCGCCTCCGGCGGGCAGCCCATGCAGCTGTATGAGATGACCGTCAACGACGGCATGAGCATGGGCAGCGCCAGCTCGGTGATGACGCGAAAATGCCTGGTGTTCCAGACGGGGGTGACCGTCTTCTCCCTCGTGGCGCTGGTGTACGCCTATTCGTTCTTTGCCGAGAACATTTCAGGCTTTCTGGTGGTCACCGGCCTGGGGCTGCTGCTGAACCTCCTCTACCTCGGGGCGCTGCTGCTGCTCGCCTACAACCGCAAGCTCACCACGAAGCTCACCAACGGCGTCGTGAAGCTGCTGATGAAGCTGCGCCTGGTCAAAAACCCCAGGACCATCCACGAGCGGGTGGACAACCAGCTCAAGCTCTTCCACGAGAGCAGCCACATGTTCTCCAACGCCCGCCCGGTGGTGGTGATGTCCTATGTGTTCACCTTCCTGCAGTTGTGCTGCTACTTTCTGATCCCGTACTGCGTGTACCGCGCGTTTGGCCTGGTGGGCGCCCCCGTGGCTATGATGGTGGCCGCCGCGGCGTATGTGTACATGATCTCCGCCTTCATGCCCCTGCCCGGCGGCTCGGGCGCGGCGGAAAGCAGCTTCTACATGCTGTTTCTGCTGTTCTTCAGCAATTCGGTGATCGCCCCCGCCATGCTGTTGTGGCGCACCATCACCTACTACTCCTGCCTGATTGCCGGCGCCGCAACCATGGCCGCCGTCAAGGACAGGGGCAAGATCGCCGCCGAATAGAAAAAACGCCCCGCCCGCATGCGCGGGGCGTTTCCATTTGCCTTCGGCTATGTTATACTATAGTGGGACCGGATGCTTTCAATAACGCCCGCCTGGAGGAATCAACCGATGCCAGCTGTCAGTTATGCCGAGATCCTCGCCACTGCAGAGCGGGCTGGATACGCAGTCGGCTGCTTTGACGCCGTGGATTCCGTGACCATTGACGCGTACCTCGAAACCGCAGAGCGGCTGAAATCGCCCATCGTGCTCGCCCTTTCCCAGGCGCACCTGAAATACGTCAACGGCGAGTCCCTCATCCGCGCGATGCTCGCCCGGGCAGAAGAATCCCACGTGCCGGTGTGCGTGATGATGGACCACTGCCGCACGGCGGAGGAGGGGAAGCAGGCCGTCGAATGGGGCGTGCACGCCGTGCTGTTGGACATGTCGGACGCGCCGTACGACGAGCACGTCAAGGCGATGGCGGAATTCGTGCAGCACTGCCACGGGCGGGGCGTCGCCGTGGAGGGCGAGCTGGGCAGGCACGGCACCCGATGGTCCAGGGAGGAGGGCGGCTCCTTCGCCACCTGCCAGAAGACCGACCCGGCCATCGTCGCGGACTATGTGGAAAAGACAGGGGTGGACGGCCTCGCCATTTACGTGGGCAACAGCAGGAGCACCCTGGACGACGACGCCCGCCTGGATTACGCCCTGCTGGACAGCATCAAGCGCCACTGCCCCGTGCCGCTGGTGCTGCACGGCTCGTCGGGCATCGACGGGGAGGACATTGTCAAGATGGTTTCCCGCGGCATCTGCAAGGTGAACAACTACACCGAGATCGCCCGCGCCGCCATCTGCGCCCTGCGGGACGCGCTGGCCATCCCCACGTGGACGGAATATCACGTTTTGCCCGTTGTGGCAAAGCGCGCCATGGCCAAGGTGGTGGAGAAAAAGCTGCACCTGTTCGGCTGCGCGGGAAAAGCGTGAACTCGTCCTTGCATCCGCAAACTTTCGGTGATATACTAAACAGGCAATTGTGCTCGGGAGGATTTTAGCGTGGAAGTTCTTTACTGGATCATCAACATCGTGCTCGTGCTGGGCGCGCTGGCCGTCATCGGTCTTGTGATCATGCAGAAAGGCACCGAAGGCGGCGGGCTGGGCGCTGTGTTCGGCGGTTCGACGGACAACTTTTTTGGCAAGAATAAAGGCAAGACTGCTGAAAGCAAGATGAAGCGCTACACCAAAATTCTGGGCATCTCCCTCGGCGTGCTTTCCGTGGCTCTGTGCCTCATCATCAAGCTTGCCTGACCGAACTTGCCCTGACGCGGTGCGTTCAGCAGAACGTGCCGTTTTTCTTTCGATAAATATAATGATACTAAAACAGTTACAGGAGCATGAATGATTAACGAGAACGACATTCCCGCCGCCGGCGAAGCGGCAGACGCGGCGCCTTCGGAAAGCGCCGCACCCGAGAAAAGCAGGCGCAGGCGCCGCCGCAGGCCCAAGGCTTCGCCCGAAGCCGTCGAGGCTGCGGAAAACCAGCCTGCCGAACAACAGGAAAAACAGGAAAAGCAAAAGCCCAGGAAGGCGAAAAAGCGCTCCCGGCCGAACCGCGACGTGTCCGAGCAGGACCCCACCGCCGCCATCCGCCAGCGCATTTTCGAAATCGACGACGGCGACGTGTCCGACGATTTGCCGCCCATCCTTCCCATTCTGCCGGACTGGACGGGTTCCGCGCCGGTGCGCGTGGCTCCCGCGCTGCAGCCCGCAAAGGCGGAAAAACCCGCCGCGCCTTCCGAAAAGGCCGCGACCAACGGCAAGGCGGAGGGCAAAAAGGCGCCTGAAAGGCCCGCGAAAGACGACGCGGCGCTGCGCCAGGCGATTCTGGACGCGCTGGCCGAAGCCGGCGTTCCCCAGCCCCCCGAGGCGCTGCTGGACAGGCTTTCGGTGCCCGCCATGGACTTTTTTGCCGCGCTGGACGCGCTGGAGGCCGCGGGGCAGGTGTTCACCACCCGCAAGCAGCGCATCGCCCTGCCGTCGCAGCTTGGGTACATCACCGGCCGCATCCACCTCACCGCGAAGGGCTTTGGCTTCCTTTCGCCGTTGGACGGCTCGCCGGACATCTTCGTGGCGCAAAGGGACCTCAACACCGCCATCGACGGCGATCTGGCGGTCCTGAAGCTCACCGGCTCCGGCGGCCCCTCCCGGGACGGCGAGATCGTCGCCGTCGTCGAGCGGGCAAGGAAAACCCTCGTGGGCACCTTCACCTTTGACGGGGGCTCCCCGGTCTTCGTGCCGGACGACGGCAGGGCGGGCGGGCCGTACCCGGCCATTAACCTGCGCCGCGGCAGCGCGAAGGACGGGCAGAAGGTCGTCTGCGAGATGGACTATGACGCAAGCCCCATCACCGCCCGCATCGTCGAGGTGCTGGGCTGGCCGGACGAGGCGGGCACGGACGTGCTCTCCATCATCCGCGCCCACGACATCCCCGAGGAGTTCCCCAAGGCGGTGAAAAACGCCGCAAAGGCCGCGCCGCAGCAGGTGTCCGAGGACGACATCCGGCGCCGTGAGGATCTGCGTCACCTCACCATCGTCACCATCGACGGCGCGGACGCCAAAGACTTTGACGACGCCATCTCGCTGGAAAAGCTCAAAAACGGCAATTACCTCCTGGGCGTGCACATCGCGGACGTGGCGCACTACGTCAAGGAGGGCACCGCGCTGGATAAAGAGGCCTTAAAGCGCGGCACCAGCGTGTACTTCGTGGACCGTGTCATCCCCATGCTGCCGGTGGAGCTGAGCAACGGCATCTGCTCGCTGAATCCCAACGAGGACCGGCTGACGCTGTCCTGCTTCATGGAAATCGACGCGAAGGGCAACGTGGTGTCCCACCGCCTGTCCGAAACGGTGATCCGCTCCTCCTACCGGCTGGTGTACGAGGACGTGACGAAGCTTCTCGAGGGCGACGGCGCGCTTCGCAAAAAATACGAGCCCATCGTGCCCCTTTTGACCACCATGGCGGAGCTGTTCGAGATCCTCAATGCGCGCAGGATGCGCAGGGGGAGCCTGGACTTCGACCTGCCGGAGTGCAAGATCATTCTGGACGAGAAGGGCAAGCCGGTGGACGTGACGCTCTACGAGCGGGGCATCGCCAACCGCATCATCGAGGAGTTCATGCTGGTGTGCAACGAGACGGTGGCGGAGCACATGGCCCTTCTGGAGCTGCCCATGATGTACCGCGTGCACGAGGTGCCGGACCCCGAGCGCGTCACCGAGCTGGCCGCGTTCATGGCGGGCTTCGGCCTGACGCTGCGGGGGCTGAAGAACGGCCTGCACCCCAAAGCCCTGCAGTCCGCCCTTTCGAAGGTGGTGGGCAGGCCGGAGGAGGCCATCGTCAACCGCGTGGCGCTGCGCTCGCTGAAAAAGGCGCGCTACGCGCCGGAAAACCTCGGCCACTTCGGCCTTGCGGCGGAGTACTACTGCCACTTTACCTCCCCCATCCGGCGATACCCCGATCTGGTGGTGCACCGCATGGTCAAGGAGACCCTGCGCGGCAGGCTGACCAAGAAGCGGCTGGAGCTTTTGCTTTCGAAAATGCCGGAAATCGCCGAGCAGTGCAGCGAGCGGGAGCGCGCCGCCATGGAGGCCGAGCGCGAGGTGGACGACCTCAAAAAGTGCGAATACATGGCGATGCACATCGGCGAGCGGTTCACCGGCGTCATCTCCGGCGTGACGAGCTTCGGCCTGTTTGTGGAGCTGCCCAACACCTGCGAGGGCATGGTGCGCATCTCCGAAATGGAGGACGACTACTACGTCTACGAGGAAAAGAACTACCGCTACGTGGGCAGGCACCGCGGCAGCGTCTACCGGCTGGGGGACACCGTCACCGTCGAGGTCGTGGGCGCGGACCCGGCCACGCGGCGGGTGGACTTTCTGCTCATCCCCAAATTGCCGCAAAATGGCAGGCAATCAAGGAAAACCCGCCAGCGTTCAAGAAGGCAGTAGTGCTTTTTGAAACTTTGTGTTATACTGTAATTCCGCGGGAAGGAGGAGACCGATGCCAAAGGGAAAAGGGATCAAGCCCGTCGCCCAGAACCGCAAGGCGCGGCACGACTATTTCATTGAGGACACCTACGAGTGCGGCATCGCGCTGGTCGGCACCGAAGTCAAGTCCATCCGCGGCGGCAAGGTCAACCTGAAGGACTCTTACGCCAAGGTGAAAAACGGCGAGGTGTTCCTCGTGGGGATGCACGTCAGCCCTTACGAGCAGGGGAACATCTTCAACAAGGACCCGTTCCGCGACAGAAAGCTCCTTTTGCACAAGGCGGAAATCCGAAGGCTGCACGCCAAGACCATGCAGGACGGGATGAGCCTTGTGCCGCTCTCCCTGTACTTTAAGGACGGGCGGGTCAAGGTGGAGCTGGCTGTGGCAAAGGGCAAAAAGCTGTACGACAAGCGCCACGCAATCGCCGAGCGAGACGCGAAACGAAGCGCCGAGCGCGCCCGGCGGGGAGACGGGGAATAAGGCGGAAGTTGCTTTCGCCTTTCCCCAAAAATTCTTTTTTCATGGGGGCGTACTGGTTTCGACGGGAATCACGGAGGATGGATAAGCGAGCCGCAGACCCGAACTGCGCAATAAGCGGGAACTTAAACACAAACGCCAACAACGAACTGGCTCTCGCTGCGTAACCGCAGCCGTCCGCACCGGAGGGCCCACGATCCGGTCCCGGGCGTCATCACCGTGGGGGACGAGCCCGCCAAAGCTTTGAGGCGGAGCTTGTAACATGAAGCTACCGAGGGGTTCAGCCCGCCGTCGGGCGGTGCCCTGAGGGAAATGCAAAACGACGGCTGCGCTCGGAGAAAGTCCGTCTGACGGGTTTTCGGACAGGGGTTCAATTCCCCTCGCCTCCACCAATGTATCCAAACCCATATGCTTGTCACTACCGGAAGGAGCGTCGGCGTTCTCCCAAAAATGGGAACGTTTGACGCTCTTTCCCGTCCACGGGGTGACAATAATGTCCAGTCTGTCTTCATAGACTATGACCCGCTCCACAAACATGTGGCACGCTGTCTGCTGCTTTTTTGGTGCCATGTTGATGATGCCGGAGAACGAGTTCAGATACGCCGCCGCATCGGAAACGGACATTTTGGCAGCCTCGCCGGCGGCCTGATAGTACGAAAGATCGTCCTGAAGCGCAGTCCGCTCCGCGTCCAGCATTCGAATCTTTTCGCCAATCTCTCTGGTGTAAAGCCCGCTGCCGATGGCATCCACATAGTTTTTCAGTTCGCGCTCCACTGCCGAAAGACGCTTCTTTTTCTCGCGTATGGCAGAGGGCGCTTTCTTTTTTTGCTCCATGGCGTACTCGCGCAGATGGATGGCAACGTTCTTCGACGCATCTTTGCTGAACACGTCATTCTCAAGGGTGAGCAGCACCGCCATGTCCGCCACGGCTCTGCTGAGGCGCTTCATGCTGCAGGTTCTGAGATTCTTCTTTGTGCAGCACTCGTAATAGGAGTAGGTTTTGCGGTCCCTTTTTCGGATGGTGTTGCCGAACATGGCAGCGCCGCAGCAGCCGCAGTGGATAAGGCCGGAAAGCAGATAGACGGTCTTTGCCTTATACGCGGCGGACCTTCGCCGGTTGAGTATCATCCTTTCCTGCACGCGCGCCCAGAGTTCATCGTCGATGATGCGCGGCATGCCGCCGGTGACGCGGATGATCTCGTCCTCATCCTTGCTCGCGTGGTTGTTGCGTGTGCCGGATTCGCTCTTGGACTTTGTGCGGTTGAACACGTAGTTCCCAATGTACTTTTCGTTTTTTAGGATCTCGTGCAGAGAGTTTTTTCCGAAGGGGGCATTGCGCTTGGTGCGGTAACCCCCTTCCGCCAGCGCGTCCAGAATGGCGGAGTAGCCGTGGCCTTCGGCGTACATGGTGAAAATCAGCCGGACGGCTTCGGCTTCCCGCTCGTTGACGGTGTAATAGCCTTCGGGGGTAACGTCGTACCCCAGAGGGGGCGTGCCGCCGGTATGTTTGCACTGAAGCGCGTTTTCCTTCATGCCTTTCATGACTTCCCGCGCAAGGTTTTTCGAGTAATACTCGGCCATGCCCTCCAGCACGGATTCCAGAATGATGCTTTCGGGGCTGCTGTCCAGATTTTCCAGCACGGAAATCAGCCGCACCCCGTGGCGCCGGAGCTGGCGCTTGTAGAACGCGCTGTCGTACCTGTCGCGGGAGAAGCGGTCGAGCTTGTGGACCACCACAGCCTCGAAGCGGCCCTGCGCCGCGTCCTCAATCATCTGGCGAAACTGGGGCCGGTTGTCCGTGGTGGCGCTTTTTGCCGCATCCGCATACGTTGCGATGATGGAATGCCCGTTTTTATCCGCCCAGTCCCAAATGGCGCGCAGCTGGGCGTCGATGGACTCTTCCCGCTGATTGTCTGACGAAAACCTGGCATAGGCTGCTACAAGCATCGTTTCACCTCGTATCCAAACTGTTTGCGTTTAGAATACAGGCAAAAACCCGTTTGCGGGATGCCAGATGGTGACATAGCGGGATATTTTATCGGCTTTTTTTTCTCAGCCTGCGACATATATCAAATCAGTGGACACACGTACACGTCTTGTAAACAGGGTTAATCTGAACTCAAAATGCACCCCCTAACTACAGGGGGTGCATTTTCGTTAAAAGGCTCGTGCTTCAGTAGGGAAGGCTTATGGCAGGGGGCTGCTATAATGTTATAAGACTGTAGATCCAATCATCCAGGGTGAAGATGGCGGCGGCTTACACCTTTTCAACTCGCACAGCGGTACCGCTGGCAATAACCCCAACAATAGAGTCGCCAAACATAGTGTAGTCAATATCTATACCGATAATTGCATTTGCACCACGTTCATAGGCGTCAATTCTCAATCGATTCAACACTAGAGTTTTTGCATCAGCAAGCTTGTTACGCAAGCCTGAACTTTCTATGCCAAGCATGTCCGAAAAGCTAGCGGCGATAGCTTTGAAGTAACCCATTCCCATAGCTACTTCGGTACTGATAAACCCGAGATAATCTAAGATTTTCCATCCTTCGAAATTGAATCCTGAAGTCATTATGATTGCGTTAATTTTTTCTTCGCGTTGTTTTCGCGCCTCTTCGACATGGCGCGCATCGGGATCTATCAAAAGAGCAGAGAGACTCTCGCGCACAATGGGGTCTGTAATTTTGGGAAGAAAGCTACTTAGATACCTGACATTTTCCTTTGCTGTGGGAGCTAGGTTCTCAATATTCTTTCTTGCGGTTGCACACGTTGAGCAAAGTATATAGCTTTGATGATCTGCTGATAAAGGCGTTACTCCGTACATTACATTGACAATTTTTCCGCAGAAACAGCAGTTTGCCATAGCGACATCTCCTTTGCATTTGTGTATTTTGATAATTGAGTTTGGTAAATACCGATACAACAATATAACTTTATCTGTCCAAAAAACTCCCCGCTCGAAGATTGACAAACTATTGCGCTTTCTGTATCTTATACAGCGAACACATGTTTGTAAAAGTGGAGTGTAGAAGTTATGAAAATCGTAGAAGTCAAGCTTGCTGACTGCCCTCATCTGCATGGGTTTTGGACGGAGCGCACTTATTATATTAATCTTTGCTTTGATCCAGCAGCCTGCGAATTGCAGCAATCTCCTCCGGAGTGAGCGGCCTGTTTGTGGCAGTCTGAACACCCAATACACCGGCATCTGCCAGTTCGGCAGGTGCCTTTTGATTGAACACCGGAGGACGAGCGATGCCGGAGGCATACCGTTCTTCTTCGATAAGGGTGACAAATACACGCCGTTGAGAATCTTTCGGCAGGGCATCGTACCGGCGTGCAAGTTCCAATGCCTCCTCAGATATTACATCAGCCACTTCAGAAGGGTTACAGAGTTCTTCAACAGTGATACCAAAATAGTCTGCAAGAATCTGCTGATTAACGTCAGTAGGTGCTGTTCTCCCCGACATGTATTGGGACAGGTTTGACTTTGAGATTCCTGTGTCTTTAGCAAGTGTCGTTTGGTTGACCCTCTTTTCAAGCATCAAGTCTCGAAGCCGACGCCCAAAGGCTTCTTTATCTGTAATTCTCACAGCACCCTCCCAAAGTTAAGAAAATTTAGATTAAACACTTTACAAACTAAACAATGTTTAGTATAATCGGCTTAAGTTTAAAGGATTACTAAACCGAATCTAAAACCATCCGTCTCTACCTACTACAAAGGAGGTGAGATAAAACAAGGCATAAGGCCATCAGCAACTCCAATATGCCATGAGGTCAAAGGAAACTAAAATATAATTCATTCTAACTTAACTCACTTAACTTTTCAAGAAGGGAGGACGTCATTTGACAAAGAGATCTGAATACTCCGCGTTTGGACGAAAAGTCGCAGACTTCATGTACCACAACAACCTGTACCAGTACGAAGTCGCCAAGGCCATCGGCGTCACGCCCGCGGCAATCAGCCTGGCTCTTCGGGGTTGCGCAAGCAGCCGCATGGTTAGCAAGCTCGAAGCGTTCATGGCCGACTATGACGAACAGAGGGCGGCGCAATGATCTGCCAGTCTGTGAAGTACACCTTTGACCGCAAAGGCAACCTGTTGTCCCGCGAACCCATCGGTGAACCATATGAGGTTCCGGATATGGAAGTGGCGAAAACGTTCTTGCGCATCGCCTACCCCGACATGCTTCCGGAGGACGCCATCGAGGTGTTCATGCGGGATGTGGAACGGGCCCGTTCTGAACCCCTATTTGAAATTGTACAGGAAGGAGATGAAGAAACGAATGGCAGTCAATCGCAAGATGAGGGAGCGGAGGTACCTGCGTGAGGCAAGACTTGCGGCCGGATACAGCAGCAGGTGTGAAGCCAGCATGGCCATCCCGTACGCTCCGGAAACGCTGGGACGCCACGAGCGGGGCGAAACCGCCATCGGCCCCGAGGACGCGGTGCTTTATGCCGAGTGCTATGACCGGCCGGACATCCTGTATCGTTACTGCTCGGAGTGCCCCGTCGGCCAACGAATCGGCATGAAGACTACGGATCGGGATCTGCCCTGGGCCGCACTGCGAATCAATCAGCGGCTGCGAAAGGCCAAGGAAGTCGCAGATACCCTGGAGGATATCGCCGAGGACGGCATCGTGGATGAAACCGAGCGCCCCAAGTTCGAAGCCGCCCTTGCCTACCTTCGTGAGCTGAGCTGCATCATTACCGATATTCTGGTCTGGAACTACGCCCAACCCAGAAAGCACAGCGCAAGTTCAGGAGGCCGCGCATGAAAGTGCAAACCATTCTTGTTGACGGAGCGATGCGCTCCAAGGATGACCTTGCGCACCTTGTCGATCGCAGGCGTGAACGAAGCTTTGGAAAAGGCGGAGAAGCTTGTGAAGCTGATAGCAGAAGCCAGAACGCTGGCGGGCGAACTGGCCTCTTCGCTGGATGGGTTACGATTCGAAGTTTGGCTAGTCCATAAAGAAGGGACGAAGCATGAAACGCAAGCCTTTTTTCAATAACAAGAACCCGTTCGACGTGATGCTGTGGGTCTTCATCTGGACGTTCGTTGGTTTTATCGCCGCCCTGCTATGGCCAAGGTAATAAGCTCAGCCTCGCCAACAAAGCGCCGAACATAGCGGAAGCAGCGGCGACAGAAAGATTTATCGACCAGTTTTTTAACACCTCACGCCTTTTGGCAGCTTTGATTTCAAAGTACGCCAGGCCAAGAGGTAAAACCTTGATTGAGTAAATACCGTAGTCGTCTTCAGGGTAGTCGGCAGTTTCAACAGAAATGAGATGCTCTTCACTCATGACAGATAAAAGGCTCCAACAGTCCGCCGCTGAAAGCGGAGGAAATTGCTCGAGGAGACCAATAGGCTTGTAAATATCGTCGCTGAATGGCCGCCTGGATGCAATGAGAGTTTTTAAAACTCGTTCCTTATCTCTTGTTTTGAACATGACACAGCTCCTTTCCTTCAAAATTCTACCATCATAAGGAATGGAGGACAAGAATCAACACCCCATACACCACACCCAATCTATCAATAAAAAACCGGACAGGAGAAAGGAGAAGAGATGACGGAAAAACAGAGAGAGGAAGTGATAGCTGCGTTGGTGGACTTCGTAAAGCGAGTTTCACAACCGGGATGCGCGACCCCCGAAGAAGTTACGGTTTTGCCGGCGGTCGCAAAAGTGCTGTTTGATGCACAGGACATACCGTGGATGTAATCGATGCATGAGGACGGCAGAAAGGACAAGCCATGGATACCTGTATACGCAAATCCTGCGGCGAAAATCAATCCAACGCCGTACCGGTACGCCGCCAGGATCAAGTAACCCTTACGCTGGACAAGCAGATCGCCCGCGCGATACTTCGCAAACTGCAAGACATCGCGGAGGACGCTGAAGAGAGCCTTCAGATCGCTAAAAAGTTCAACAATGCCCATGTAGCCGAGTATGAGGCCTACATGAGTAAAGCTCGAAAGCAGTACACGTCGTTCTACAGAGCGCTCCAGGAGGCTCAATCATGGAAGCAACTGTAATCATTGACGGAGCCGCTCGCTCCAAGGATGACCTCGCATACCTGCTGAAGGTGCTGGACCCGCAGTCAGACTCCGCGCTTTGGAACCGCCTTTACCGGAAGTGGCTCCGGCTGGAACGCCAGTCCCGAAGGCGCAGAAGAAGGAGGGCAAGATGACCATTCCCGAGATGATGTGGGGCGTATTTTGTCGAATCGTGCTGCCCTTCGTCGCGCTCGTCATCTTTGCTGGAATCGCGGCGGAGATGATCGTAAGACTGGGCAGCAGAAGAAAGAAAAAGGCCGCCCGGAACGGCAATTCCGAAACGGCCAGAACTCAATAACCACTTATAAGATAGCAACAAAGGAGGGCAATGTCAATGTGCAGCTTTTGCGGGCATTTCAGATGTCCTGGCTCCTGCCCGAACGCGCCGCTGCCCGAGCCCGTCGAT
>ENA-OWOZ01000060-OWOZ01000060.1-bioreactor-metagenome-genome-assembly--contig:-NODE-60-length-149427-cov-5.905095_pt1 | contig 149427 bp, 130 predicted proteins | sample MGYA00238140_ERZ651804 | MGnify/ENA primary metagenome ERZ651804 (study PRJEB26910, sample SAMN07631232) | bioreactor metagenome | isolation source: Switchgrass digestor | place: USA: Dartmouth...
CGGTAAATTTTGTACAAACATTATTGCAGTTGTTTTGTATAGAAAAAAAGTTGCCAACGATTACTTGACAGAAACAATAAAACTTCTTTTCTTGTAATAATAAAAATTGTAGGTTATAATCATAAGGTAAGTATTTACAAAAAATTTAAAGGGATTGGTTTTTGTGGAGATAATTTTTTTGGGGACAGCGGCGGCGGAAGGTATTCCTGCGCTGTTTTGCGAATGTGAAATATGCAAAGAGGCTCAAAGGCGGGGCGGCAAAAACATTAGAATGAGATCCGCCGTGATTTTGGCAAACAGGCTTTTAATAGATTTCGGTCCCGATATGTTTTATCAAAAAATAAAAAACAATCTGGACTTTTCACACTTAAAGCATGTTTTAATCACCCATTCCCATTCCGACCACTTTGACACAACGGCCCTTTGGTTTAGGCACAACCCTTTCTGCCACATAAACGGGGACAAGATGATGACTATATACGGGAATGAAAAAGTGGAAAAGTATTTTTCCTATTCTTTATCAGGGGAAGAGAATAAGCCTTACATAGAGTTTAAAAGGGTGTACAGGGAACAAACTTTTTACGCCGACGACATACAAATCACCCCCCTTCTTGCCCGCCATGCCCCCGATGAGGAATGCTTTGTGTATTACATTGAAATTGAAGGCAAAAAAGTCTTTTACGGAAATGACTCAGGGATTTACCCTGACTCTACTATTGAATTTTTAAAAGGGAAAAATTTAGATTTGGTTATCTTTGACTCAAACACCGCAAAACACAGGGACGGCAAATACCACATGGGAATTTTGGATAACGTGGAGGTCTACGAAAGGTTTAAAGGGCAAGGTACTGTCAATGACAATACCAAAGTAGTCATGACCCATTTTTCCCACAACGGGCAAATGCTCCATGAAGAACTTGAGATTGAAGCACAAAAGTACGGTTTTATAGTTGCCTACGACAGCTTAAAACTTGAAATATAGGTGATATAAATGGATATAATTTTACAGGAATTAGCCCAGGAACTGGGGTTAAAATACTATCAGTGCGAAAACGCCGCAAAATTAATTGATGAGGGAAACACCATTCCTTTTATCGCGAGGTACCGTAAAGAAGCCACAGGCGGAATGGACGACCAGACTTTGCGGCTTTTTTATGAAAAGCTTACCTATTTGAGAAACATAAAGGAAAGAAAAGAAGAAGTAATCCGCTTAATTGACGAACAGGGCAAACTTACAGAGGAAATAAAAAGCGCGGTTCTTGCCGCTAAAACCCTTACTGAGATTGACGACATTTACCGCCCGTTCAGACCAAAGCGCAGGACCAAAGCCACAATTGCAAAGGAAAAGGGCTTGGAAGAATTGTCGCAAAAAATACTTGAGCAGGATGGCGCCGACATTTTTGAGTTTGCCAAAAAATTTGTTGACCCCGAAAAAGGCGTAAACACAGTTGATGAAGCCCTTGAGGGGGCGCGGGACATAATTGCGGAAATAATTTCCGACAACGCGGAATTCAGGAAATATATAAGGGAATTCACATATGAAAAAGGGATAATTTATTCCTCCGGCGATGAAAAGAAGGACTCGGTTTATACAATGTATTACGATTTTCAAGAACCAGTAAAGAAAATCGCAAACCACAGGATTTTAGCCATAAACCGGGGGGAAAAGGAAGAATTTTTAAGCGTAAAAATTGAGGTTGACAAGGATTTAATTATAAGATACCTTCTTTCAAAAATTGTCACAAATGAAAAAAGCCCCTCAAAATCAATAATTGAAGAAGCGGCGGATGACGCTTACAAGCGTTTAATCGCGCCTTCCATAGAGAGGGAAATCAGGAATATCCTAACCCAGCGGGCGCAGGAAGACGCCATAGGGCTTTTTAAAATTAATTTAAAAAACCTGCTTATGCAGCCGCCTATTAAGGATATGACGGTTATGGGGATAGACCCCGGGTACAGAACGGGCTGTAAAATCGCGGTTGTGGACAAGTGCGGCAAGGTTTTGGACACAGGAATTGGGTATTTCACCCTGCCAAACCACGACAGGGAAAAGGCAAAGGAAATAATAACAAGTTTAATCAAAAAACACAATGTTGACCTAATCGCCATCGGCAACGGCACCGCGTCAAAGGAAAGCGAAATTTTTATCGCGGATTTAATCAAGGAAGTAGACAGGAAAGTTTACTACATCATTGTAAACGAAGCGGGGGCCAGCGTGTATTCGGCGTCAAAGCTTGGGGCTTTGGAATTTCCTGACTTTGACGTGGCGTTAAGAAGCGCAGTGTCCATCGCGCGCCGCGCCCAAGACCCGTTGGCGGAACTTGTAAAAATTGACCCCAAATCAATAGGCGTTGGCCAATACCAGCATGACTTAAACCAAAAGAGGTTAAGCGAAGCGTTAGAAGGCGTGGTGGAGGACTGCGTAAACACAGTCGGGGTGGAATTAAACACAGCCTCAAGCTCCCTTTTATCCTATGTGGCGGGCATAAACCAGACGGTTGCCCAAAACATTGTGGCATACAGGGAAGAACACGGGGAGTTTAAGTCAAGGAAAGAGCTTTTAAAAGTCCCAAAGCTTGGGGAAAAGGCGTTTTTGCAGTGCGCGGGCTTTTTGAGGATTTCAGGGGCGAAAGAAATTTTGGACCAAACCTCGGTACATCCTGAAAGCTATGAGGCGGCAAAGGAAATCCTTTCCCTTTGCGGTTACACTTTGGAAGATGTGGCAAAAGGCAATATAAAAGATATCAATGAGCGCATAAAAAATGTGGACTTAAATGAGGTTTACCAAAAGCATGGGATTGGCGAGCCCACGGTCCGCGACATTATTGAAGCCCTCCTAAAACCCGGCAGGGATGTAAGGGACGAGCTTCCAAAACCAATTTTGCGTTCGGACTTATTGAGCATTGAAAACCTAAAAGAGGGAATGATATTAAAAGGAACAGTAAGAAACGTAATTGACTTTGGCGCCTTTGTGGATATCGGCGTACATCAGGACGGGCTTGTGCATATTTCTCAAATCAGCGAAAAATATATAAAACACCCGACTGAAGTGCTTTCGGTGGGGGATATTGTTGACGTAAAGGTATTATCCGTTGATGTGAAAAGAAACAGGATTTCTTTGACAATGAAAATATAACTTTTAAATAAATACTTGCAAATAGATAGAGTATCGTGTAAAATATTTGTTGCTTATTTTATGTTGAACGGAAAGGAAAGGTATGAGGGTATGTCTATAAAAAGAATAGGAATTTTAACCGGGGGTGGGGACTGCCCCGGGCTAAATGCCGTAATCCGAGCGGTGGTGAGAACGGCAATTTTAAAGTACAACCTTGAGGTTGTAGGTTTTAGAAACGGCTACCGAGGCCTTTATCTTGGGGACTACATCCCCTTGACATTGGAGAGCGTGTCGGGGATTTTGCCTGTTGGCGGCACAATTTTGTTTTCATCAAACAAGGACAACCTCTTTAACTACCCCTTTGTGGAAAACGGGAAAACTGTCTACAAAGACGTGTCCCATGTAGGTGTGGAAAACATCAAAAAAGCAGGCGTTGACGCAATGATTATAATCGGCGGCGACGGCACGCTCACAAGCGGAAGGGACTATGCCCGCCTTGGTGTAAACGTTATCGGCGTTCCAAAAACCATTGACAATGACCTTGCAAGCACTGACCAGACTTTTGGCTTTGATACAGCAGTAAGCGTGGCGACGGAAGCTTTGGACAGGCTTCATACAACGGCCTTTTCCCATCACAGGATTATGGTTTTGGAAGTTATGGGAAGGTACGCAGGTTTTATCGCCCTTCACGCGGGGATTGCGGGGGGCGCTGACGCGATTTTGATTTCCGAAATCCCCTATGACATCAACAAAGTGGCACAAGCCATCAACAGAAGAAGGCAGCAGGGCAAGGACTTTTCAGTGGTTGTTGTGGCTGAAGGCGCAAAGAGCATTGACGGTGAAATGGTGGTATCTAAAGTGATTGAGGACAGCCCCGACCCGATCAGGCTTGGCGGCATAGGGAACAAAGTGGCAGCCGACCTTGAGAAACTTTGCGGGTTGGAAGCTAGGGCAACAATTTTAGGCCACTTACAGCGCGGCGGAAGCCCCACGGCATATGACAGGATACTTTCCACAAGGTACGGCTCATACGCTGTTGAGCTAGCTATGGAAGGCAAATTTGGCAACATGGTAACATTAAAGGGCACCGAAATGAGCTATGACTCATTGGAAAACGTAATCGGGAAAAATAAAGCCGTTGACCCGAATGGCGAACTTGTGAGGTTTGCTAAAAACATTGGGATTTCATTTGGCGATTAATGTAGAATTTTGTAAAATATGTTTTTTGTTAAACAAAATGAATTTAAATAAAAAAATTCATACATTTTAGTAGGAATTATACAAAACAGCTGTCAAAACTAAGTTAAAAATAAAAAAGTCAAGGGGTTTTCCTTGACTTTTTTATTGCCATTAATATAAAATATCCTATATTATGACATGATTAAATTTTTTTCCCTAAATTTTGACATATTTTTTCTTTAATTTTCTTTTATCCCACTTTATTGATTTAGCATGTTTATTATGTTATAATTTACTTCTGTATGTAGCAATCAAACTCGTCATTATACATTTCCCAGGAAATGAGCAATGCGTGGTATAAATAGGAGGGCATAATTTTAAGGTTTAATTTTATCAGCCGTTGATTTTAATAACTCCTATTGTTACTAGCTCAAAAATGGTTTGACTTATGTTTGTTTTTATGTAAAATTCAATAGAGCATAGTAATAACAGTGGGGGATTTTTTAATGTATCGTATATTAACTGTGGGTGGCAACAACCAAATAGCGGAAGAACTTAAAAAAATTCGCTCATTGTCGGATGATTTTGAAATTTCAAAAGCCCTATGCCGTTTTGAAGCGCTGGACCTGTTAAAAAAAGGCGCCTTTGATGTTTTAATTGTGGACATCAGCACCGAAACGGAAGAAGGCATTAGGCTTATAATTGAAGTAAAGGAAGAAAAAATATGCCCTTGCGTGATTATGGTTGCCGACAATATCCATAAGGAATTTGCTGACATTGCTCTAAGATACGGTGTTTTGGACGTATTGATTAAGCCGATTAAAGAAACGAGCGCGTCAAACGTTTTTAAAAACGTGAAAAGCTATTTAAAAACGCGAAACAATATAGGGGAACTCCTTGACAAAAACATATATTTTTCAAACTATTTTGTGGACTTATTGGTGGATGACATTGTGACCAAAAATCAAAACACAATAAAAAACGCAAAAAACCTAATGGATTACATCATAAAAAGGCATGACCCTGATTGCGTTGAAAGCTGCCTGGTTTTATCCACTATGGCAAATTACATATTGGAACGGGTGAGATTGAAACACCCCTGGATTGATATGTACCTTACGGAAGGCGACTTGAAAAATCATAATAATATATATGATATTGAATCTTCAAAAGCTTACTTTTTATCGATAGTAAGCGTGCTATATGAAAAAATAAGGCTTCTTTTTTTGTGCTCGGAAGAAGACGCTTTGATAAAAAATATAATTACCATGATTCTTACAGAATCGGACAGCAATTTGTCCTTAACTTCCATTTCGGATAAGTTTTATATGAACAAAACCTATGTAAGCGAGTTTTTTAAGAAAAAAACAGGGATACTTCTTAGGGAATACATAAGGCGGGTGAAAATTGAACGGGCAAAAGTTTTGCTCGGGTCTGGAAAGTATAAAACCTTTGAAATCGCAAATAAACTGGGGTACAAAGACGTGGAATATTTTAGCAGGACTTTCAAAAAATACACAGGAATTACCCCAAGTGAGTATAAAAATACAAAAAATATTTAAAATTTCTACATAAAATTGCAAAAACCGAAAAAATTCAGGGTAAAAACCGAATAAAAATCATTGTAATAGTAATGTTTTTAATGTAAGTTATAGGAAGAATAACAACCAAATAAAATAATGAAAAAGGCAAATCCATCGAAAGGTGGAGACGCAAAGCCGTGAGTCTAAAGCATAGCAATATGCCATGATCGTCAGGTTGCCATTATTCTATTTGACTAGATGGGCGTAGTATTACCTTTTTTTGGAAATTATTATGCGGTACGGTCAAATTGGGTGGAGGCAGCTAGCTTTAGACTAGTTGCCTCCTTTGCTTTGCGCTTTTTCACAAGGATTTTTGGTCTTAGTGGGCGTAAAAAAATCATATTCGGCCGTCTTAAAAAAACGCCTGAATTTAAAAGAGTATTTTATTTGGGTTGTTGTTTTTTTAAGTCATTTTAATATCTCTCTCCTTTTTGCTTTTTGTTTTGTTTCTTTTGTTGTGTGTTTTCAAAAAGTGGCCGAATATAAAAACAAAGAAGGATTCAAAAGAATCCTTCTTTGTTTTTTATCTATAAATAATTGGGATATATTTAAAAAGCCGCCTCTTTGACGGCGTTTCAGGCTGTAACTGCATTTTTGAACGCTTTTAAGCATTTTGGGGCAAAGCCAAATTCCGTTGTTTTCGGGAACATGCGAAAAAAACACCTTGCACGGGCTTGCGCCCGCGCCGCGAAAGCGTGAGGTTGATTTTCAAAGCTCAGGTTTTCGGGCTTTTATTTTAGCGCGCCGGCCTTTGCCTGCGTGATAAAAACGCCGCCTGTCTGGCGGCGTTTTTTTCTTTTATTTATGCAGCGCGCATTCATATTTCAAAAGTATTTCCCCGACTTCGTACACATCCCCTGCGCCTATGGTCAAAACCACATCCCCTTCCCCGATATTGTCCCAAAGGTATTTTGCGCATTCTGAAAATGTTGCAAGATACATGCCATTTGGTATTTTTTCTGCCAAATCCTTTGAGGAAACCAAGTGGTTATCCGCTTCCCTTGCGGAATAAATATCGCAGATTATAACGTGTTCTTCATTTTCAAAAACTTTAACAAATTCATCAAAAAGGGCAAGGGTCCTTGTGTAAGTGTGGGGTTGGAAAACCAAAAACCGCCTTTTGTGGGGGATTTTCTTTACGGCGTTTAAGGTTGCCTCAATTTCAGTGGGATGATGGGCGTAATCGTCAATTATCTTTGCGCCTTTAACGCTGCCTTTTATTTCAAACCTCCGGTGGGTTCCCGCAAAAACCGAAAGCCCCTTTAGGATATCCGCGTCAGAAATCCCCAAAAATTTGCAAGCCGAAACCGCGGCGAGCGCGTTTAGCACATTGTGCTGGCCTGGGACTTTTAAGGTTACTTCAAACAGTTTTTTCCCTTTTTCAAAGACATCGAAAGTGGCATTTCCAAAGGCATTAAATTTTATATTTTTTGCATAAAAATCGCAATTTTCGCAAAAACCAAATGTGTAAATATCCCTTTGTATGCCACATAGCGCGCTTTTTACGTTTTCATCATCGAAATTTGCCACAATTACGCCCCCCGGCCTTGTTTTTAAGGCGTAATCCTTAAAGGTTTCCTTTATGTGGTTGATGTCCTTAAAGTAATCAAGGTGGTCTTCTTCAATATTTAATATTACGTTTACTAAAGGCGAAAACTTTAAAAAACTCCCGCAGTATTCACACGCTTCGCATAAAAAATACTCGCTGTTTCCGGTGCGGATATTCCCGCCTATCGCGTCAAGTTCACCGCCTAATGATACTGTGGGGTCAACGCCCGCTTCCATCAGGATTTGGGCAATCATGCTGGTGGTTGTGGTTTTACCGTGGGTTCCGGAAACGCATATGGATTTATTAAACCCAAGCATTATCCCCCCAAGGAGGGTTGCCCTGTCGATAATGGGAATGTTTTTTTCCTTTGCGGCTAAAATCTCGGGGTTGTCAGGCTTAATTGCAGCGGAATATACAACCAAATCAGGGTCGCGCACATTGTTTTTGTCGTGGCCTATATGTATTTCGGCACCCATTTTTTCAAGCTTTTGAGTTAATTTTGAGGCCTTTATGTCCGACCCTGAAACACTAACTCCTTGTTTTAACAAAATCTCCGCAAGGCCGCTCATGCTAATGCCGCCAATGGCGATGAAGTGAACTTTGGCGCCTTTTGTTAGGTGCAAAATGTCAAAAGTAGTCACAAAAATATCATCCTTTCAGTAAATACAAAAAACTAACCCCAAAAAATTTTATATCATATTTAAAAAAATTGCAAATTTCTATGTAAATATTAACCAATTAAAATGCCCATCTTATGTTATTATATACAAAATTTCGAAAAAATATAATATTTCGCATGAAATATTGTTGAAAATCTATTTTTTATTTGATAATATATATACGAAAAATATAAATCAAGCTTTTTTTTTAAAAAAGACCAAATTTTTTACCACGAGGGAGTGAGAGGGTTCATGGAAATCACAGATATCAGAATAAGGAGAATGAATGCGGAAGGCAAAATGAAAGCTATCGTTTCAGTTACCTTCGACAATGCGTTGGTTATCCATGACATCAAGGTAATTGAAGGGCAGGACAAGATGTTCATCGCAATGCCCTCCAGAAAAACAGCGGATGGGGAATTTAAGGATATCGCTCATCCAATAAATGCTGAAATGAGGAATATTTTGCAGACCGCGATTTTGGAAAAATACGAAGCCAGCCTTTCTGAAGTTAAAAAAGAAGAAAAGGCTGAAGAAGCTCAGGAAAACACAGAAGAAAAAGTTGAAGAAACCGTTGAAGCCTAATTCATGGTCAAAAAAAAGACAAGCTTTCATGCTTGTCTTTTTTTGTTTTATCTTTAATCCTCTTTTTTTTATAGACTTTGCCAAAATTTTAGATTATAATAAAATTGTTATGACAAAAAACTAAAATAAATATAATTTTATGAAGTAAAAAATATGGGGAGAGTTTAAAATGGACAGATTTTCGCTTGTCATACTCGCGGCCGGGGAAGGCAAAAGGATGAAAAGCAACCACTCTAAAGTTTGCCACAAACTCCTAAATGAGCCAATGATAAAATGGGTGTATGACGCAGGAAAAGGCGCCGGAATTTCAGATATAGTCACAGTAGTCGGGCACAGGCGCGAAGAAGTTATGCAAGCGCTTGGAAATACGGTTAAATTTGCCATGCAGGAAGAACAGTTAGGAACAGGGCATGCGGTATTGAGCGCGGAAAAGTACATAGATGAATCTTCCAGATATGTGATGGTTTTACCAGGGGACGCCCCGCTTATTTTAAGCGAAACACTTAAAAAATGCATGGAATACCATATAAAAAATAGTAATTGTGCAACAATTATTACTAGCATACTTGACAATGGCTCATCCTACGGTAGAATAATAAGGGATGAAAACGGAGAAGTTTTAAAAATTGTGGAAGCAAAAGACGCGACAAAAGAGGAACTTGAGGTTCGTGAGATAAATTCAGGCTTTTACTGCTTTGACAAAGATGAGCTTTTCAGGCTTTTAAAAGAGTTAAAACCCGAAAACAGCCAGGGGGAATACTATTTAACCGACGTTATCGGCCTTATGAAAAGCGGAGGCAAAAAAGTCGGGGCTTTTGTTTTAGACGACCCTACGCAGATTTTGGGGGTAAATGACAGGGTGCAGCTTTATGATGCGCAAAAAGCGCTTCAAAGAAGGATTAATGAATACCACGCGTTAAGCGGCGTAACAATCATGGATTTTGACTCAACATATATAGGTAAAGACGTAAAAATCGGAAAGGACACGGTTATTTATCCTAACACATTAATTTTTGGAAAGACAACAATCGGCGAAGAATGCGCCGTTGGCCCGAATACCGTGATTGAGGACTGCGAAATCGGGGATTTTGTCAGTGTGAAAATGTCAAATTTAATTCAGTCTAAAATCGGGAATAATACCACTGTCGGCCCCTTTGCGTACTTAAGGCCGGGAAGTGTTATAGGAAGCCGCTGCAAAGTGGGGGACTTTGTGGAAATTAAAAACAGCACTTTAGGTGACGGGACAAAAGCTTCCCACCTTACATACATCGGGGACGCAAAGGTGGGCAAAAACGTTAACTTTGGCTGCGGCACAGTGATTGTAAATTATGACGGGAAGAAAAAATACACCACCGAAATTTGCGACGATGTCTTTATCGGCTGTAATTCCAATTTGATTTCACCGGTGAAAATCAATGAGGGCGCGTATATTGCGGCAGGGTCCACCATTACGGATGAGGTGCCCAAAAACAATCTTGCAATTGCAAGGGCAAGGCAGGTAAATAAGGCAAACTGGGTTGACAGAAGAAAGAGGGATTAACTGGTTTATAATTTTTAATATACATATAGCTTCAGAAAGGGATGTTTTTTTAAAATGATAACACACGGAAAGAACATTAAAATATTCAGCGGCAATTCCAACAAGGAACTTGCCAATAATATTGCCGCGAAGCTGGGGCTGAAAGTGGGTGACGCCACCGTCGGGGTTTTCAGCGACGGCGAAATATTTGTAAATATTGGTGAAACCGTCAGGGGGTCCGACGTTTTCGTGGTTCAATCCACTTGTTACCCTGTAAATGACAACCTTATGGAACTTCTTATTATGATTGACGCCTTCAAACGGGCAAGCGCGGGAAGGATTACCGCGGTAATCCCCTACTACGGCTATGCAAGGCAGGACAGGAAAGCAAAGGCGAGGGACCCGATTTCGGCAAAGCTGGTTGCGGATTTAATTACATCGGCAGGCGCGGACCGCGTGCTTACAATGGATTTACACGCCCCTCAAATCCAAGGGTTTTTCAACATACCCGTGGACCACTTGTTAGGGGTGCCCATTCTTTGCCCGTATTTTGCGGAAAAGTTTAAGGATAACCTTGATGATGTTGTTGTGGTATCCCCGGACTTTGGAAGCGTAACAAGGGCAAGAAATTTTGCCCAAAGGCTTAATGTGCCCATCGCGATTATTGACAAAAGAAGGCCCAAAGCAAATGTGGCGGAAATTATGAATATTATCGGGGATGTTAAGGATAAGACCGTTATTTTGGTTGACGACTTAATTGACACAGCCGGAACCATAACCCAGGGGGCTCAGGCCCTGGTTGACAAAGGGGCGAAAGAAATCTATGCCTGCTGCACGCACCCGGTACTTTCCGGGCCCGCTTTGGAGCGCATAGAAAATTCCCCGATCAAGGAATTGGTGGTATTGGATACCATCAAACTCACTGACGATAAAAAATCCGGTAAGATTAAAGTTTTAACTGTGGCAAATATTTTTGCGGACGCAATTGAAAGGATTTATGAAGACGTATCCGTAAGCCCGCTGTTTATTTAATAACTTTGGCACGGGGGATAAAATGTACTTGGTAGCAGGATTGGGAAACCCAGGAAAAGACTATGCAAACACCCGCCATAATGTAGGTTTTATGGCTGTTGATTTATTCAGCATAAAAAACGGGATAAAAGTGAATAAAATAAAGCACAAGGCTTTAATCGGGGAAGGGATGATTGAAGGAAAAAAAGTCATCCTCGCAAAACCCCAGACATTTATGAATTTAAGCGGCGAAAGCATAAGGGAAATAGTGGAATATTATAAAATACCAATAGAAAACCTGATTGTGATATACGATGATATAGATTTGCCCACCGGAAGGATCCGTATCAGGAAAAAAGGTTCTGCCGGTACCCATAACGGGATGAGAAATATTATATACCACCTTCAGGATGAGAATTTCCCCCGTATAAGAATTGGCGTGGGGAAACCTTCCGGGGATTTGGTGGACTACGTTTTAGGGGAGTTTTCAAAGGAAGAAGGCGCGATAATTCAAAGCGCCTTAAAAAACGTAGTGGATGCGGTGGAGGTTATCATTTCCCAAGGAATAGAAAGCGCCATGAATAAATATAACGGTGTGGAGGCAAAATGAAAGGTTTTTTGGAAATTCTTTCAGAACTTGCCGAATTTAATACCCTTTGTGAATGTCTTTCGGACAGCATAACTCCCATTGAGGTGACGGGTGCGGCAGAGGCCCAAAAGCCGCACCTTATTTATTCAATGGGCAAAAGAAACCAAAAAGGGGTTTTGGTAATTTCCCACAGCCACCTGTCGGCAAAAAGGATTTATGAGGATTTGTGCTTTTTTGCCAGGGAAAAAGCGGTTTATATCCCGCCCAAAGAGCTAATTTTTTACAGCATTGAGGCAAGGGACCCCAAAATTGAGCATGAGAGGATGGCGGCAATTTCAGATATTCACAACAAGGATTTTGCAGTAATGCCAGTTGAGGCATTATTGCAATTTGTTATGCCAAAAAACCAATTGTTAAATTTGAAAAAGGAATTCCGCATAGGGGACAGGGTGGATATTGAAAAATTGCGGGAAGACCTGGTTAAAATGGGATATAAATTTGTTGACACCGTGGAAGGCGTGGGGCAGTTTTCCTTCCGCGGCGGCATTTTTGATTTTTATTCCCCCTCCTGTGAAACGGCGGTGAGGATTGAGTTTTTCGACGATGAGGTGGACTCCATCCGCGAGTTTGACGTGTTAAGCCAGCGCTCAATCCAAAAAATTGATTATGCCACAATCGTGCCCGCAAAAGAGGAAGATGTATCAGGCAATATTTTGGAATATGTGCCCGGGGATTGGTACATTGTGTTTGATGAGCCTTCCAAAGTGAACGACAGGGTGGAGGCTTTAAATTTAGAGATTGAGGAAAATATAAAAAACCTTCTTGAAAAGGGCATAATTACAGAGGCCGGGCCATATATACAGGACTATCACACAATTTTAAAATCCATTCAAAACAGGGCGGTTGTGGGGATGTCCAACCTGCCCCACTCAAAAAGCGGGTTTAAATACAAAAAGCGGATTAATTTCCAGGTGAAAACCCTTCATTCATACAGCGGCAAAGTTGAGCTTTTGTTTGAGGATTTAAAGGCGTGGAGGGAGCAAAAATACAGGATTGTCATTCTTGCGGGAAGCAAGTCAAGGTGTGAAAACTTGTGCAGCGCCCTGCTTTCCGAAGGCTTTACTTATGAGTACCAGGACGAATACGAAAATTTAAGCCAGCGGGGGGTTATAAGCGTTGTTCACGGCTCCCTCACGAAGGGCTTTGAATACCCCCTCATAAATACGGTTATAGTATCTGACAAAGAGATTTTCGCAAAAGAGAAAAAGACGCGGAAGGTTAAAAAGGACAAAAACAAGTTAGAATCCTACACGGAACTAACCGAAGGGGATTATGTGGTTCATACCTTCCACGGTATTGGAAAATACCTTGGCTTGGTGAGCATGAAGGTGGAAGGCGTCACCAAGGACTATTTGAAGATTGCCTACCGGGGCGGGGACTATTTGTACGTGCCGGTGAGCCAGATGGACTTAATCAGCAAATATATAGGCGTTGACGCAAAGGAAATAAAGCTAAACAAGCTAGGCGGCACCGCATGGCACAAGACCAAGCAAAAGGTAAAAAAAGAAGTTACCGAAATGGCAAAAAAATTAATCGAGCTTTATGCCCAAAGGCAGAGCATGAAGGGCATAAAATTTTCCCCCGATACCCCGTGGCAGCGGCAGTTTGAGGACTCTTTCATCTATGAGGAAACGGAGGACCAGCTGCGCTCCATTGAGGAAATGAAGCGGGACATGGAAAGCGAGCGGCCCATGGATAGGCTCCTTTTTGGGGATGTGGGCTTTGGCAAAACCGAAGTGGCAATAAGGGGCGCTTTTAAATGCGTCTGCGACGGCTATCAGGTGGCGTATTTGGTTCCCACAACAATTTTGGCGGCCCAGCATTACAACACATTTGTTGAGCGCATGAAGGATTTTCCAATTAAAATTGAAATGCTTTCCCGTTTCAGGACCCCCACAGAGCAAAAAAGGATTATAAAAGGCTTAAAAAGTGGGGAAATTGATATTGTTATTGGCACCCACAGGCTTATCCAAAAAGACGTGGAGTTTAAAAAGCTGGGGCTTTTGATAATTGACGAGGAGCAGAGGTTTGGCGTAAACCACAAGGAAAGGATAAAGGAAATTAAAAAGAATGTGGACTGCTTGACCTTGAGCGCGACCCCAATTCCCCGCACCCTTCATATGGCAATGCTGGGGATAAGGGACATGAGCATATTGTCAGAGCCCCCGCAGGACAGGCACCCGGTTCAAACCTATGTTTTGGAATACAATAAAGAAGTGATAATAAACGCAATTGAGCGGGAAATCGCCCGGGGCGGGCAGGTTTATTATCTTTATAACAGGGTTAAGGATATAAACAAAGTGGTGGAAGAAATAAAGGCAATGCTTCCCGGTATAAACGTGGAAGCGGCCCACGGGCAGATGTCGGAAAATGAGCTGGAAGATGTAATGATGCGCGTAATTGACGGAAGCATTGATGTTTTGGTCTGCACCACAATAGTTGAAACGGGATTGGATATACCAAGTATAAATACCATAATTATTGAAGACGCGGACAAATTAGGCCTTGCCCAGCTATACCAGCTAAGAGGCAGGGTGGGAAGGTCAAGCCGGGTAGGGTATGCTTATTTAACCTACAAAAAGGACAAAGTCTTGGACGAAGTTGCGGAAAAGCGCCTGCGCGCAATCAAGGATTTCACCGAATTCGGCTCGGGCTTTAAAATCGCCTTGAGGGACTTAGAAATCAGGGGCGCGGGGAATTTGTTGGGCGAAGAACAGCACGGGTTTATGAATTCGGTGGGCTATGACGTATATTGCAGGCTGTTGGAAGAGGCGGTCAGGGAACTAAAGGGCGAAAAACTCCCGCCGTCTAAGGAAGAAACCGTAATTGACCTAAATGTGAGCGCCTTTATACCTGATGATTACATTAAATCCCCCGAGGCAAGGATTGAAATATACAAGCGGATTGCTTCCATACAGGATTTATCGGACCGCTATGACGTGGAAGAAGAACTTGAGGACAGGTTCGGGGACCCGCCGGAGGAACTTAGGAACCTTATTGAAATATCCTTTATCCGCCAGATTGCGGCAGAGTGCGGCATAGTTGAAATAAACGAGCAAAACGGGAGCGTAATTTTATACTTTAACAAAAACAATATGCCCGATTTGGAAGCGGTTGTAAAACTTGTGGGGGATTACAAGGGCGAGGTGCTGCTATCGGGAGGGCAGCGGCCCTATCTATCATTTAAACGCAAGGGCATGAAGGACAAAGAACTTTTAGAACATATTAAAATTATGTTACATCTATTGAAAGATTACAGCAAATGATATATTATATTAAGGTATAAAATTGTATACGCAAAATGATAAAAGACTTGAAAGGACAGGGGATATTTAATGAAAAGGAAAATTACAAGCTTAGTGGTGCTTTTTTGTGTGATGATGTTGGCCCTCTCCGGCTGTGTCGTTCAGGACGTTACTTCTGTAGGCTCTATTAACGGCACAAGGATTTTGCTTGGGGAATATAAGTTTTATTTGGATTTGGCAATGAATGATGCATATCAAAAAATGAGCAGCGAAGACCAGCAAAAACTAGTATCAGGCGACGAATCGGTTTGGGAAGAGGCTGAAATTGAGGGGAAAAAAGCTGGCGAATGGGTAAAAGAAGAAGCGTTTAATAACCTTGTAAAATTAAAGATTGAAAATCTTAAAGCCAGCGAAGAAGGTATTGAAGTTACGGCTGATGACAAAGCCGTAATTGAAAGTTATAAGCAATCCTATTACCAATATTACGGAAACGCCGACAATTTCAGGGCTTTCCTTCAAAGCAAGAATTTGACCGAGTCTGATTTTGACAAGATGTTGACCGAAAACTTTATTTCCCAAAAATATCAAAATAAAGTTAAGGAAGACATAACCGTAGATGAGGCAAAGGTTAGCGAAATTTATAAAAATGAGTATATCAGCGCAAAGCATATCCTAATTTCATTGGACTCATTCAGGGAAGATTCAGAAGAAACAGACGGGGCAAGTGAGGAAGCTAATGAAAAAAGCGATGAGGAATTATACCAGCTTGCGTTAAACAAAGCGCAGGATGTTTTGGCGCAATATAATTCCGGCGCGGTTTTTGAGGATTTAATTTCCCAATATAACGACGACCCGGGGCAAACTGATGAAGGCTATGTATTTGCCGAAGGCAAAATGGTAACCGAATTTTATGAAGGCGCTAAAAAATTGCAGGTGGGCGAAGTTTCCGAACCCATTAAAACCAGCTTTGGCTACCACATTATAAAAAGGTACGATTTGCCTTATTCAGGCACCCAATATGACAACGCGATTACCGAAATTAAGGAAAGGTTAAAGAGCGAAGAATACGAAAAGCAGCTTGAAGAATGGAAAAAGGATTATAAGATTGAAAAGAATGAAAAGGAAATCAGCAAGGTTAAATTGACGGACAGATAATATAAGTAAAATAAAAGGTATGGTGTTTCCATACCTTTTTTGTTTTTCATGACAATTTTTTGCAAAATGGGCTGTTTTTATAAAAAAATCCCGCCCGCAAGCATATCGGGGCATCCATAAAATTTACTCATATCTTCATAAATTGAGATTTTATTGACAAACAAAAGTATAAATTATATTATGATATTGAATTTACGGGACAACCAGCCTGAAAGGAGTGGTTAAAATAGCAAGCTTTGATACTTTATTATTTGCGTTTTCCATCACACTCTTTGCAGGATTATCAACAGGAATTGGAAGCGCGCTTGCTTTTTTCACAAAGCGCACAAACACAAAATTTTTATCAGTTTCCCTTGGTTTTTCTGCAGGGGTTATGATTTATGTATCCATGGTTGATATTTTCCAAAAAGCAAAAATGTCATTGACTGAAGTGTACGGCGAAAAATTGGGCTCATGGATTACCGTGGCTTCTTTTTTTGCGGGAATGTTTGTCATCGCTCTAATTGACAATTTGGTTCCAAAACATGAAAATCCCCACGATTTTGGCAAAGTCGGGGAAAGGGAAGAGGATGAAAAATCCTCAAAGCTCATGCGGATGGGGGTTTTAACGGCGCTTGCAATTGCCATCCACAACTTCCCCGAAGGCCTTGCGACCTTTGCTTCAGCCTTGAAGGACCCCAAATTAGGTGTCGCAATTGCCTTTGCCATTGCAATTCACAATATCCCGGAAGGGATTGCGGTGTCAATTCCCATTTTTTATGCGACGGGAAGCCGTAAAAGGGCGTTTTTGCTTTCCTTTTTATCAGGTTTATCCGAGCCCGTCGGGGCATTGATTGGATATATGCTTTTATTCAGCTTCTTTAACGAAACAACCTTTGGAATTTTATTTGCCTTTGTGGCTGGGATTATGATTTTTATTTCCCTTGACGAGCTATTGCCTTCAGCCAGGGAATATGATAAACAGCATTTATCAATTTACGGCCTTGTTGCGGGCATGATTGTCATGGCAATCAGCCTTTTGCTGTTTATGTAAATTCCGCATATGTAAAGTAAGGCGCAAAGCCTTATTACATATGCTTTATTATTTATATAAATTTTAATAATAAAACACGGAAAATATTAGTAAAATTTAACAAATATGAAAATAATGACCAATTATGAATAGCCAAAAAGTGGAGGTTAGCTAATTGAATAAGTTTTATTAAAAAATTGGGCATAAAATGTTGAAATTATACAAAAATATATTGAAATTTTTGAAAATTATATGTATTATATGATTGTATCATAGCAAGGAGGAGTATAAATGCATAAAACCAGGAATAAATTAATGGCGATTTTTTTAATATGCATTGTTTGTGTGGGCTTATTGGCCGGTTGCAGCAGGGGTACTGCAAGGCAGGGTAAATCCGCCGGCACAATAACCATTACAATCGGCACACACGCTCAAAAAGAAATTGACCCCAATTGGCGCGACCCGATTACCGGGGAGCCTTTCATGACTCCTGACGAGCTTCGTGCGGCGGAAGCGGCACTTGCTAAAGTAAAAGAAGAGCTAAATGTGGAAATCGAGTTTTTGCAATATCCCCAAGACGTGTCAACAATCCTTTTGCAAAGCGTTTTGGCGGGGGACCCGGTTTGCGATTTGGCTATTCTTTGGAACGGTATTCAGGGTACCATTTTAGGGCAAAACGTGCTTCAGCCCCTTGATGAGTATGCGGACATTTTCCTGGATGACCCGGAAGGACAGTGGATATTAAACGACAAAATTTTCGGGCACTACTATTTGATGAACCGCGATTTATTGTTTGTAAAAACCTGGCCGTTAGTATATAACATAAACTACATAGAAGCAGTGGACTCCTTGAAGGAAAACGGAAGGACCGTGTATCCAAGCGATTTATACGAACGCGGCGAGTGGACATGGTCAAAATTTGAAGAATATTTAACCAAAATCCAAGCTTACTACAACGGCAAAATGGCGCCGGTCAGAACCAACGTGCCAATTAAGGCCTTCCAGACCGACTATACCTATGCGGCATTAATGGCGCTACACTCCGTGGGCGAGTGCCTCTTTAACGGTACTGACGCTACTTTCGACACTCCAGAAGCTAAAAGGGCTATGGAATATATCGACAGGCTGATGAACAAAGGCCTTATGATGAGCGTAAACAACAGCGGTACAATAAACCCGGGCTGGCTATGGAACTCCAACGACTTTGGTAACGGCGAAACCGTGTTTACCAACGTTGCAAGATGGCTTGCGGGTACAAAGTCAAAAGAACTTGCAAGCCGCGGGCAGTCAATGGGTATTATCCCATGGCCAAGGCCCGACGATTACGCGGTGGATGACCCAAGGTACCAGCACCTTTCCGCATTTGCGGACAGCGTGGGGCTTCTTAAAGGCATAAGCAAGGAAAAGAGCAGATTGGCCCTTGAGGCTTATAAATTATATAAAAACACATACTACAAGACATTAGCCCGAGTTGACACAATGGAAGAATACATGAAACAGCGCTCAGACTCCGAAGCACTGCTTTATGGTATCGACATTTTCCACGAACATGTGGGCGAAGCTAACCGCAGGATTTTCTATGAGTTAGGTATTGTAAAAGAAAATGAAATGGCAGAATCCCTAGGCATTCAATCCAGATGGGGCATAAACATTTTAGGTGAATCAATTTACGGCGTGAACGGTTCACCCAAATATGCAATCGCGGTTGAAGCTGAAAAGAACACCGTGTTTGAAAGGCTGGATGTTATTTCCAAAGCAATTTCATCTGAAGAAGTTGTGGATAACATCGCCCCCGGTATTAAGAAATCCAGCTCAAAACCAATTGCATTCCCGGTTGGAACCGATCCTTCCACCATTGACTGGGGCAAGATATTTGAAGCGGACGACAACATTGATGGCAAATTCAGCCCTGACCAGATTCAAATAGACGTATCCGCCACTGACTTTAACACAATCGGCAAATACAGCGGCGGGGTTGTGGCAAAAGTTGTGGACAGCGCAGGAAATGAAGCAAGCACTAAACAGGATGTTATCATTTATGACCCGCATAACACTGTGCCACCCACACTGGTTATAAAAGAAGAATACCCGGCAGTGAAACTTGACGACGACGCGTCAGCGATTGACTGGGGCGGTAAATACATTGATAAAGCTGAAGATGTAAACGGCAACGATGTAAAAGCCAACGTAAGTGCTGACCTATCTTACCTAGATGTTACAACGCCAGGGGAATATCCAGTGGAAATCACAGTAACTGATTTTGCCGGAAACAAAACAAGCCAGACGATAATGGTTAAGGTCGAAAAATAATCGTCAGAAAGGATTGATAAATAAAATGCGCACTTCTTATAAAGTATTAATTGGTATAATCGCAGTAATAGCGCTTATGGTCCTTTTGGCGTTTATATTGCCGGGATCCAGTGATTCCGTTGCGAACACTGGAAATATGAGTGCTTTTATGGCAGATGATTATGAGGAATATCTATCCAAAAACGGATACAGCGGTGTGATGGCACGGTCCGAAGTTTTGGTGGATATCACAAATTACGAAACTGATGAAGAAATGGTAGCCACACTGGAAAACGACGGGGTTGTAACCGATGAAAAAGGAAGCATTACCTTTAAAGTTGATGTGGCAGAAGAAGGATTTTACAATATTAAAATAGACTACTACCCCGTAAAAGGCACAAATGCCAACCCCCAAAGGGCGTTAAAAATTGACGGGGAACAATACTTTGAAGGAATGAGCCAGGTGGTATTCCCCCGCATTTGGAACAACTCCGATACCATCGGCATTGAATCCAAAAACGGCAACGAAATCAGGCCCAGCGCGGTGGAAGAATACATGTGGCTTTCCACCTATGTTTCCGACTCCCAAAGAAGGGACCAGGAACCATATAAATTCTATTTCACACAAGGCGAACACACCATCACTTTTGAGTCCGTGAAAGAGCCGTTAAAGATTGGAAAAATCACATTAACTGCGGCAAAACCGCCGGTAAGCTATGAAGAATACATAAACAAACACAAAGACGCAAAAGTGTATGACGGCGTTAATTTGGTATACCAGGCTGAAAGGACCGACGAAAACATGACTTTGGCAATACAAAAGTCATCCACAAACGTCGGGGTTACCAGCGACTACTCCAGCCCCTACACAGTTCCATACCATACGTATAAAATCATGCTAAACACAATGGGGGGCTCTAACTGGAGAACGCCCGGCACATTTATAACCTGGAAGATAAACGTGCCGGAAGATGGCTTATACAGGCTTTCCTTCCGCGGAAGACAAAACACAAACCGCGGGGTAAAGAGCTATCGTGAGTTAAGGATAAACGGAGAAGTTCCCTTTGAAGAAGCCAAAAAGATTGGTTTTGCGTTTTCAGGCGAGTTCCAAAACTACATAATTTCAAAGGACAACGAGCCGCTGTTATTCTATTTCAATAAGGGCGAAAACACCATTTCCCTTGAAGTGGTATTGGGCGACTTTGCAAACGCCCTAACACAGGTTGAAGACAGCATATTTGCGTTGAATGACCTATACAGAAGGATTGTTCAAATCACCGGTGTTGTTCCTGACCAGTATATAGACTACGAAATCGCCAAAAAGATTCCGGATTTTGCGGAAATAATGGAAAATGAAGCCAACAGGCTTACTGCCGTTGCGGATGAAGTAGTGCAAATCACCGGTGAAAAAGGCCAGTTGACAGTTACATTGGAAAAGATGGCAATGCAGGCAAAGGAGCTTGCTGAAGACCCGGAAAAAGTAATAAAGCAAATATCACAGTTAAATTCCAACGTATCAAGCCTTGGTACATGGATACTTTCAATTTATGAAATGCCTCTTGAAATTGACTCCTTTACCTTAAGCTCACCCCAGGCAAAATTAAAGCCTGCGGAACCCAATGTTTTCATAAAGATGTATAACGAGCTTATAAGGTTTTTGGTTACCTTCTTTGTTGACGAATCACAAATTTCAGACGTCAACGAAGTGGGAAAAGACGCAATAGTTGTTTGGATGCCCTCAGGCCGCGACCAGGCTCAAATCGTTAGAAACCTAATTGACGAATCCTACACTCCGATTACAGGAAAACCAGTGAACTTACAGCTAATTCCTGCTGACGTTATCTTGCCGGCAACTTTGGCTGGAAACGGACCCGACGTGGTATTAAACATGGGACAGTCCACAATCGTGAACTTTGCACAAAGAAACGCGCTGGTTGACTTTTCAAAGCTTGACGGGTTTGAGGAAGTGGCTTCAAGGTTCTATCCCAGCGCAATTGATGCCATGAGGTTTAAAGACGGTGTATACGGCCTTCCTGAACAGCAGAGCTTCATGATGATGTTCTACAGGCAGGACATCCTGGACCAGCTAGGGCTTAGCGTTCCAAAGACTTGGGACGATGTAAGGAAGATGATTCCAACACTTCATATAAATAACTACGATTTCTATATCCCAACCACCGGCCTGTATTCAACGCTTGTATTCCAAAACGGAGGCAATTTATACAAGGGCGAAGGGGCGGATTACGGTATAGAAACCGCATTATATGACGAAGAAGCAATGGTTGCTTTCAAAGAGTTAACCGAATTCTTCACTACCCATAAGCTTCCTGTTAGCGCGGACTTCACAAACAGGTTCAGAACCGGTGAAATCCCGATAGGTATTGCAAACTATACAACTTACAATACATTGGAAGTGTTTGCACCTGAAATCAGGGGTCTATGGTCATTTGCACCAGTTCCTGGAACAGTGAGAAAAGACGGCACCTTCAGCAATGTGGTTGTATCCGATACCGTAGGCTGCATAATGCTAGAACAATGCGAAAACAAACAAGACGCTTGGGACTTTATTAAATGGTGGCTTGATGCGGATACCCAGACCCGATTTGCAAACACGCTAGAAGCTATCATGGGTTCAGGTGCAAGATACGCGACCGCGAACAAAGAAGTCCTACAACAGCTACCATGGCCAGCAAGACATGCGGAAATGATATTGCAGCAATTTGAAAACACTGTTGGGGTTCCTGAAGTTCCTGGCGGTTATATGACAGGCCGTATGCTTGATTACGCGTTTAAAGCAGTGGTAACCGACGGCCAGAACCCGCGCGAAGCGTTGTATCTAAACCTAAAGGACGTTCAGAAGGAACTTACCAAGAAGCGTAAAGAGTTCAATATGAATTATGTAGAACAGGAGGCAAGGTAGCATGCCTAAAAAGAAAAAGCAAAAGGAATCTTTTAAACAGATATGGAGCATGCACAAGGAAAAATACATAATGATCGCGCCCTTTGCGCTCATATTTTTGTGCTTTACCTTTATACCTGTAGTAGTTTCAATAATTATCAGTTTTACATCCTTTAACATGCTCGAGTTCCCAAAATTCATTGGGCTTGAAAACTATATTAACCTAATTGTCTACGACAGCGTATTTTTAACCGCGGTGAAAAACACACTTTATTTTGCGATAGTAACAGGCCCTGTTTCATATTTAATGTGCTTCGTGTTTGCATGGCTAATTAACGAACTTCCGCCAAAGGTTAGAGCCGTTATGACTTTGGTGTTTTACGCGCCCAGCATTTCAGGTAACGCGTTCATGATTTGGAAACTTCTTTTCTCATCCGACCAGTACGGTTACATAAACGCATGGCTAATGAAGATGGGCGTTATCACCAGCCCGATTTTGTGGTTTGAAAACGCGGACTACGTTATGCCAATACTTATCATCGTTCAATTGTGGCTAAGCTTGGGCGTAGGTTTCCTATCTTTTGTTGCAGGTTTGCAAAACGTTGATAAGGAAAAATACGAAGCCGCGGCAATCGACGGCATTAAAAACCGGTGGCAGGAACTTTGGTTTATCACACTGCCAAGCATGAAGCCACAGCTAATGTTCGGCGCGGTTATGCAGATTACCACATCCCTTTCCGTATCAGGGGTGTCCAGCGAACTTGCGGGCTTCCCGTCCGTTGAATACGCAGGGCATACAATCCTTTTACACTTACAGGACTACGGCAGCATCCGTTATGAAATGGGTTACGCGTCGGCAATTGCGACAATACTATTCTTTATCATGCTAATTTCAAACATCATCGTACAAAAACTATTAAGAAGGGTGGGTGACTAAGTCTATGATTAAATATATAAAGAAAAGACTTGCCCGCCGCAGAATAGTTAGAAGGAACAGGTCTTTGGCGGTTGACATCGCGCTTACCATATTCTTAGGGTTATTCGGGCTATTCAGCGTAATCCCGCTAGTATTTATCTTCACTAACGCCTTTAAACCGCTAAATGAAATCTTCTTGTTCCCGCCAAGGATTTTCGTTCAAAATCCAACGTGGAACAACTTCAAGGACCTATTCCAGATTATAGGCAACTCATGGGTACCGTTTTCAAGATATATCTTTAACACAGTGTTCTTGACCATACTAGGTACCGCGGGAACGGTTTTTGTGGGCTCCATGGCGGCCTTCCCCCTCGCAATGTACGATTTCCCGGGGAAGCGCACCATGAACTCGCTAATTGTATACTCCCTAATGTTTAACGGCTCGGTTACAAGCATACCAAACTACATAATCATGTCAAAGCTAGGGCTTCTTGACACATACTGGGCAGTGGTAATCCCGGCAGTGGGTTCCACTTTGGGCGTATACCTTATGAGAAACCACATGAGCCATATCCCGATGAGCTTGTTGGAATCTGCAAAAATTGACGGGGCGAGCGAATTTAAGATTTACTCATCAATCATCATGCCCCTTTCAAAGCCTGCGTGGGTAACGCTAATTATACTTTCGTTCCAATCATTGTGGGGTGCAACCGGCGGCTCATTTATCTACACGGAAAAATTAAAACCAGTAAGCTACGCGCTTTCCCAGATTGTCAGCGCAGGTGTGGTTAGAACCGGGGTTGCTTCGGCAGTTAGCTTAATCATGCTAATAGTTCCAATAACCGTGTTTGTTATCTCCCAAAGCAACGTTATTGAAACTATGGCATCATCAGGTATTAAGGAATGAGGAAGGGTGGTAATGGTATGAAGAAAAGATGTATATTAACACTGCTAATTTTATGCATCACCCTATCATCATTGACAGCGTTTGCCGAAAATACTTACAGCTCAAATTACATCTATAACTACTGGGGAGATGCAAACAAGAGTATTTCAGCCTTTGAGCTATCCTTTGTAATTGATTCATCCGCTATTGAAAAAGCGGGCCGCGACATCCCCTTAAAAACCATGGAAGACGTGTTTGTGGCATATTCAGACCTTTACGGCTGCAACGCGATATATACCGTGGACAAGGAAACAAGCAGGCTAAATATATTCAGCGAAACCGGGGAGTTTTTGGACTCCATTAAAATAATCAGGAACGACGAAGGAAAAATTGTTGTTAAAAACGGAAAACAGCTCATCCTCACAAACCCTGAAGGGGTGTTTGTTACAGACGATGAAATCTTCATCGCGGACACCGGCGCGTCAAGGGTGGTTGTGCTTAAAAAAGACAAGTACACCCTATCCAGGATTATTGAAAAGCCGGATAACATGATCGGAAGCACCCTGTTTGAGCCTTCAAAGGTTGCGGTGGACAACGCGGGAAGGATTTTCTTGGTTGTCCAAGGCAGCACCGAAGGTATCATAGAACTAAACCCTGACGGATCCTTCTCAAGATATTTTGGCGTAAACTCACCAAGGGTTAATTTGGTTGATATTTTCTGGAGAAGTTTCGCCTCAGAAGCCCAAAAACAAAAAATGAGCAAAATCTATGCCCCGTCCTTCAACAATGTAATGTGCGACAATGAAGGCTTTATATACGCGGTAACAAACGACGCATCGGCCCAGCACATGGTATTCAGACTTAACGCCAAAGGTGAAAACGTGCTTAGGGAAATGGGCTACTCCGAAGTACAAGGCGACATTTTCCGTGGCAATATGGCGGATACCACCCGAAGCTCATTTGTGGATATCGCAGTATCAGACTATGGTGTTTACGCGGTTGTTGACAGCACCATGGGAAGAGTGTTCGTATATAACTTTGACGGGAACTTATTAAACGTGTTCGGGGGATTAGGAAACAGCAAAGGGAATTTCAAAACCCCAAGCGGTATCACATGGTTAGGGGACAGCTTAATAGTTACGGACAGTTCCCTTGCCTGCGCTTTTGTGTTCACCCCGACTGAGTTTGGCGAACTTATTTTAGAGGCTGAAAAGAAATACTACAACGGTGACTTCGACGGTTCTGCCGAACTTATGAGAAAAGTGCTTGAAAAGAACGCAAACTACGATATCGCCTATGTTCAAATCGGCAAAAACCTTCTAATGCAGGACAAATACGAAGAAGCCATGAAATACCTAAAACTTGGCGGCGACAGGACATATTATTCAAAAGCGTATAACGGATATAGAAATATTCAAATCCAAAACAACTTCATTTGGATTGCGCTAGTATTTGTGGCGTTCCTATTTTACATTTTCTATTCCGAGTACCGCTATCACAGGAAAAACAGGGAGTAGGGGAGGTGCGGTAGATGTCAACATTTTTAAGCGATTTAAAATACATATGGTATGTAATCTTTCACCCCTTTGACGGTTTTTACGAAGTACGCTTCCGCAGGAAGAAAAATTATATGTTAGCCGCACTGATACTTTTGCTGTATTCTTTATTAGGTATAATAAAATATCAGTATACAGGCTTTATAATTAATAATAACCCAATCCATGAAATGAACAGCTTGACAAGGTTTTTATTTACGCTTTTCCCGTTTTTGCTATTTGCAATCTCCAACTGGAGCGTTACCGCAATCTTTGAAGGAAGCGGTAAATTCGGCGACATTGTAAATGTTTTGGGTTACTCGCTTTTACCAAAGCTAATAATTGACGCATTGGGCATTGTAATAAGCAACTTCATCATCCTAGAAGAAGTGCCAATCCTAAACGTGTTTTTAGCAATCGGCAATGTTTGGTTTTGCTACTTAATCTTTGCAGGCCTTTGCGTAATACACGAATACAACGCTTCAACCAATATTGTTATGATTATTACAACCTTTATCGCTGCAATCATTATAGTGTTTTTGTCTACACTGTATTTATCGCTAATGGAAAGAGTTGTAAACTTCTTCGTAGCGTTTATCAGTGAGCTTGTGAAAAGGTTGTGATGAATATGAAAGAGATATTGAAGAGATTAAGCCTATTAAAAATCCTGACAATTATATTGGTTGTAATAATCATCGTAACAAGTGTTAATTACGCTCAAAAACTCCAGCTTGGAAGGAGTAATGTGCCTGCGATTGACTTTGCGCCTCTTTCCGACGCAGTTGCGCAAATCAGCAAGGACGCAGGGGATGTGTTTATTACTGCAAGAGCAGGGAAAGAACTATATCTTAACACAAAGAATTTAGACGCATATATCAAAGATACCCAGACAGGATTTGAATGGCACAGCATTTATGAAGGGGATAAGGCAACGGTAAATGAAAAATCCCCGATACTAATAAAATTCCTGTCGGGAAGCGGCACACTCACAACATGGGACGCCCACACCTATTCAATATCAAACGGCGAGTATGACATTGAAAGAATACCCGACGGCTTTAAGATTTACTTCAGGTTCAGGCAGTCCGAGTCAACAAACTTAAATGAGTACATGCCGCAAAAGATATCCATTGAGAGATATGAAGAAATCTTCCTAAATAAAATAGATGAGCTATTAGCGGAAGGAAAAATTGAAGAAATAACCGCAAACCGTTATAAGACAGCCCTTTCCCTAATTTACGCAAGGGACGAAGACGAGGGCTGCTATTACAACAGGTATTCAGGAACCCCGCCGGTTTCTGCGGCAAACCTGTTGATAAGCTTGTCAAAAGACGTGGGCTATACCCGTGAAATGCTTTTGGAAGACAGCATGCGCTACGGTATTGTGGTAAACATTTCAAAGCCTGCCGAAATTGACGTAACATTGGAAGCAAAGCTTGACGAAAACGGGGATTTCGTTGTGAGAATCCCAACCTATGAAACCAAGTCCCACGTTGAAGACTTTACCCTTCAGAATATAGTTGTATATCCAAACTTCGGGCTAATCCCGTCAAAGGACACAAGCAATGGGTTTATCTTTGTTCCTGACGGCGCGGGCGCGCTAATTGACCTAAACAGCTTTGACGGAAGATACCCCGAATACAACCGCCCTGTTTACAACAACACAATTTATCAGACCATGTACTATCAGTCCGAATACAAAGAAGACATCATGATGCCGGTATTCGGAATGGCAGGGGAATATGACGGGGCGTTGAGAGGTTTCTTAGGAATTATTGAAAACGGGGAAGAGCTTGCGTACATTAACGCGGCTTCCGCTATCACCGAAGACGATGTATCCGGCACACCGTTTAATAAGGTTTACACATCCTTTGACGCGGTGCAATTCTACAGGGTTAAGGTGTTTGGCGAATACTCCGACAATAACGCGAGATTCCTTTCATCCACAGGCCCGATTAATGTGGATTATACTATAAGATACAAGCTATTCTCCGAAGACGCCACCTATTACAACATGGCGCAGGCTTATAAGGACTACTTGGTGGATAAATATAACTTAAAGCAAAATTACGATAAAAAACCCGCCTTATATCTTGACGTGATAGGCTCATTAACCGTAGAAGACAGGTTTTTAGGAATCCCGTATGACAAAATTATGACCATGACCACTTACAAAGAGCTTATGGACATTTACGGGAAGCTTTCTGGTTACGATAAGACCATTACATATACCGGCGCTGTAAATGGCGGAATGTATAACAAGGTTAATAACGGTATTGAGCTTGTAAAACAAAACGGAAACAAAGAAGACCTGAAGAAAGCGCAAGAGTTAATGGGCGATGATTTATACATCGGCGTGAACTTATTAAGCATTTACTCAGGCGGCGGCGGTTTTGACCCGGGCATGCACGCGCTAATCGGGTATAACGGCAAACCCGCTGAGTTTTATAACTACCATGCGCCAAGCGGACGCTTTGACATGGGCGGGATTGGAAGGTACATTTTGCACCCAAGGTATCTTGAAAAATTGACATATAAATTCCTAAATGACGCAAAAGGGCTAAACTTTAAGAATTTCACATTGCAGGATATGGGCAACACCTATTATGTAAACTACAAATTCGGCGACATAGTAACACCGGTTGAAGGCGAAAAAATTATCGAAAACGCCCTTAGGGCAATAAAAGGTCAGAATTCATCCATAATCCTTCAAAACCCGTATCAAAGCAGGGCCCTATATGCTGACATACTAACCGACATTTCCAGGGAAAGCAGCCGCTATGGCATATTTAAAACATCGGTTCCATTCAGGCAGATTGTGCTAAACGGTCTTGTTGAGTATACAACACTTAATATCAACATGGCTTCCAGCAGCAAAAACTACTTCATCCTAAACGCGGTTGAAACCGCGGCAAGGCCAAAATTCACGGTAACAGCCCAAAGCGTGGACAAATTAAAAGAGCTAAACTTTTCGGAGCTGTTCTCAACCGAATTTGGCGCGTTGGAAGAAGATATTAAATATGTAATGGATGAAATAGACAAGGCATTTAGTAAAATTGGTTCAACCAAAATCGTAGGACATAGGGTACTGGACGACAATGTCTTTGAAACAACATACGAAGGTGGGGTAAAAGTAGTTGTAAACTACAACACCTTTGACGTGACAACTGAAGAAGGGGCATACATCCCCGGTATGGGCTATGTCATTTTAGGAGGGCAGTAAGATGAAAACGGATAAAGTTAAAAAGGTAAGAGTAAGCTTTCAAACCAGCCAGAAGCTTAATGGAACAGTTTTTTTACTGCCGTGGATAATTGGTTTTTTGCTATTCTTTTTGGTACCAATAATTAATACCATTATTTATTCCTTCAACACCGTAGGTGTTGCGGATACCGGTGGTATGACACTATCTTTTTCAGGGATAAAGAACTATGTGGACTTGTTCCAGACCGAAATTTCCAGCACGGGCCAGCAGTTTATCAGGGTGTTTGCCGATGAAAACTCAAACATTTTCATAAACACCCCCCTAATTGTAATATTCAGCTTGTTCTGTGCGCTTCTTGTAAACATGAACTATAAGGGACAGGGAGTTGTGCGCGTAATATTCTTCCTACCGATTATTTTAGGCTTGCAAATTGTAACGCGCCTTACTATGGAAAGCTCCGCAGGCGATATCACCGGCATAGTTTCCCAAACAACACAGGAAGGAAGTTTCCTGATTACCCTACTTACATCCAACTCCTTCTTGCCGCGGGAATCCATATCCTTTATCATGGGGATAGTGTCAAACATTTTCTCCATAATTTCAAAAGCGGGGGTTCAAACCCTAATTTACCTGGCAGGGCTTCAATCTATCAACCCGTCTTTGTATGAGGTAGCAAAAATTGAAGGTGCGACAGGATATGAAGTATTCTGGAAAATTACTTTCCCAATGCTAGGCAATATCACAATTTTCGCGTTTGTGTACTCGTTTGTGGACTTGTTCTTAGCAAGCTCAATCGCAAACGAAATATATAACTTCGCGTTTAACCGAAACAACATAGGCGTAGGTTCGGCGCTTTCCGTGGTTTACATGGTCAACGTATTGCTTGCGCTTGCAATTATGTTGTTTATCTTAGCAAAGGTGGTGAAACTTGATTATGGCAGCAAATAATTTTGTTAAAGCAGTCAAGAAAAAGTGGAATGACAATTCCTTAGCCGACGGCCTTTTAGTAAAGAGAAGGTCACAGGAGTTTGTGTTTAATATCTTTACTATTTCTCTTATAATTGGCCTATGTTTTGCTATACTATACCCCATAATCAAGATTTTCCCCGTTATCTTCAATGACGTTGAAGACCTCGGAAGCCCTGATATTGTGTGGGTGCCGATACGTTGGTCGGTAATCAGCTTTAAAGCGGCAATACGCCTTGTGTTTGGAAACTTTGTCACAATGGCACAATCACTTCTATATTCTGCGGTAATCGCCGCAATCCAGGTGTTTGTGTGCTCAATGGCAGGGTATACACTAGGAAGGATTAAATCAAAATTTAACGATATAATCTTCATCCTTGTAATTGTAACCTTTGTGGTGCCGCCGCAATCACTACTTATTTCCCAATACCTTAGGTTTAAGCAGTTTGATGTTTTCGGATTGTTTAAGCTGTTTACAGGCAGCACAATTGACTTAATTAACCAGCCAATTACATTGTTTATCCTGGCGTTTTTCGGGTTTGGGCTAAAGCAAAGCCTGTTCGTGTTCCAGTTCAGGCAGTTCTTCAAAGGGCTACCCGGTGAATTGGAAGAAGCGGCGTATATTGACGGCTGCGGATTTTACCAGACCTTCTTCAGGATTGCCCTACCCAACGCGGTTCCTGCTATTATGACGGTTTCCATATTGTCATTTGTGTGGAACTACGGGGATACATATTACACCGGCTACTTCCATCCGAAGGGCCCCTACTTGAGCATTGCGCTAAACCAAACTTTCGCGTCAACAAACGCTAACAACGTGGTTACCGCAGTGCAGACATGGTACGACAAACCGGGCGCTACAACCTTTGCTTTTGACGCGGTAAAACAGGCGGCAGCGCTAATATATCTTGCGCCACTGTTAATCATTTACTTCTTAATTCAAAAGAGGTTCGTAGAAAACTTCGAACGTTCCGGTATCGTAGGTTAATAAAAAATGAAATAAACGCCCCCGCAATCTGCGGGGGCGTTTTGTTTTATGCGCGCGCAATAACAAACAGCGCTCCCATCCCATATAATAGCTTATGTAAAATAGGAATGGGAGTGAAAAAATTGATTACCATAAGCTTGTGCATGATAGTAAAAAATGAGGAAGATGTCCTTGAAAGATGCCTAAACTGCGCAAAGGAATTTGCGGATGAAATAATAATCGTGGACACGGGCTCCACCGATAAAACCGTTGAAATTGCCAAAAAATTCACCGATAAGGTGTACCATTTCAAATGGGTTAATGACTTTTCAAAGGCAAGGAATTATTCTTTTTCAAAAGCCACAATGGACTATATAATGTGGATGGACGCCGACGATGTGGTGCTGCCCGAGGACATAGAAAAAATAAAAGAATTGAAAAAAACCTTGGATAAAAGCGTTGACTGCGTTATGATGAAATATAACATTGCCTTTGATGAAAACGGCAACCCCACTTTTTCCTACTACCGGGAAAGGCTACTAAAGAGGGAGAAAAACTTTACATGGCATGAGCCTGTCCATGAATGCATAACCCCTTCGGGGAATATAATTGAAGTGGATATCGCGATAACTCATAAAAAAGAAAAACATACTTCCTCGGACAGAAACTTAAAAATCTATGAATCCCTCATAATGCGGGGCGAAAAACTATCCCCGCGGGGGCAGTTATACTACGCAAGGGAGCTAAGCGACCACGGCAAATTCGATAAAGCAATTGCCCAGTTTGAAAAATTTTTAAAAATCCCAAACACATGGATTGAGGATTTTGTAACCGCCTGCTTAAAATTAAGCCATTGTTACAGGATGATAAACGAAAAAGAAAAGGCCTTGGGGGTTTTGTTTAAAACCTTTGAAAGGACTACGCCACGGCCCGAGGTTTGCTGCAATATCGCGTCAATACTGTTTGAAAAAGGGATGTTAAATGAGGCAAAATTTTGGTATGAGCTGGTGCTAAACTTAAAACAGGAAAAAACCTGGGGCTTTGTAAACCACGACTACCTTGGCTTTATCCCCGCAATCCAGCTTTGCGTGATATATGACAGGCTCGGGGACAGGGAACAGGCCATAAAATATAATAATTTAGCCAAAAAGTTTAAGCCCAACCACCCCTCGGTTTTATATAACGAAAAATATTTTGAAAGCGTAAAAAAATAATGTTTTATATTGACTTTTATATCACCCCAATGCGGGGCAAATGGGATAAAAAAAAGAGCTTGGCGTGTGCCAAACTCTTTTTTTATAAAGGGTTATATTTATATTAATACATACCGCCCATGTTGCCCATGTTAGCCGCGCTGTCTTCCTTTTCAGGCTTGTCGGCAACAACGCTTTCGGTTGTCAAAATCATGGAAGCAACGGAAGCCGCATTTAGTAGCGCGCTTCTTGTAACTTTTGTCGGGTCAACGATACCAGCTTTCACCATGTCAACAAATTCGCCACTTAGTGCGTTGTAACCAATGCCTTTTTCCATCTTCTTAACAGCTTCAACTATAACCGCGCCTTCAACGCCTGCATTTAGGGCGATTTGCTTTAAGGGCTCTTCTAGGGCTTTAAGTACGATTTTAACACCGGTCTTTTCGTCCCCATCAAATTTATCCAAAAGTTTTGATACGGATTCAATAGCGTTAATGTACGCGGTACCGCCGCCTGCAACAATGCCTTCTTCAACAGCGGCTTTTGTAGCAGCGAGCGCGTCTTCAATTCTTAGTTTCTTTTCCTTCATTTCGGTTTCGGTAGCAGCGCCCACTTTGATTACAGCTACGCCGCCTGCAAGTTTAGCAAGCCTTTCTTGTAATTTTTCCTTGTCAAATTCAGAAGTGGTTTCTTCGATTTGTACCCTAATTTGGTTAATTCTGTCCTCAATTGCCTTCTTGTCGCCTAGGCCATCAATAATAATGGTGTTTTCTTTTTGAACTTTAACCTGTTTTGCCCTGCCTAGCTGGTCAAGGGTGGTTTCTTTTAGTTCTAAGCCTAGTTCGGAAGAAATAACCTGGCCGTTTGTCAAAATAGCGATATCTTCAAGCATTGCCTTTCTCCTGTCGCCATATCCCGGCGCTTTAACGGCAACGCAGGTGAAGGTGCCTCTTAATTTATTCACAATCAATGTAGCCAAAGCTTCGCCTTCAACATCTTCAGCAATGATTAAAAGCTTCTTGCCTTGTTGAACGATTTGTTCAAGGATTGGCAATATGTCCTGTATGTTTGAAATCTTCTTGTCGGTAATTAAAATGTACGGGTCATCAAGGACAGCTTCCATCTTTTCAGAGTCAGTAACCATGTAGTGGGAGATATATCCGCGGTCAAATTGCATACCTTCCACAACTTCGCTGTATGTTTCGCTGGTCTTGGACTCTTCAATGGTGATAACGCCGTCTTTGGACACTTTTTCCATAGCGTCAGCGATTAGTTCGCCAATGGAATCGTCGGACGCGGAAATTGCCGCAACCCTTGCGATATCCTTTCTTCCTTCAATAGCGCGGCTGTTTGCCTTAATGGTTTCAACAGCGGCCTGCACTGCCGCGTCAATACCCTTTTTCAAAATCATTGGGTTTGCGCCTGCGGCAACGTTTTTAAGCCCTTCCCTGATTAGGGCCTGAGCAAGCAAGGTTGCGGTTGTTGTACCGTCACCTGCAACGTCATTGGTCTTTGTTGCTACTTCTTTTAATAGGTTTGCGCCCATTTTTTCAAAGGGTTCTTCCAATTCAATTTCTTTTGCGATTGTAACACCGTCGTTAGTAATTAGTGGAGCGCCGAATTTTTTATCTAAAACAACGTTTCTTCCCTTTGGTCCCAATGTAACTTTAACAGTGTCAGCTAATTTGTTAATACCTGCTTCTAACGCGCGCCTTGCGTCTTCACCGAATTTGATTTCCTTAGCCATCTTTATTCCTCCTTTTTATTATTCAACTTTTGCTAAAATGTCGCTTTGACGCAAAATTGTGTATTCTACGCCGTCAATCTTAACTTCAGTTCCGGCATATTTGGAAATTATAACTTTATCCCCAACTTTAACAGTCATTTCAATTTCTTTGCCGTCAACATTGCCGCCAGGCCCTACCGCAACTACTTCAGCAATCTGCGGTTTTTCCTTTGCTGAGCCTGCAAGCACGATACCGCTTTTTGTTGTCTCTTCGCTTTCAAGCATTTTTATAACGACTCTGTCAGCTAAAGGTTTAATATTCATAAATATAACCCTCCTAATTTATGATTTTCGATTATAAATTTATTAGCACTCATAAATGGTGAGTGCTAATCACAATCAATATATTACTCTAACTAGCAAAATGTATCAAGGATAATTTTTACGGAAAAATCTTCCGAAATCTTAAAAATTCTTTTGTTTACTAAAAAATTCTTTCGTTTTCTAACTTTTTGTCCCTTTTGTATTAATTTTTAATTCAAAAGTAATTTTTATTAATAAAAAGAATAATATAAATTGAAAGTATATTTTGGAGGTGCAGGTATGGTAATTAAAAATATCGCTTTAAACTCGGAAATCGGGACAGGTGAGGCAAAGGTTTTGGAAGATGGCGGAAAAAGGTACATAGATATAAATGTTTCAAACCAAGTGGGGGTTATGAAAGTTTTTGTAATAAACAAGGAAAACATGGAAAAAGTCCACATCGGGAATTTGGTTGAGGGAAAATTGCGCAAAGAGGTAAACATTGACTTTGACGATGTATTTATTGTGCGGGACAATAAAAATGTGTACTGGTCCTGCCAGGATGATGACGCGGAGTGTTTTGCAAGAATTCTCGGCCAGCCGGTTTTAGAAAAGGAAGAAACAACTAAAAAGGAAACCTTTTTTGAAAAGGATAATTTCACATGGCACACGGTGACCGACGGCTCCTATTTTTCAAATGAGCCGATTATAAAATACATACTAAATTACCCGAAGGTTTTGGAGTCAATTTATAATAACCGCTGCTACCACTATGGGATTGACGGGGATACTGTGGCGGTTGCGGTTAAGGAAGATAAAGACAATAACCCCTTTGAGCATTTGTCGGACTGCTCGGTTTATCTTGACGGGCATTGGATTGTGTGCGCGAATATAAAAGAAAATTATTTTTACCCGTATGAATATTCATCCAATGAAGGCAAATAATATGAACAAAGGATAAGTTGAAAGGAGAAAGTGAATGCCCCGATTATCCCCGGATGAAATCGCAAGGATAAAAGAACAGCTAAACTATGAAAAAATGCTTGTTAAAAAGTACAGAGCCTTTGCCAACCAGTGTTCTGACGCATTTCTTAAGAAAAAGTGCAACCAAATCGCAGACAGGCACGAAGCGCAGCTTAATACCTTAACTAACCTTCTTTCTTAAAATGCTGTTTGGAAAGCCAAACAGCATTTTTTCTTATAAAAAAAGAGCCAAAAGGCTCTTTTTACAAAACTGTAGATTAACTGCTTTTTTGAGGTTGTCGGGGGCAAAGATATTTTCATTAAATTCCGCAGTTTTCGGGGATATGAAAACCACACCTTGCAAGGGCTGGCACAATAGAAGCAAAGCGAAAACCCTTGTTTTCAAAAAAAGTCCTAAATCCTGTGCTTATTGAGCGTGCGTCAAAACCGGCACGGTGAAAAAAAAGAGCCAAAAGGCTCTTTTTTTATTCATTATATAATGACGCGTAAATCCCGTTTTTCTTAATCAATTCATCATGGGTGCCGATTTCGGCAATATTGCCGTCTTGTATCACCGCGATTTTATCCGCGTTTTTGATGGTGGATAAGCGGTGGGCGATAATTATTGTGGTTTTATCTTTTATCACATTGTCAATGGCCTCATGAATTAGCCTTTCCGTTGTGTTGTCAACCGCCGCGGTGGCCTCGTCCAAAATCAAAATGGGGCGGTTTCTCAAAATTGCCCTCGCGATTGATATCCTTTGCTTTTGCCCGCCTGAAAGCTTTATGCCCCGCTCGCCGATAATGGTGTCATAGCCGTTGTCCATCTTTTCAATGAATTCGTCGGCGTTTGCGATTTTCGCGGCCCTTTTTATATCTTCCATTGTGACGTTTTCAGAACCATAAGCAATGTTTTCGGCAACCGTGCCGTTGAATAAAAACACATCCTGAAGCACCATGCTGATGTTGTCCCGCAAGGACGCAAGGGAAATATCCCTTAAATCGTGCCCGTCCAAGAGAATTTGCCCGCTGGTCGGGTCATAAAACCTTGCTATTAAGCTTGCGATTGTGGTTTTCCCAACCCCTGTGGGGCCTACTAACGCTATTGTCTGGCCCTCTTTTATGGAAAGGTTTAAATCCTTTAACACAGGCACGTTATCACGGTAGGAAAAGCATACGTTTTTAAACTCAATATTGCCTTTGCACCTTCCAATGTCAATGGCGTTTTCCTTTTCCTTGACATCGCTTTCTTCTGAAAGGAGTTCAAAAACCCTCTCCGCCGCGGCCAATGAATTTTGCAAGTCTTCAGAAAGACGGGCAAAGTCGTTGATGGGCTGGAAGAACACGTTTAGATAAAGCACAAAGGCCACAATCTCGGACCCCTGAATTTGGCCGCGCGCTGCCAAAATACCGCCCACAGCGATTACAAAAACGGTGCCTAAACGGTTGAAAAAGTTTATTGAAGGGTGGCACATGGCGCTTTTCTTTAACGCGTCCAGGCGCAAATTCTTGTCCTCGTTGGAAATTCCCCAAACCCTGTCAAACTCAAAATCCTGCCTGTTAAAAACCTGGATTTCCTTAATCCCTGAAATATTGTCCTGAACACAAGCGGATAATTCCCCGAATTTTTGGTGGGCGTCTTTAAAAAGGGGGCGCACTTTTTTTGAATACACCCATACCGCGCCGAAAATAAAGGGCACGACCAAAACGGAGGTGATGGCTAAAATTTTATTCATGGTAAATAGAATAACCAAAACCCCGATTAATAATATAAAGTCGTTTAATATTTCAGGGGCCGCATGGGCGATAAACAACTCCATGACGGAAGTGTCCGACAAAATCCTGCTCATAAGCTGCCCTGTCTGCTTGTCATGGTAAAACTTTAAAGACAGCCGCTGTATGTGGTCATAAAGCTTTACCCTGATATCGTGCACATAATTCCACGCCGCAACGTGGGAAAGATATGTACGCATGCCCGTGGAAAAGGATGAAAGAAAGCACACTAGCAAATAAAGCAGGGCATAATAAATTGATTTTTCAAGCAATCTTTCATCCCTGACTTCAATTAAATTTAAAAATTTCCTTATAATCTGGGGTGAAACCAGCTGGGTTATATTCATCACCAAAAGGAAGAAAAGGGACAAGATAAGATGCTTATAATACTTTTTAGCCGATTTTAAAACCTTAAAAACTAGCCTCAACTAAACCGCCCTTTCTATTATTTTATCATGTTTAAAAATGTTTCTTCGTCAATTATTGTAACGCCTAAATCCTTTGCTTTGTCAAGCTTGCTTCCAGCTTCCTTTCCGCAAAGGAGGTAGGTGGTCTTTTTAGACACGCTTGAGGACACTTTGCCCCCAAAGCTTTCGATAATTTTTGTGGCCTCATCCCTTGTGAAATTGGATAGGGCACCTGTTAAAACAAAGGTCATGTTTTCAAACCTCTTATCTGAAACATCCTGCGCCTTTGACTTGGTGTTGACCCCTGCGGCCTTTAGCTTTTCGATAAGCTCAATATTTTGTTTTTGTGAAAAATAATTTGCCACGCTGTATGCAATCTTTTCCCCGATTTCATTTAGCGTCATCATCTCAAAAGGGCTTGCTTTTATAATATTGTCAATATCTTTATAAAAATCCGCCAAAATTTTAGACGCGCGCTGGCCGCAGTGCATAATGCCTAAAGCGAACAAGAGGTTGGATAAGTCGTTTTCCTTGCTCTTTTCAATAGCGTTTAATAAATTGCTTGCCGCTTTTTCCTTAAACTTTGGCAAATTCAATAAATCCTCTTTTTTAAGGTAATATAAATCCGCGCTGGATTTTATCAAATTCCTTTCAATCAACAAATTCACAATCGCTTCCCCAAGCCCCTCAATGTCCATGGCAGGCCTTGAGGCAAAATGGATAATGTTTCGGGCAAGCTGTGCAGGGCAGCTTGAGCCCTGGCAGCGGAACACCGCCTCATCTTCTTCCCGTATTACGTCGGCGCCGCAGGCGGGGCATTTTTTGGGCATTTCAAATATTCTTTCCGAGCCGTCCCGTTTTTCAAAAACCACGCTTACTACTTTTGGGATAATTTCCCCCGCCTTTTCCACAATCACATAGTCGCCAATCCTGATATCTTTAGACCGGATATAGTCAAAATTGTGAAGCGTTGCCTTTGACACTGTAGTACCCGCAATCCTTACAGGCTCTAACACCGCGTTTGGTGTAAGGGATCCTGTGCGGCCCACATTTATTACAATGTCCAAAAGTTTTGTCACCTTTTGTTCCGCAGGGTATTTGTAGGCAACCGCCCACCGCGGGAATTTTGAAGTGCTTCCCAAGCGGATTCTCTGATCTAAATTATTCACCTTAATTACCGCCCCGTCTATTTCAAAGGGCAGGGAATCCCTGATTTTCCCGATTTCCAAAACTTCCTCAAAGGCGCTTTCAATGCTTTTGTGAACCTTTTTAATCGGTATGGTCTTAAACCCCAGATACGTCAAATACTCAATGGACTCACTGTGGGTTTTGAGTTCCTTTCCCTCAATCTGCTGGATATTAAACACAAAAATATCAAGGCCCCTTTGGGCGGTAATTTTTGAGTCAAGCTGGCGCAGTGACCCCGCCGCCGCGTTTCTGGGATTGGCAAAGGTGGGCTTGTTTTCCTGTATGCATTTTTCATTTAGCCGCTCAAAGCTTTCCTTTGGCATATAAACTTCCCCCCTCACTTCAAGGTAGGGGATTTTTTCCTTAAGCGACAAAGGTATGCTTTTTATTGTTTTCAAATTTGCCGTCACATCTTCGCCTACGGTGCCGTCCCCGCGGGTGGAGCCGCGGGTAAATACGCCATCTACATATTCCAGTGATACGGAAAGCCCGTCGATTTTATACTCGGTTACATATTCCACTTCTTCCCCCAATGCATTTTCCGTTTTCCTCGCAAAATCAAACACTTCCTCTTTTGAAAAAACGTCATTTAGGCTTTCCATTTTAACGGTGTGCACAACCGTTTCAAAAAAGGGCAAAACCTCGCCCCCCACCCGCTGGGTAGGGGAGTCGGGGGTGATTAGTTCGGGGTGTTCTTCTTCAAGCTTTTTTAGCTTTTGCATAAGCAAGTCATATTCATAATCGGAAATAACAGGCGCGTCCTTTACATAGTATAAATAGTTGTGATAGTTTATTTCTTCCCGCAATTTTTTAATTATTTCTTTTACATTTGCGTTGTTTTCCATATCCTTCACCTATATTTTGTTTAAATTTTCATCAAAAAACATAACCCTTTCATACTGGCAAAAACCCAAATCAAACCCGTATTTTTTAAACGCGGCCGCCACCACGTCGGGCTTTAAATTGGCGGTATTTGAGGCGGAAAGCACCATTTCAATGAAAGTGCCGCATAAATTTATTTCCTTGATGTCCTTTTTAATGTCCTTCTCCTTTATCCCGCTTTTGGTTTTTTTGTCAATCACTATTGTGTCATTTTCCAAAAAGGACTTCACAAAATCTTTCCCTGGCATAAACTCAGGCTTTATAATATATTTTGCGTACCTGATTTTTTTAATATCGGGGCAGACTTTTGAAACTTCCAAAATCCTAATCCCGTCAGGCAGGGTGCTGTTTAGTTTTTCCATTATCAAATTTTCATCCATATCCCGCTCAAGCTCGGCCTCAAAAATTTCGCACACGCTAGTGTATCCCACAGGCAGCGGCATTCCAAAAGAAAGGAGGCTGTGGGGGTTAAAGCCTTGGGAATACTTTACCGGAATATGGGCCCTTCTCAAGGCACGGTTTATGGCCCTAACAAAATCCAGGTGGGAGATATATTTTGCAAGGCCCGTTTTTTCATACCTGAATGAATACTTACTCAAAGCACACACCCCCTCCGAAAACCGCTGCGCCGCAGGATGCGCATTTTACCCTGCAGTTTGGCGTTGTCTGGGCGTTCTTTGCCCGCTCGTTTTCACTTTGCAAAAACTTCTTTGTAATCCCGATATCTATAAAATCCCACGGGAGAATTTCCTCATAGCTTCTTTCGCGGGTGTAGAAGCTGTAATCCATGCCGCACTCTAAAAACGCCTTCTCCCATTTTTCCATGTCAAAACCTTCATTCCACGAGTCAAATTTGGCGCCTAATTCATGGGCTTTTAAAAGAACTTTTCCAAGCCTTCTGTCCCCGCGGGCGAAAACCCCTTCAAGGACGCTTAATTTGCTTTCGTGGTAGTTGTATTTAATGTGTTTTGATTTAATGTTTTTCTTAACCGCCATCTGTTTTTCATGAAGTTCTTCAATTGTATTCTGCCTTGCCCACTGGAAAGGGGTAAAGGGCTTTGGCACAAAGGAAGAAACGCTCAAAGTTACATTAACGCCCCTTTTGCGCTCTTCTTTCGGAAGGGTGTAGAAAACATCCACCACTTCTTTTCCCAAATTTGCGATTTCCACAACATCCTCTAATGTCTCATAGGGAAGCCCTATCATAAAGTAAAGCTTTATGCTTGTCCACCCGCCGCGGAATGCCAGTTCGGCGCTCTTTAATAAATCTTTTTTTGTTACCTGCTTGTTTATAACATCCCTCATCCTTTGGCTTCCCGCCTCAGGGGCCAAAGTTATTGAGCTTTTTCTCACCTTTTGGACCTTGTCCATTAATTCCAAAGAAAAATTGTCCACACGCAGGGAGGGCAGGGACATATTGATTTTTTCGCTTTCGGTTACGCACAATAGTTTTTCCGCCAGTTCTTTAAAACCGGTGTAATCGCTTGTGCTTAATGACGATAGGGAAATTTCCTCATACCCTGTGGACTCAATAAGCTTTTTAGCGTCACTTAATAGCCGCTTTGGGCTTTTTTCCCGCACGGGCCTGTAAATCATGCCCGCCTGGCAAAAACGGCAGCCCCTGATACAGCCGCGGAAAACCTCAAGCATTATGCGGTCATGTACTATATCCATATACGGCACAATGAATTTGTCGGGATAATACACGTTTTCCAAATCTTTGATAATTCTTTTTTTAACTTTTGGCTTTGCGTATTCGTTGTTCGGGGCAAAGCTTTTTATTGTGCCGTCATCATTATATTCCACATCATAAAAGGAAGGCACATAAACCCCTTCAATACGGGCTATTTTACATAAAAATTCGTGCCGTGTGCCCCCTTCTTCCTTCCATTTTTTATAAACGTCCAAAACCTCATTGGTGATTTCTTCCCCCTCGCCTAAAGTGTAAAAGTCCATAAAATCCGCCAAAGGCTCGGGGTTGTAAGCACAAGGCCCCCCTGCGTACACAAAGGGGTCGCCCTCTTTTCTGTCCTTTGAAAGCAAGGGGATGTTTGAAAGTTTTAACATATTTAAAATATTTGAATAGCTCATTTCATACTGCAAAGTAAAGCCCAGCAAATCAAACTGGTTTAAGGGCGTTTTTGTCTCTAAAGAAAAAAGGGGGATATTGTTTTTTACCAATTCCTCTTCCATGTCAAACCAAGGGGCAAAGGCGCGCTCGCAGTATGTATCCTCCCTTTCGTTGATAATGCTGTATAAAATTTTCATGCCTAAATGGCTCATTCCAATTTCGTAAACATCGGGAAAACAAAAACAATATCGGATTTTTACCTTACCCGGGTCCTTTTTTACTTCGTTTAGCTCGCCGCCTGTGTATCTCGCGGGCTTTTGAACGCGGGATAAAATTCTATCTAAATCGAACAATGCAATCAATCCTCTCAAAAAAAATGGTCAATATTAGTTTAACCAAAATTGCCCCGCTTTTCAACAGTATTTAATAAATCTTTCAGTTTGGCTTTTTTGCCCATGATGGGTATGGCGTTTATGATTTCACCCTCTGTCAGCACCCCGACCTTTTTTCCCTTTTTGTCAAGAACATGTACAAGCAGGCTTGAGCCCTTTTTGGCGTATGCTAAAACTTTTGACAAGCTTTCCCCCTCATAGGCGGAAAGGATTTGGAATTTTAACTCGTTTTCATTGTGGCTTTCAATTATCCGCCGCATTAGGCTGATATATTTTTCATCCTGCTTTGCGAAAAACGCGTTAGTCAAAAAGAGGAGCGCAATTAGCGGATAGGGGGTAATATAAATTGTCTTATATGAGTAATAAGCCAAAAAAATTAAAGTGAAAAGCCCTAAAAAGCAGGAAATTTTTTTGTAATAAGGCGATACCCTCTTTAACATTATGTTTAATATGTTTCCCCCGTCTAACGGATATATAGGAAGCATGTTTACCAAAAGCATGGTAAGGTTAGTGTTAAAGATTATCTCATGGCGGGCAAAAAGCATAAAAAACAAATTCAACAAAGGGCCTGCAAGGTAAATTAAAACCGCCTTTTTGTCGTTTTTTATTTTCCCGGTTGCCAATGAGCAGCCGTAAGGCATTATGTTTATTTGTTTCGGGCTTTCTCCCAGAATTTTTGCCGCTAAAAAATGGGCTAATTCATGTAAAAAGATAATCCCGAAAATAAAGGCGGTTTCAATGAATATGCCCATGTAAAGGGATACGGCAAAAAGGGCCAACGTTAGCGGGTGAATGCTTATATATTTTGTAATATTAATCATTAACTTCTTCCTTTACTTCCGCCGGGGATTCTTCATTTTTTTCCCCGCCGCTTTCGTCATTGTTTTGGTTTTTGTTTTCTTCTTCTTTTTCTTCATCCTTTACTTCTTCAATAATCACAAAACCCGACGGCGTGGGGGAGACAAAATCTTCATCTTCCTGGTGGGAAAAGGCGGGTATGTATTTTTTTGCCCCTTCAATGGCGGCGTCAAGGTTTATGTTGTAATTTAGCGCCTCTTTAATCTGGTTGTCAAAACCGGGATGGGCTTTTGAAATTATCAAAATTATGGTAAATACCACACAGCTTGCGATAAGTTGGGTGATAAGTCGTGAAATGAGAGGGTTTGGTTCATTGTTTCTTCTTTTTTTCCTTGCCATTGTTTTCATCCTTTCATTGTTTTGCTAATAAAGAATATGAAATTAAAAAAACTAATATAACAAAAATGTTGCCAAGCTCAAAAATGGTGATATAATATTGAAGTTGGATGTGATTTTATGCTGAAAAAAATATTTGAAAAGGACTTCTTAAGAAATTTTTTGTACTTAAGTATACCTTTTGCAATTCAAAACGTGCTGACTAGCTCAGTTAATCTTCTTGACAACATAATGGTAGGGAAATTAGGTGAAAAATCAATTGCGGCGGTTAGCCTTGCCAACAGGCCGTTTTTCGTTTTTACCCTGATGACCTTTGGGATTTCGGGCGGGTGTTCCATCTTTATATCCCAATACTGGGGAAAAAGGGACGAAAAAGGGATAAAAAGCGTGGTCTTTCTAAATACGGTTATATCACTTATGGCGTCAATCATTTTTTTGTTTTTAACCACGGCTTTTCCCCAAAACATTATGGGACTTTTTTCAAAAGAAGCGGATGTAATTTTAGAGGGTACGAATTATTTAAGGGTTATAGGCGTAAGCGCGCTTTTTTATTCCATTTCATTTATATTTACCACCGTCTTAAAAGCCACCCAATCCCCCATAATACCCATGGCGATGGGGGGCGTGTCGCTGGTAACCAACGGGATTTTAAACTACTGCTTGATTTTTGGGAAATTAGGCTTTCCCGCCCTGGGTACTTTGGGCGCGGCTTATGCGACCTTAATCTCCAGGATAATTGAATGTGCGCTTACCGTATTTTTAACATTAGCTACCAAAGAATTTTTAAGGACAAATTTAAGGGAGTATTTTGCCATAAAAAAAGATTTGGTGGTAAAATTTATAAAAACCGCCTATCCTGTTTTTGTCAGTGAAACACTGTGGGGTTTGGGGGTTTCCATATATTCCGCGGTATACGGGAGGATGGGCAAAAATTTTGCCGCCGCTGCCAATGTTGCTTCAACAATGGAACAGGTTGCAACCTTTTTTGTCTTTGGGGCAGGCCTTGCCTCAGGGGTGATGGTGGGAAAAGAAATCGGGGCAAAAAACAAAGAAAGGGCTTATGATTACACCTTGAGGTTTTCAATCCTAAACCCCTTGTGCGCGTTGTTTTTTGTGGCTTTGGTTATAATTTTTGCACCATTTTTTATAAAGATTTTTAATTTAACCAGTCAAACCCGCACAATTGCCCACCACCTTATCTTAATTTGCGCCTTTTACCTTCCCTTTAAAACCGTTACCTTAACCCACATTGTGGGAACATTGAGAAACAGCGGTGACACATTGTTTTGCTTTTTTATGGATTTTATGGGGGTTTGGTTTATAGGCGTGCCGCTTACAATTTTTACAGGCTTATATTTAAAACTTCCAATGGAGGCAGTTTATTTTTTAAGCATGGTGGAAGAAATTATAAAATCAGTTTTTGTATTAAAGCGGGTATTGTCTAAAACATATATTAAGGACTTGGTGAATTAACCAAGCCCTAAAATTTATGTTAATTATTAAGTTGTTTAGAAATATATAGCATTAAATATAAAATTTATGTAAATATTTCATCTAGAATTAAATTTTAAAGAAAAAATATAATTAATAAAATACTTTTCTTGACAAATTGATATAAAAATGCTATATTATTTTAGTGTTTTGAGATTGGATTTCTTTGTTTTGTTTTCTTCCAAATTTTTGGTCTCAACTAAAGAGTATTCTGCAAACGGCAACGCTTGCGAATACCACTACCAAGTCTCCAAGCAAAGAGGACTTTAGGCTGTAGCGGTAATTTGTGGCGGACACTGCCGCAAAGTAAACCGTTATGGTGTAAAAGGTCGTCTCGCTTGAACTCATTAGGATTGAAGCTATTTTCCCAATCAAAGAATCCGCCCCGTATGTTGTTAATATGTCTTTGGCAATTGCTAATGACGCGCTGCCTGAAATTGGCCGCATTAGTGCCAGTGGCATTATTTCCGGCGGGATTTTTAAAAAGTTGCAGACAGGGGATATGGCATGGACAATCAAATCAAGCGCGCCTGAGGCCCTAAACATTCCAATTGCCACCATTAGCCCGACTAAAGGCGCGGCAATGTTGTATGCGGTCTTTAGCCCCTCTTTTGCACCGCGGGTAAAGGCTTCAAACAAATTCACATTGTTCATAAGCCCTGAGGCTATTATAAAGAATATTACAACCGGCATTGCCAAATTGGATAATAAAGTTATCACATTCATAACTATGTATCACGAAAAGTGATAATTCTCTCCTTTTTATATTATTTTAATAATTGTAGCTAGGTAGGATGGTTATTTAAGGTTTTGCTTTATTTAACTGTCCATTTTTTCGTGTATTTTTGCGCACAAAAGGACAGAAATTAATGTAATAAACGAGGTTATCCACACCGGCACTATGATTTCTGAAGGGTTGGATGAACCTGCCTGCATTCTTAAGGCAATCATATTTGCCGGAATCAGCTGGATTGAGGCGGTGTTAAGCACGACAAATGTGCACATGGCACAAGACGCCCGGGCGCTTTTGCCGTTTAATTTGTCCAATTCTTCCATAGCTTTAATCCCTAATGGTGTTGCGGCATTACCCATTCCCAGAATATTTGCCACAATGTTCATAACAATATAGCCCATGGCTTGGGATTTTTGTGGTATTTCCCGAAACAGCCTTTTGGTTACGGGGTATAAAAGCTTGGATAAAACCTTTACCAAATTCCCTTCTTCAGCTATTTTCATAAGCCCCGACCACAGGCACATGGCGCCGCACAAGGTGAGCACCATTGTTATGGCCTCGTTTGATGATTTTATTGCGGCGTTTGCTACTTGGTCAATCCTTCCTGTAAAGGCGGAAACCACGATTGACACAAGTATCAAAAACGCCCAGATGTAGTTTATCATGTTTTGGCCCCCTTTCATTTATAGTAATATTATGTAAAAATGTAAATAAATATGAGAACCGACCAGTAAATGTAATATTTTCAAAAAAATTAAAAAAGTTGTCGACAATCTATTGACTAAAATTTATAAATATGTTATTATATTACTGTAAATTCCGAAAAAAAACAGAGCGAGGTGAGAAAAAGATGAAATCAACAGGAATTGTTAGAAGAGTTGACGAATTAGGCAGAATAGTGCTTCCTATTGAACTAAGGAGAACTCTTGATATTTCCGAGCGCGACGCGCTTGAAATATATGTTGACGGTAGCACAATCATATTAAAGAAATATGAGCCTGCCTGCGCTTTTTGCGGCAACGCAAAAGACATTCATATGTATAAAGGAAAAAATATTTGCCCCGATTGCATTGAAGAACTTAAAAAACTTTAATTTTTGAATTTATACATACTGAATATGTTTATAATTTGCTTATTCATCCGTAAGTTATGCTTGCGGATTTTTTGTTTTTATAGGGCTGATTTTCCATATTATTCTTGAAGGTTTTAGACTTATTTGCTATAATACGCTTATAAAAACAAAAGTGGGTGAAGAAATGGCAAAGATAAAGTGGCAAAGATGGGTTTTATATTTTTTGCTTGGCACAGCTTTGATTATCGTATATAAAATGGTGGATAAAATAGACTATGTTATAGCGGGAATTTATAAGGTTTTAGGGCTTTTAAAACCCTTTTTCATCGGCTTTGCTTTGGCCTATATTTTAAACGGGCCCGCAAAAAAGCTGGAGGGTTTATTAAAAAAAAGCAGGGTAAAATTTATAAGGAATAAATCCAGGGGAATCAGCGTTTTTGTGATTTATTTGGCACTTTTTATTATTGTGTCCACTGTTTTGAGGTTTTTTGTGCCTGCCATTTCCAAAAGCTTTTCTGACTTTATCAACAATTTGAACGCCTATATTAACGCAGCAAAAGGATATTTGGACAATTTAAAGGAAAGGTTTGACTTTTTGGGGGATTTTGATTATGAAAAAGTGTTTAATTCAGTTTCACCCAAATCAATAATAAATTATATAAATTTAAATGATTTAAACAGATACGCTCAAGGGGTTTTTGTGTTTACCAGCGGGGTTTTCAGCCTGTTTTTGGCAATAATAATATCAATTTATATGTTACTGGATAAGGAATATTTGATTGAAATTTTGAAAAAACTGCTTGGAATTTTTCTTTCAGAAGGTAAAATGCTAAAGACGACAAGTTATTTATCAAGGATTGATGTAATTTTTACCAAATTCATCTACGCCCAGCTTACTGACGCTTTGATTATCGGGGTCTTAAGCACAATTGCGCTGGCAATATGCAGGGTAAAATACGCGGTGCTTTTGGGCTTTTTAATCGGGCTTATGAATTTAATCCCCTATTTTGGCGCGATTATCGCCTGCGCCATCGCGGTTTTGGTTTCATTCCTGACAGGCGGGGTTTATCAGGCAATTTATGTGCTTGTCACATTAATAGTTTTGCAGCAAATAGATGCGAATATCATAGGCCCCAAGTTAATCGGGGATACTTTAGACATAAAGCCCATTTTGGTAATTTTGGCAATTACTTTGGGCGGCGGCCTTTTCGGGCTTTTGGGAATGTTTTTGTCCGTTCCCGTTATGGCAATCCTTAAGGCCTTGGTAACAGAATATGCCCAAAACAAAAAAACCAAGATTGTTTAATTTTGGAGGTTGTTATGGATACAAACGCGCTGCTTGAAAAATTAAATGAGCCCTATGGGCTATCGGGGTATGAAGAGGAAATTCAAAAAGTGGTGGAAAGCCTGTTTTCCGAATATTGCGCAGGGGTTTCAACGGACAAATTAGGAAATGTAATTGGCTTTATCCCCTGCGGGAAGGAAGGGGCCAAAAAGGTAATGATTGAGGCCCACATGGATGAAATCGGAATGGTTGTCGCAAAAATCAATGACGACGGGACACTGCTTGCAAGCCCCATCGGGGGGATTGATTTAAAGATTTTGCCCGCGGCGGAAGTCATTGTGCATGGGAAAGAAAAACTCTACGGGGTAGTCGGCGCAAAACCCCCTCATTTAATTGACAAAAACAAAAGCGAGGCCCTAAGCATGGACGATTTAGCCATAGATATAGGGTTTTCCAAACAAGAGGCGGAAAAACTGGTAAATGTTGGGGACAGGATTACCTTCAAAAGCGGCTATACCAAACTATTGTCAAATAACGCCGCATCCCGCTGCCACGACGACAGGGCGGGGATTGCCAGCTTAATTTTGGCGGCAGAATACCTAAAGCGGCTAAAATGCGATTTTGACATTTACCTTTGCGCGACGGTTCAGGAAGAAGTGGGGTTGAGGGGGGCAAAAACCCTTGCATATAAACTAAACCCGGATCTTGCGGTTAGCGTTGACGTGTGCCACGGCACAACCCCCGACGCGTCGGACGGGACATTTCCTTTGGGTAAAGGCCCCGTTATTACAATCGGGCCCAATACCCACAGAAAACTTACCAATAAATTAATCGATATTGCAAAGGCTGAAAAAATCGACTTCCAAATTGATGTAGACGGGGGAAACACGGGGACAAACGCTTGGGCAATACAGGTAGCCCGCGAGGGCATACCCTGCATATTGATTTCCATACCCCTCCGCTACATGCACACAACGGTAGAAACACTAAACACACAGGACGTGGAAAAGACAGGAAAGCTTATTTCCCTATTTTTAAATAAAATTGAAGGTGAAGACATATGCTTTTAAAAGAGTTAACAGCCCTTGCAGGGGTTTCAGGCTGCGAGGATGAGGTTCGGGACTTTATTTTGGAAAAAATCAAGGATTTAAAAACGGACGAGGTAATTTGCGACTCCATGGGAAACATTATCGTTCACAAAAAAGGGAAGGGCCCGAAAGTCATGGTTGCCGCCCACATGGATGAGGTGGGGTTTTTAATTTCCCAAATCACAAATGAGGGATATTTAAAATTTAAAACCGTAGGGGGAATTGACAGCGCGGTTTTGGTTTCAAAACGGGTGTTAATCGGAAAAGATAAAATCCCCGGGGTTTTAGGAATGAAAGCGGTACACCTTCAACAGGGGCAGGCAAGAAATAACAAGGCAAATATTAAGGATTTATATATAGATATCGGCGCAAAGAGCAAGGAAGAGGCGGAAGGCAAAGTTAAACTCGGTGATTTTGCGGTCTTTGACAGCGATTATGTGGAATTCGGGCATGGCAAAATCAAGGCAAAAGCCTTGGACGACAGGGTGGGCTGCGCGATACTTTTAGAAATCCTAAAAGAGGACTATGACTGCGACTTATATGTTGCCTTTACCACCCAGGAGGAAGTGGGGACAAGGGGCGCGATAATCGCCGCAAACAGGGTAAACGCAGATTTCGCGCTGGTCATTGAAGGCACAACCTGTTCCGACATCCACCCCGCAAAGGAACACCAAAAGGTTTCCTTCCACGACAGGGGGCCGGTTATTACCATAATGGACGGGTCGGCCATAATGGATAAGGAAGTGGTAGGGAGGCTTATGGATGTTGCCAAAAGGCAAGATATAAAATACCAGCTTAAAAGAACCACAGCGGGGGGAACTGACGCTGGAAGCATTCAAAGGTCAAACGGCGGCGTAAAAGTGGGGGTAATTGCGGTCCCCTGCAGGTACATCCACTCCCCAAGCAGCGTGGCAAGCAAATTTGATATATCAGAGTGCTTGCGTTTAGCCCGCGCCTTTTTAAAAAGTTTTAATTGAAAGGGATGATTTCATGGAACTTCTAAAAAAGCTATGCCTTGCCAACGGCACAAGCGGTGAAGAAGAAAATATCAGGGATATTATAATAGAAGAAGTAAAAGACTATGTAGATGAATATAAAACCGACCCCTTAGGCAATTTAATCTGCGTTAAAAAAGGCACGGGGGGCGGCAAAAAAATAATGTATGCCGCGCATATGGACGAAATCGGCGTAATTGTTACCGTAATTGACGATAAGGGGTTTTTGAGGTTTTCAAACATTGGCGGCATAAACCCCTACAATATGGTACACCGTAAAGTCCGATTCAAAAACGGAACAGTTGGGGTTGTAAGTTTTGACGCCGACACTAAAATGGGGGAACTAAACTTATCCAAAATGTTTATCGATATCGGCGCAAAATCAAAAGAAGAAGCTGAAAAATATGTCCAAATCGGGGACAGCGCAAGCTTGGTTTCCGAGTTTGTGGACTTAAATAACCATGTAAGCTGCAAAGCCATGGATGACAGGGCGGGCTGCTACTGCTTAATTGAAGCGGTAAAGAAAAATTTAAGGACGGAAAACGACATTTATTATGTCTTTACCACACAGGAAGAATTGGGCTTAAGAGGCGCCACAACCGCAGGTTTTAATGTGGACCCTGACTTTGCCATAGCGATTGACGTAACCCGCACCGGCGACATCCCGGAGGCTAAAAGGATGGCGGTTATGATGGATAATGGAGTGTGCATTAAAATAAAAGACGACGGAATAATCAGCCACCCCTATGTTGTAAACTACATGAAGGAATGCGCGAAGAAGGATAATATAAAATACCAGCTTGAGGTGCTTGAGGGCGGGAGAACCGACTCGGGGGCAATCCACCTAACCAGAAGCGGCGTAAAAGCGGGGGTGATTTCAATCCCCTCAAGGTATATCCATTCCCCAAGCGAAACAGTTAGCAAAAAAGATTTGGAAGAATGTATTAAATTAATTGTGGCGACTGAAAAGTACCAGTTTAAGGAGGCATTTTGATTGGCAGACACAATAGAACGCGCCATAACAAAGGACGGCGCAATCAGGGTTTTTGCGGCAAGCACCACTGGCCTTGTTGAAGAGGCTAGAAAAATCCACGACCTTTTCCCGACCGCTGCCGCGGCGTTAGGCAGGGTTTTGACCGCCGGGGCCATGATGGGGGCAATGCTAAAAGGGGAAAAGGATACGGTTACAATCCAGTTTGACGGCGGCGGCCCCATTGGGAAGGTCTTGGCTGTCGCAAATTCAAAGGCGGAAGTTAAAGGCTATGTGGGAAACCCCCATGTGGATTTGCCGCTTAATAAAAACAATAAATTAGACGTAGGCGGCGCGGTGGGAACTGGCGGCTACTTAAGCATAATACGGGATTTTGGCTTAAAAGAGCCATATATCGGAAGGGTAAAAATCCAAAGCGGGGAAATTGCCGAGGATTTAACCTATTATTTCGCAAGAAGCGAACAAATCCCCTCCGCGGTTTCTTTAGGGGTTTTAGTTGACAGGGACTATTCCATAAAAGCCGCGGGCGGCTTTATCATCCAAATGATGCCCGAAGCAACTGAGGCCCATATTTCCGCCATTGAAAAAGTAATTTCAGAAATTCCTTCCATCTCCCACATGATTTCAGAAGGATACACCCCGAAAATGATAATTGAAAAGCTTTTATCCGAATTTGAAATTGAGTATTTAAGCCAAATGGAGTGCAAATACCACTGCGACTGCACTGTGGAAAGAATAGAGCGGGCTTTGGTAAGTTTAGGGAAAGAAGAACTTGAAAAAATCATAAATGAGGATAAGTCCGCGGAAGTGGTATGCCATTTTTGCAATAAAAAGTACCAGTTTGGCGAGGACGAATTAAAGGCGTTGCTGGACAGGGCAATAAGGTAAAAAATTTAGTAACTTAAAACTTCACAAACGTTTTGAAAGCCAATATATGTTCCTGATATGTGCCATAGTAAATTTTCCTTGAAAAAATGCGTGCGTTATGCGCATGCGTGCCGTAAATCGACACACTCAGGCAAAACCCTATTTAGATTTTTTCATGAAAACAGGGGCTTGCGCGGCGCTACAACGCCAGCCCTGTGCTTTTTTGGCACATATCCTTAAAAATCACTTAACGGGATTTGTCTAACAACCACAAAGCGTTCAAAGTAAGGTGATTTTATAGTTTTTAAGGTGTGCGTAATGCACACCTTTTTTTATAGTAAAATAAAACCTATTTTAAAAAATCTCAAATTAGGCAAAATAAAAATTGAGAAAAAATAAAAATAGGAAGGAATAGCTATGGATTTACTAAAAGCGTTTATCGTGGGTGGACTTATTTGCGTAGTTGGACAAATTTTAATAGATAAAACAAAACTCACCCCTGCCCGCATAATGGTGGGCTATGTGACAATTGGCGTCTTTTTAACCCTTTTTGGCCTTTATGAGCCCATCGTAAACTTCGCGGGGGCAGGCGCAACGGTGCCTTTGAGCGGCTTTGGCTACTCCCTTTGCAAGGGTGTTATGAAAGCCGTAAACGACGAAGGTTTGATTGGAATTATCAAAGGCGGTGTAATGTCAACCGCCGCAGGCATAACCGCGGCGATAGTCTTTGGATATATCATCGCCTTGATATTTAAACCAAAACAAAAATAAATTACCAGTATAAAAAAATGTTCAGGGTAGAAAATATGAGTGTAAAAAAAAAACAAATAATAATTACATTTAGGAGGATTTAATATGGCAAGAAACAAACAATTAGTACCAGAAGCTAGAGCAGCTCTTGATAGATTCAAGATGGAAGCAGCAGCTGAAGTTGGCGTTACATTAAAACCAGGTTATAATGGCGACTTAACTTCAAAACAAAACGGCTCTGTTGGCGGACAAATGGTTAAGAAAATGATTCAACAAGTTGAACAGAGCATGATTGGAAAATAAGTAAACTAACTAAATCCCTTCATTCCCTGTGAATGAGGGGATTTTTCTTGTAAAATTTCTATTCTTGTGGTAATATAAAATAAAATTCCAAAGAAAGGAACTGCCATGTTTAACAGAAAACACTTGATTTTTTTGCTTTTAACAATTATCTGGACAGGGTTTATATTTTATCAATCGTCATTAACAGGCGATATGTCGGGGGATTTGAGCGACTCCATTGTTTATGTTATTCAAGGGGCGCTTTCTTACCTACATATCGAGGCCGACCCGCTTCAATTGGGGGCGCTTATAAGAAAACTTGCCCACTTTTTTGAGTTTTTCATTTTGGGTGTTTTACTATATAACACCTTTGCGTCGCGGGGAAGAAAAGAAAGCGCGGTAAAGATAAAAACCCAGTATGGCGGGCTATTTATCGCCTGCTGCGACGAATTAATCCAAGTATACTCCCAAGGCAGGTCCAGCAGTATTTTAGATGTTTTTATCGACTTTTCCGGTGTGATTTTTTCCCTTTTAGTTATAATTTTTATTAGGGGCTTAAGAAAGAAAAGATAAGAGGAAAGCGCGGGCTTTCCTCTTTTTATGATATTATGATTATCAAATGAACGTGGCTTTAGCAGGCTAAACCCCCCCTTTGTTAATCGTGGCTTTTAAAAAATATATGTTGTAATGAAATTTTAGCGGGCGGGGTCATATTTTAGCAGGCAATACTGAGGAAATTGTAAATAAACCCAAAATTAAAAAGGGCGGTTTTAAAAACCGCCCTTTTTTAATTTTTTAATTTTCGCTTTCTTCTTTATCCTTATCCCCAATGCTTAGCACAGCGTTTAGCAAGATACCAAAAATCGCCGCGCCTGCGATACATGGGATTGAGAAACTTCCGAAGGGGATGTTTCCACCGAATTTGTATTGTCCGCCCAAGCCTATAATCATGATGCATGCAATTACCGCAATATTTTTAGCGGAGAACATGTCCACTCTCTTTTCAATCATGATTGCGATACCCTGCGCCGCGATTGCGCCGAAGAGATAGATTTCAAGTCCCCCGATTACCGCAAGAGGGATGGAGTAGATTAGGTTCACAAGCGGAGTAAAGAAGCTCATGATCATTGCGATCACTGCCGCGCCAATTATAACGGGCACGGAGAACACCTTTGTAATTGCCATTGTGCTGATGTTTTCGCCATAATTTGTCCCAGCAGGGCCGCCGATAAAACCTGCCACGATATCGCCGATACCGTCGCCGATTAGGTTTAGGTACAATTTTTCAACAAGGTTATATTTTTTGCCGGATTGTTTCTTCTTAGCTAAATCATTTACATAAACGTCAAGCTGGTACATGTGTGCTGTAGATTCCGGGATTGTCGCCAAAGCAATTGGCATGATGGACCATACCGCAAGCCAGCTTGCTTTTGGGAATGTAAATTTAGGAATTTGGAAAATGGCGGTGGAGGAGTCAGCGATTGTCCTGAACATGCTTTCCCCGCCGATTACATAAACCAAACCCGCCACAAGGCAGCCCACACACGCGCCAAGAAGAAGCGGAAGCTGGCTTAAGAACCCTTTTAAGTACTTAGAAAATAGTATTGTTGAAAGTAGTGTGGCAAGGGACACAACCCAAACCCAGCCGGAGTTAAAAATTGTGGGATTTGCGCCTTCTGCCAATGCTTGTGGCGCCGCGTCAGCAAGGGCGTTTCCTGCCAAAGTCAGCCCGATTACCATTGCAATGGGCCCTGTAATTGTGGGAGGAAGGATTCTATCCACCGCTTTTGGCCCGATTGCTTTTACCAAAAAGCCTGCCAAAATGGACACAAAACCGCTCATCACGATACCAAACTGTGCGTATGAAATCGCTTCGCCAGGAAGAGTTATAACCTGGTCTGCGGATTTGTTTAGCCATCTTTGAATTTGTTCAACGGATTCCGAACTTAAAAGGGGCATTAAGCTTTCACTGGTAATAAGCCCTGTGATTGCGGCAAGATATGAAAAGCTTGAGCCATAATAAAGCGGGATTTGCCGCCCTGTTACTAAAATGAAGCATAGGGTTGCAAAACCGCTGGCAAAAATTGTTGTGGAAATTTCAAAGCCTGTGATTAGCGCAACGGCTACTGTCGCAGGGAACATTACAATTACCTGCTGGATTGCGTAAAGCAGAAGTTTCCAAAATGGAGGACACTCATCAGGCAAGTATCCCATAACTTGTTTGTTTTCGCTCATTAATTCCATCCCTCTCTTTAAAATTTTTATTTAAAAATTTTTTGCAAACTATTTTTGATAAATGCACACGTTTGTTTTGCCGTCATATTCTGTGATGTTTACCACCACAATTTCATTAAGCGACGTGGGAATATTTTTTCCTACATAGGTGGGCTCAATGGGAAGATCCCTGTGTCCCCGGTCAATTAAAACCGCAAGCTGGATTTTTGCCGGCCTTCCCAGGTTAATCACCGCGTCAATTGCGGCCCGGGCGGTCCTTGACGTGAAAATCACGTCGTCAACCAGTACAACGGTTTTGTCCACCACCGAAAACGGCACATGGGTATCAAGTACAACGGGCTCGTTTCTGTCCTTCGTCAAATCGTCGCGGTATAATGTTATATCAATTTCGCCAACAGGCACGTCCACATTTTCAATTTTGTTGATGTTTCTCGCAATCCTGTATGCTAAAGGAATGCCGCGCCTTTTTATGCCTATCAGGCACAAATTATCAGTCCCGTGGTTTTTTTCAATAATCTGATGGGCAATTCTAATTAAAGCACGCTCAACGTCAATTTCGCTCATTATGCAGGATTTTAAAATCAATTCCATATCCCCCCTTTAGCAAAAAAACCTTGTCCGTACAAAACAGACAAGGTTTAACAAACATGCTTACATAGTACCCCCAAAAAAGGGCACAATATCCCACTATTGTTTAAACCTTGCCGGCAGCTCTGTACCGACTTAAAAGTTTAACGTTTGTTTTTAACATGTTACCACACCTTTTTTTAAAATTCAATATATTTTTATAAAATTATGCAAATTTTTTACCAACCCATATATAGTATGCTTAAATATATATTTTTCAGAAAAAATACCAAATATCAACATTATATATAATAAATTTTGCCAAAAATGTAATAAAAAAAAGGAAATGATGATTTTTAGTAGTATTATTAAAATTAAGAAAATGTTTCCAAAGGGTTTGTTAATTTCACAATATGATAATAAATTAACCGGAGGTTTTAAAATGCCAAACTTGTCAGTAAAAACCCCAATTTGGACTGGTGATATTGATAAAAATAACAATGAACTTCAAATTACAGGAATTATGGGTTCGTTAAGATGGTGGGAAGAAGCAATATTAAGAGGATTGGGATATCCCGCCTGTGACCCCACGGGGGAAAATAAATGCCCAAAACAAAACCAAGAAAATAAAAATCCAAAATTGTGCGCTTCTTGCATGGTTTTTGGCGCCACGGGACTAAGAAGGATGTTTGGCTTGTCAGCTGATAAGAAGGATGACGGAAAAATTAAATTGAATTTTTCAGCTTTGGACAAAGACTTTGATGAAAGTTTGGTTTTGGTGCCCCTACTTATCGCGTCAAAATGGGGGGCATTAGGGAGTAAAACCCAGCATGGATACGGGGTTTTTGGTATAGAAGACGAAATAAAAACCGATGTTTCCCGTTTTACCCACTCAGTTGACAACATTATTAAAAAAAGGGCGGGTATGGGGTTTGGTTTAAGATGTAATGAAGGCTTTGGCGGCTTTCCAAATCTTTGTGAAATGTTTTTTGCCAAAGTCCAATTTGAAACGGACAGCAATAATTGGAAGAATGGAATGAATGCCCCCGTCTTTTCCCGCAAAGTTAAAAAACTGATAAAGAATAACAGGAATATAAAAAGAATTTGCGAAAACAATGAAAACATACAAAATTATTTGTTTGGCACAAAAAGGAAATTTTTTTAAATGGAGAAGCTTTTTCAAAAATGTCTTCAAAAATCCATGTTTCAGGGGCTTATGAAGTTGGAAAAAATCTTTGGGAGTTCAGGGTCTGGGGCTGGATTGGGAAAAATGAGCTTCCAGAGAACTTTTGCAGGGAAAAATTTCTCAATTCCTTAAAAAAGGCTTTGCAATATATAAATTCAGATTATTGGTCCAAAAAATTGGGAAAACAAACACAGAATTACAGCTTAAAAGCATGGAGGGAGTTTTCTTCTTACAGGGATACGGTTAAAAAAGAAGAAAACGAAAAAGAGTTCTTAAAAAGCCTCTTGTCCGGGGAGGGGGATTAAAGATGAAATATGAAATAAAAAAAGATTATGACTTTTATAAGCGCTATAGAATAAATAGCGACGCAGATTTGGAGAATTTAATTGAGAGTTCGGGTAAGTATGAAGAAATAGAAGATTCATATACAAAGACTCTCCTTTTAGGCACTGCTTTAGATAAACAAAAAGACAAAGCAAAAGGGAGCCTTAAAAAAATCCTGCGTACATCAAGAAACAATAAAAGCCAGTACAATGCATATATTAAAAAAGTGTTGAAAGATGAAGATATATCATTACATATAATAAATTCCCCTATTAACTTAAACGGGCTTCCTTCCGGAAGCTGGGCTTTGGAAATTCCCATAACTTTAAAAACACCCTTTTTCTCAAGGGACGACACACCTTTTTATGTAAACGACAACCCTGTTAGGAAAGATAAAGTTTTTAAAATCCCGATAACTTCTGCCATGTCATGGAAAGGGAATTTAAGATGGGTCATGATGAAAGTTTTTTTGGAAAACGAAAAAGACCCCGATGAATTTGCAAAAATACGTTTTCAACATTCCCTTCTCTTTGGCACTGAAAAAGGATGGAATGAAAAATCCTCATGGACTAAATATCTGGACGGGCTTTGCAGTGGGGCAGAGCAGGTTTATAAAGAGTTAGTCAAAGATTTCTTTAAGGTAAAAAAAGCAGAAGACGCCCATTTTGAAGGAATGCTAAGGTTTTACCCCACTTTTTGGGACAAAATCGATATGACGGTTATAAACCCCCATGACCGAAAAAGCGGGGCAGGAAAAATTCCAATTAATTTTGAAGTGGTGCCAAAAGGGGCAAAGGGTGTTTTCAGACTGCTTTATGTTCCTATTTATTGGCTTGGTTTAGAGGATGAAGAAATCAAAAAAAGAGTGCTAAAGGATTTGTCCGATATAGTTCAAGCGGTTGAGATGATGATATTAACCTATGGGTTTTCGGCTAAAAAATCATTAGGATATGGGATAGGAGAAAATATTTGGGAAAAGAATTCAAGCAAAGTAGAAATAAAAGGATTTTTCAATGAACAAAAATTTGTAAGCTTTGACGAATTGAATGAGATTATTAGTGCATGGAGGGAAAAAATATGACCAATGTGCATGATAAAGTGGAAAATGAAAATGGTATATTGGAAAATTTAAAAAAGAACAGAATCCCCATCATCCTTTTTGAAATAGGCGCATATTTGCACCTTCTTGGAAGGTTTTCAAAAGAGTTTATTGAAGCCCAGGCGGAAAAGTCTTCACTAAGTTATGATTACAAAAAAATTTGTAAAGATGATTATTTTTTTGAGGGGAGTGAACTCCGTGACTTATTGATAAATAATTGGGCTATTTTTGATAAATTAACAAAAGCGATTCCCAATTTACAAACCGATAAAGTGATATGTTTTTCAGATTTTATTGAAAAGCATGCTTGGAGTGATAAACCAAAAGGGCTTTTAAAAGTTTTATCGGACGCCCACGGGGTTGCATCAGGAATTGATAAAGGGTTAGCAGGAATGGGGAAAGATGTCAAAAAGCAAAGGAAAGAAAATACTTTTAAATCTACTGCTTTTGGATATGAAAAAGAAATAGAACTTTTGCAGGATGAAAACAGAAATTTTGTGTCCGACATTACAAAAATAGACAATGACAAAATAAAAAAGACTAAAAAGGAATTCTTTGATGGTCTTGTAGATGTCTTAAAAATAATAAACGAAAATATAAACAAAAAGGAAGAAGAAAAAGAAAAATACGATAATATTTATTCTCAATATAAAAGGTTTGTTGAATTAATTAAAACATACTACCCCAAAACCCTGGGGGAAACAAGAAGACCGATTAATGAAATAAGTCTTTACGATTATGCCCATCCGATTGCGTCTCTTACAAAATCAAACCTTATAAAAGTATTAGCGGAAGGTTGGTTTGAACCCAGGGGAAGGTCTAAGTGGAGAATTTTGAAAATAAATATTGAGACCATCGCTCTTTTATCAAAGGGTTTAAAAATTGGGGACATATTAGGGTATAAAAGCGCAATGGATGAAGCCTATGAAAAAATAAAAGAATTAATTGAATTTAAATATTGCTTAGGAAACGAAATATATCGGGACACAACGGGGATATACTTTACTTTTCCAGCTTTTAAAAATTCTGATGATATAGATTATATAATAACTCTAATAACTGATGAATTAAAAAACTTAAATAGAATTGACTTTAGTTTTCATGTTAGCGTTTCAGATGAAACGAGAACCTGCGTTATATTATCAAAAGAAATTGAAGATGGCCGCAAAAAAATGCAGTATCACCATGTGGCAGGTTTTGTGAAAAACCTTAAAGAACAAGCAAAAAAAAATAATATCGAAAAAACAGATGATAAGGACATTTGCCCTGTTTGCAGGATTAATTATAAAGAAAAAGGTGAAGAGAGATGTCAAAATTGTAACAAAAGGTATAGAAGTAGAGTTAATAATTGGAAAGAAGAAAAACAAGATAAAATAGAAACCATTTGGCTTGATGAAGTTGCTGATAAAAACGGCCGGGTTGCCCTAATTGTTGGACAGTTTGATTTAAGAAAATGGCTTTCTGAAGATGGGTTTGTGGGAACATTACTTTCAAGAAGTTTTGAAGAATGGAAAGAATCGGACTCAGTAAAAAGCAATTTAATTAAACTAAATATAAATTGTCTTAAAGATTTAGAAGAATTACTCTCAGATTTTTTAAAAAATCCTAATAATTATATCAAAGATAATAAGTTAAATGAAGACGTAGATAATGCGTGGAAAGAGTTTTTTAATACTTTGGTTCATGTAGAAAAAAATAAAACAGCAAATGATTTTGCTAATGATTTTTGGACAGCCGTCGCATTACGCGACCCCACGGGGGAAGCGCTGAAATTGGGTCAGGACCAGTATGAGGAAAAAGCAAAATACTTAGTCAGCCTTATATTCAGAAAACACCCGTTCCTTGCAAGGCTTTTTAGGATTTGGGGAACAACACAGGAATTCATTGAGCAGGAAATATTTGAAAACATTTTAAAAAATCATTGGAATTCGGACTTAAGAACCCAGCGCATTAAATTTGAAATTGACACAAAACAAATAAAAAAGAAAGAATTCACCGCATTTGAGGTGGATATCGAAGGCACAAGGTTTAGCGCAGTTTTAACAAATAAAAATGATGGGGAATTTATAAGCGCGGTAAACCTTGAGTTATTAACAAAATTTGGGAAAAGCGCTGAAGAAATATGCCAAAAACTAAAAGAGAAAAACATTAAGCTAAAAAGTGATAATCAAAGGTATTGGAGAAGCGCTAAAATTATTGAAGCAGGCCTTGCTGAAGATTTTGCTTCATACATACCCTACACAAAAATTTATGATTTTCCAGACCAGTTCATGGTGATGGTGCCTGCCTATGACGCATTGGATATAGCAGAAGATATTTTAAATAAATATGAAGAACAATTTGGAAAAGTAATTGACAGGCTTCCGTTCCACATGGGGGTTATTGCCTTTGACCGAAGAATGCCCCTTTATGTGGCAATGGACGCAGGGAAAAAACTTTTGGATACTTTTAGAAATGAGGCTCAATCCCTTGAAGCAAAAGTAAAAAATGTAAATAATGATAAAACCAATAAAACTGTTGAGCTTGAAATTTTAAAAGAGGAATATTCAAAAGAGTCGTTTTTATGGAAGGTGCCGTACAATACAGGGGATCCTTGTGTAGATGACAAGTGGTACCCATATATTAGGAATTTAAATGGCAAAGGAAGATCCAGTTCTTTTGATTACACAGGGGACGAGAATTATGTAACCCATGTGACAGAAATTAAAGCTGACGACGTAATTGAGTTTGAGCCTTCCTATTTTGAGTTAATGTATTTGGAACACTCCGCCGACAGGTACAAAGTTGGGGAAAAATTAATGCCGCTTCATTACATAAAGCGAATAAATGACCTTTGGAAAGAAATTAAGTGTAAGATTTCCTCAAAAACGTGGAGCACCTCCCAAATATACGCGTTTAAAGATGAAGTTGAAAGAATAAAAAGCTTTAGCAAAAATTTGGGGTTTAAGAGCTTTGAAGATTTAATTGAAGATAATTTAATAAACATTTTAGGACTGTCAGAGAAAAACGGAAAAGAATTGTTTGACCAAATCAAGCGCTCATTAAAAGATGACAAAGGCTTGTTTGAACGGTGCTTATATTGGAACCTGCATGTAAGAAAAGATAAATAAAAGGGGGATAAGAAATGTTTAGCGGAAAATTGGAAGATGGCTTAAACTACTATAAAAAAACTTATTACGCTATTGCCACCGACCCGGTTCATATTGGGGCAGGGGGAGCAAGGCTTGAGAGGGTTGACCTTCCGATAATCAGGGAAACGGGAACGAATATCCCCAAAATCCCGGGCACGACTTTAAGCGGGAACGCAAGGCTTTTTACCGCAATGGCAACGGCAAAGGATAAAAAAGAAGTATCTTTTTGCGCCGGAAGGGGCGGCGACGGAGGGGAAAAACACTGCGGAAACGTAAATCCCGCCTGTCCTGTTTGCGTTCCTTTTGGCTTTTCAAAAGGAAGCCGCAGTTTGCAGGGGCTTGCACAGTTTTTTGACGCCCGTATCTTATTCTTTGCGGTATCTTCAATGGCAGGCCCTGTCTGGGTAACTTCCCCTTTGGCGCTGGAAGGGCTGGGAGTTGATGTTTCTCAGATTGAAAATGACTATTTCTATCCTTTAGGGGGACAGTTAGATAATAAAAAAGTGCTAAACTTCGGGTGGATAATGTTAAACAGGGGGGACGGGCAATTTGATGAGATAAAAGTTAAAATAAAGGAACTTCCCGTTCCTGAAATTGTCAAAAACAGGTTGGTGCTTGTTTCCGACGGGATTTTTCCCCACATAGTAAACGGCAACCTTGAAGTGAGGACTTCTGTTAGCATTGACCCGTCCACAGGGACAGCGGAAGAACGTGCGCTATTTACATATGAAGCCATTCCTAGGGGAACGGTTTTAAAGTTTGACGTGGTTTATAATTCAGGAAAATTCTTTAAGGTTGAGGGGGAAGAACTCAAAACAGAAGATGGCGGGATTGTAAGCGCAGACTGGGTTAAAAACAATGTGGAAAAAGGGCTGGGGCTTTTTGAAACGTTTGGTATTGGCGGAATGGGAACAAGAGGAATGGGCAGGCTTAAGGTTTTAAATCTTAAAACTGAAAAAGACGCTGATAACAAAGCAGACGGGGTTTTGAAAGGGGGCTTATAATATGCAAAACTTGGACAGGCTTGGGGCGGAGTATGGGTCCAATATAGCAAAAAATGTAAGAAGCAAACTTGGAAATTATAAAGCCGCTGAAACCTTAATTACAAAAGCGTTGGGCGTTTTGCAGGAACAGGGGCTGTACGCCCTTGGGCTTTTTTGTGTGTCAAGGGGAAATGATGAAAAAGGAGGGGCCATTGAAATACTAAATCAGGCGGCAAAAATGTTGGAAAAAGAACTTGAGCCTATAATAGATGATAAAGATACCAAACAAAATGATAATTTTTGTCAGAGTAAATTTTTCAAACTTATTGATAAAATAAACGGGCTTGATAATTTAATGCTTGCCGCAAAAGTGATGGAAAAAGCTTTGATTTACGCAAGATACCGCGCAAAAGCCATGAAAAAAATAGAAAATGAAAGCATAACTAATTCATTAAAAAGCCGTAAAAAAGAAGGTGAGTGAAAATGGCGGATAATTTATTCTGGCACCTTTATTTGTTGGAATACAGGCTTAAAACCCCCCTACATATTGGGCATAAAAAAGTTTTAAATTTGCTTTTGACAAGGGAATATATCCCCGCAAAACCCTTTAGGGGCGCGCTTGTTGCAAAATTTGCGCGGGATTTGGGCTCAAGGAATTATGACGCAATCGGGAATTTTTTTAAAAAGGCCATGAGGTTTGGGTATTTTTACATATTGGATAAAGGCAAAAATGTATCATTACTTGCCCCTAAATTTACAGATGAAGGTTTAAAGTTTGGAATGCTTGTTAATGATGTAAAAACAAGTTCCTCAGGCGAAAATTCATGCTCAAATAAAAAAGAATACTATTACAATGAATTTGCAAAAAAGTACATAACTTCACAAGCTTTTGCCGCAATTGATCCCAATTCCCTTGGCACAGAAGAAGGAATGCTGCATGAAGTGGAATTCATAAGCCCATATACATTGGAAGAAAAAAGCAAACCTGTTTTATTCCGCGGACTTATTTGGGTATCAAATTTTTCCGACGGCAATTTTTGTATTGAAGATATTAATGAAAATGACTTTACAATAAGGGACAAGCACAAAAACACAAGCGTTAATTTTTCGCAAGTGGCAGGTTCTTTGCAAATCGGGGGAGAGAGGAAATACGGTTTTGGGCTTTTTGAATTATATAAAAGCATAAAGGAAGTAAAAAGTAACGATTTATCAAGTTTAGGTTTTAGTGGGTTCTGGGAAGAAAGGGATTGCGAAGTTTATGTAAACTTAAAAGAAAATTCCCACATTTGGTCCCACGCTAAATGCGGTTTTGAAAGTTCAAACTTAAAAATAAAAGGGGAAATAGAGCCTTTTATCGGCAGGGACTGGAGTCCAAAAGGCGCAGGGCGCAAATTGAATGACAGCGGTTTTTGCTGGGTTCCGGGCTCAGTTTTAGAAATGGGTACTTCATTTAAAATTTCCAATGAGCTTGGGCTGTGGGAAGCAGCCGAATAGTTTGAGGTAAAAAAGAAAATACTTTGCAATATTATTTCCCACACAAAAAGAGGAAAGCTTTGGCTTTCCTCTTTTATATATAGGTAATAAGGTTATTTTTTATTGTTGTTATTAAACGCAAACATGGTTTTTTGCAAGTTTAATTCCTGCACGCGGCGCAACGCTTCGCCGAAGCGCTGGAAGTGCACAACCTCACGTTCCCTTAAGAACCTGATGGGGTCTTTAACGTCGGGGTCGTCGCAAACCCTTAGTATATTGTCATAAACCGCCCTTGCTTTTTGTTCTGCGGCCAAATCCTCAACCAAGTCCGCGATTGGGTCGCCTTTGCTTTGGATATACGCGGCGGTAAACGGAACGCCAGACGCGTTTGCAGGATAAATAGCATTCCCGTGGTCAATGAAGTAGTCGCCCATGCCTTGCTTTTCAAGCTGTTCGGGAGATAGTCCCCTTGTTAACTGATGAACGATTGTACCAATCATCTCAAGGTGGCCCAATTCTTCGGTGCCAATATCGTTAAGTATTGCCTTGGTGTAATTATCAGGCATTGTGAAACGCTGGCTTAAATATCTTAAAGACGCAGCAAGTTCACCATCAGGACCGCCTTATGGCATGTGGTTATTAAAATATGTGATTTTTAAAGTGTTGTCTTTGCGGGAAAATTCAATTTCTTTTACGATTGAAGATATGATTTTAAATTTAAATAATGTATCCCCCTTTTTTAAAACTTCAAAAACGGGCGGGATGTATGCGAAATATTGCGCGCTTTTTTCTTTTTTCATATTTTTAAGCTCATTTTTTAAAACTTCAATTTTACCTTCAATGAACTCCTTATTCTTTTTATACTCTTCCAAACTGTCCGCGCCGCAAAGGTAGGCGCGCTTTGCCCTCTTAAGCTGGAGTTTTAAAAATTCCAGCTTTTCGCTCTTATTTAAATACTCTTTATAAGACCCGTCTTCATGCAAGCACTTTACTTTTACGCCATCCCCAAAATCTTCTTTTAGTTTTGAAAGTACAAGGGTTTCAAGGGTTTTTATCCCGATTGTGTTTTTATCCTTGCATTTTCCCCTCCTGTAATTTAAGCAGGAAAAGCTTGAACCCAAATTTGCCATAGCACCCTTGCAAGTGCCGCATCTGACAAGCCCCACAAGGAAATGGCTTTTTTCCCCCGCCCTTTTCTGTTTGGGTTTTCCCTTGCCTTTTTCAAAGAGCACCTGCGCTTTTTGAAAGGTGTCAATATCAATTATCTTTTCATGTTCCCCTTCTTTTATAATTAAATTGGGGTTGTCAAAATCCCTTCCTGTTTTCCCTTTTGGGTTCCAGCGCACAAAGCCGCAGTATATGGGGTTTTTTAAGATGTATACAATCTGGCGGCTTTCAAACAGGTTGCCGCTTTTTGTCCTATGCCCCATGCTGTTTAAAAGTTTTGCGATTTGCAGCGGGGAGTCCCCACCCAAAAATTTTTCAAAAATAAATTTTACAATTTGGGCCCCTTTTTCATCCACAACAAGCCTTCCTTTATCCATTTTGTAACCAATGGGGGCCTTGTTTTGGATTTTTCCCGAATACGCCTTTTCCGTCATGCCCTTTTTAACTTCTTCGGACAAATTTATGGAGTAGTATTCCGCCATTGCTTCCAATATGCTTTCCATAATTAAAGAAATCTTGTCGTTGTCAATGCTTTCGGTAACGCTTACGACCTTAATATTGCACTCTTTTTGAAGCAAAGTTTTATAAACTACGCTGTCAAAGCGGTTTCTCGCGAAGCGGTCAAATTTGTGGACTAAAATTACGTCAAAGGGACGGGGGATTTTTTTCGCGCAATTTATCATTTTCATAAAGGCAGGCCTTTTTTTGGCGCTCCGCCCGCTTTTTCCCTCGTCAATGTAGATGTGTTCATCCAAAAGGGTAATGTTATGTGCTTTTGCATAAGTTTTAATTGCCCTGATTTGCGCGTCAGGGCTGTATTCGGTTTGTTCATCGGTGCTAACCCGTATATATGCGGCGGCAAAAATAAAAACCACCCCCTCACAAAATCCGTTTTTTTTCATAATATGTTTTAGGGTGGTTATATGATAATCAGGGGAAAACACTACAGGATAGTAAGCGAAATGGAGTATATGGGGAAAATAGAAAGCTACAAAAAAGAAATACATTCAAAAATCCTAAAAAAATCCTACATAAAATCCCTTACCCGAAATGATTTAGTACGCGTAAGTGATGACACTGAGGATTTTTTTGATTTTGAATGTATTATAAAAACCGGCGGAAAACTAGATGTTATTGAATTTTAACCCGGCTTAGCCTTTTTTTTATGTCCTCGTGTTTTTCAAGCCAGCTTTCAGCATAGGAACAGGTGGCAACTGCCCGCTTTCCTTCATCAATGAGCCTGTGGGTCAATTCCTTCATAAGCTTGTCGGCAATCCCCTGCCCCCGCAAGGATTCGTCAACAAAGGTGTGGTTTATGTCCACAAGCCCTTCCTCAATTTCCCTGAAAGTAATTTCAGCCAAAACCTCGTTTCCATCCCCGTATAAAACAATCCTGTCTTTTTCATGGGTAAATTCCGAATTCCGGTACATGTTTTTCCTCCTATCCATTTGTGATATGTACAATCTATCTTATAATATCCTCCAAAACCGTGTCACTGCCGCTGCCTTCCTGGATTTTTCTTGCCGCTGCCAAAGTCAGCATTTCCGAGCCGATTGCGGTAAGAAGGTTTCCGTAAAAATTTAGTTCATTGGTATTCATGCTCTGCCCGAAAATCAAGGCAATAGTAGCTGAGATAAAGGGAATGCCCTCAATTGGTAAGTCGTTCATGAAATCACCTCATTTAAATATATGAAGCAAAAAAACTTTTGGTGAAATTGAGGGCATTAACCTTTATGAGTCCACTATTTCCCCGCCGTTTACATGAAGAACCTGTCCTGTAACGTAAGCTGAGTCATCGCTTGCCAGATAAACATAAGTGGGCGCCAGCTCAAAAGGCTGCGCCGCGCGGCCTAACGGCACGTTTTGCCCAAAGGTCTGGACTTGGTTTTCATCGCTTGTGGCGGTGATTAAAGGTGTCCACACAGGCCCCGGGGCTACCGCGTTTACCCTGATTTTGTCTTTTGCCAAAGCCAAAGCCAATGACCGGGTAAAGGACACTATGGCGCCTTTTGTTGCGGAGTAGTCAATTAAGTAAGGCGAGCCTTTGTAGGCGGTAACGCTTGTGGTGTTTATAATGCTTGCCCCGCTTTTAAGGTGGGGAAGAGCTGCCTTGGTCATGTGAAAATAGCTTAAGACATTGGTCTGGAACGTGTTTTCAAGCTGCTGGGATGAAATCTCGCTAAGGCTAGCCTTAGGATACTGCACCGCGATATTGTTTACCACAATGTCAATATGCCCCAGTTCTGAAATTGCTTTGTTCACGGTCAGCACGGACGCGTTTTCGTCTTTTAGGTCACACTTAAATAATATACAACATTGCCCGTAACTTTCAACTATTTTTAAAGTTTCCGCCGCGTCTTCGTCTTCGCTGTAATAAGGTATTACCATATCGCACCCTTCTTTGGCGAAAGCCGCCGCCACCGCTTGTCCTATGCCGCTGTCGCCGCCGGTGATAATCGCTACCTTGTTTTTAAGTTTGCCCGAGCCCACATAATTGGGGTTGTCGGTAATGGGTTTTGGGTACATCTGCTGCTGGCTTCCCGGCTGTAGGTCCTGTTTTTGGGGCGGGAAACTTTTGGGCAAATCAAAAGGAATGTCTGTGTAGCTTTCTTTATTTATAGCAATCATCCTTTCAAAAATGTTTTGCCTATTTTAATATAACCAAAAAGCAAAAAAGAATACATGGGCAAAACAAGGTTGAAATGCGCCTTTTAAAATAGTAAAATATATGTAAAATTAACCATTTGCCATTTGGCCCACCATATTGGCTTAAGATATATTTTGCAAGTTTGGCATTCGGTGTTTTGATTTTTACCGGATACTGGAGAATTTTTTCATAAACAAACATTTAAAGATTTACCCTCCTTATTCCCAAGTCCATGTTTGGCTTGCCCATTGCCACGGACATTTTGTGCCGGACGCGCCAGCCACAATGGGACCGTATTTTTGCTGGTACTCATCCATTAGTTTCGCGGCTTTTTTAGCGTATTCATGGTGCATTTGAAGCGCTTTGGTATCATACGGATGAGTGTCTAAATATAGCTGCATTTCTAATGCGGCAAATTTTGCGGCCATTAATGCTTTTTTAAGTTCGGCTTTGTTATCCCTGAGATTATCGATTACGTTTTCCATACTTACACCTCTACATCCATGTATTATCATTTGGGTCGTTTTCGTATGGTTTGTTGGCAAACGGGTTGCCGAAGGGCAAGTTGCCAAACGGGTTGTTATCAAAAGGTTTGTTATCGTGCTTTTCTTCATAGGGGGAGGTATCTTTCATATTTTCTTTTGGACATACATCGGTCGGGATTTTTCCTGAAAACTCATTGCCGTATACCCCTAGCGGCTTATAGAGTTCAGGGAAAAGGGTCCCTTTTGATAAAGCCTCAGGCTCGGTGTACACTTTTCCCAGCTTTTGCATTGGTACATAAGCGTATGCAAGTGGGAAGTTGTCAAGATCATGCATTTCATCGTGATGTTTTACTTCAATATTCATCGGCATAACCCCTTATTATTTATTTGGTTTTACATTTACATAATATGATTTACATAAATAATTGTTACTTTATGTAACTTTCAAACGGAGTGATTTTTTTGAAAAGAAAGTTGCTTGCCATATCCGTTTTTTATATGCTGGGGATTTTTATGTCGCCCGTAATTGACATAAATTCTTCCATATTTATCCTTTTTGTTTCCGTGCTTATGCTAATAACAGGGCGGATTTTTTTAAAAAAACAAACATTTTATATTTCCCTGGTTTTAATCATGGGCCTTGGGAATTTCCAGTACCACTTATACAGGGACTTACAAATTTCAAAAGTAAGCCCCTATTACCAATCCGAAAGGGTGGTATCTGGAAAAGTTGTGTCAATCCCAAAAAATGAGGAAGGAAAACAAAAGTTTTACATAAACACACAGACAATCGGAAGGGAAAGGGTCAGGACAAAAATCTACATAACATATAGCGGTAAAGAGGAAATAAAATACGGGGACAAAATAAAGGGAAATTGCTATATATTTATACCTAAAACATACGAAAACGAAGGGGTTTTCAATTATTTAGAACATAACTTTCAAAAAGGCGTGTTTGCCTTTGGCTCAATCCGTAATGTAACCTTAACCAAACGGGATTTAAAGTTTTATAACCCTTTTGACTTGGGGAATTTTTTGGCGGAAAAGGTATCGGAAATTTCGGAAAAATTCTTTGATGGCGGGGTTTTAGCGGTATTTAAAGGGCTTTTTATCGGGGACAAAAGCCTTATGGACTCTTCCTTAAAAGAAATGTTTTCAAAAAGCGGCCTTTCCCATATCGTGGCGGTGTCGGGAAGCCATGTAAACGCTTTTTTGTCGGTTATCATGGTCATGTTTTTCTTCCTTGCCCCGAAAGGCAGGGTTTCAAGGGCAATTTATATAGCCTTTGTCTTTGTTTTTGTAATTATGACCGGAGCTGAGCCTTCGGCGGTCAGAAGCGGGATAATGTGTATATTAATGCAGTTATCCTACATCCTAAAAAGGGAAGTGGACAATCTAACCAATTTGTCTTTCGCCTGCGCCATTATGCTTTTAATAAACCCCCTTTCCGCCTTTGACACCGGGTTTTTGTTGTCGGCCTCAGCTACCCTTGGGATTATCATTTTTGCAATACCCTTAAAAGAAAAGCTGAAGTTTATAAAAAGCCCCATTTTGGGGGAATTAATCGCGGTAACTTTATCCGCGCAGTTTTTCACAATGCCGATTATTATTAACAATTTCAATTATATTAACTTTTTATCCATAATTGCCAATGTGTTGGTGGTGCCGCTGCTTCCTATGTTCATATTCGGGGCTATACTGCTTTTTGCCGTCTCTTTCATTGAACCTGTTGCAAAAGTGATTGCCCTGTTTTTGGAAGGGATAATTTATTTTATCCTCTATGTTGCGAAATTCACAAGCCAAACTAAAATTTTTTCAGCACAAGTGGGGGATATGGATTTAGTTTTTATTGTGTCCTACATACTGTTTATTGTGCTTTTAGGGCTTTATTTGTATAATCAAAGGAAGGAAATAAAAAAATTTGCCTTTATTATGTTTTCCGTATCGGTTATAATTAATGGTGGGTTTTATATTTTGGACTCAAATAAACTGCGCATTGACTTTATTAATGTGGGGCAGGGGGACGCCTGCCTTGTGAGAACGCCTAAAAACTACAGCTTTTTAATTGACGGCGGCGGGCTTAATAATTATGATGTAAGCTCATATATACTAGAGCCCTTTTTGGACTCAAAAGGGGTGTTCATGCTAGACGGGGCGGTCTTGTCCCACTACCACGACGACCACGCCCAAGGGATTTTGGGTTTGGTTAAAGCGGGAAGGGTAAAAAATCTGATTTTACCCGACTGCGACAATGAAAGCGAAATGAAGGCAGAACTTATAAAATACGCAAAAATTGCGGGTACAAAAGTACACTTCATTTCAATGGGGGAAAGCATCAGGACGGACGGCGGTGTGAAATTCAGCGTGCTTTCCGGGATTAAAAACTCAAGTTCAGATACTTACAGCCAAAATGAGCTGACGGCGGTATTGAGGCTTGTTTATAACGGTTTTTCCGTTTTGTTTACAGGGGACATGACGGCGCAAATTGAAAAAGAACTTATGGACAGAAATGTTTTCATTGACTCGGATGTGTTAAAAGTTGCCCACCACGGGTCGAAGTATTCAACTTCAAAGGAGTTTTTAATGAGGGTTACCCCCGCTATTTCCGTGATTTCCGTTGGGGATAACCCCTACGGCCATCCGTCGGAAGAAGTTTTAGAAAGGCTTGCGGAGGCAAATTCCAAAGTTTTCAGGACCGATATTAACAAAACAATCTCTTTTGTGGTAAATAATCGGGGAGAAGTAAAAGTAAAAACCTATCGCGGAGGCTAAAATGAAACTTACCTATGAAGCGCTAAAGCAAAACATAAAGGACAAAAAAATAGAAAAGCTTTATATCTTTTTAGGGTATGAGGTGTATTTGAAGGAATATTGCCTTAACCTTATAAAAAAAGCCCTAAATGTTGTGGACAGTTCGGATTTTAATTATTTTTACACCGACTCAAAGGATTTTGAGGCAAAAGATTTAGCCGATGTTGTAAATACCATCCCCTTTATGGCGGATAGAAAACTTGTGATTTTAAAAGACACCAATATATTTTCAAAGGACAAGGATAAGCTTTCTGACATATTTTTAAACCTTCCCGGCTACATCTGCTTAATCATTTGCGAAAGGGAAGCGGACAGGCGGCTTTCAGCCTATAAAGCCGCGGAAAAAGAGGGGTACGTTGTTGAGTTTGTGACGCCTAAAGAAAGCGATTTATACGCATGGGCGTCAAATATAATCACAAAAGCCAAAAAGAGAATTTCAAGGGAGGATTTATACTACTTTATCAGAAACACAGAACTTGACATGACCAGCATGAGGGAAGAGCTAATAAAACTTATATCCTATTGCGATGAAAAGGAAATAATCACAAGAAAGGATATAGACGATGTAATAATCAAGCCATTAAGCGAGCAAACCTTTGTGATGATTGAGGCCCTTTTTGAAAAAAACACAAGAGTGATTTTTTCCTGCCTTTATGAAATGAAGGAGTTAAGGGTTCCTGCTATGAAAATTCTATCCACCCTCTTTACCCAATTTTCCGATATCCTAAAGGCAAAAATACTGCTTTCGGAAGGGAAAAGCGACGGGGAAATAGTTGAAAAAATAAAGCGCACAAGCGATTATGCCGCAAAAAAGGCCCTTTCATATGCCAAAAAAAGCAGCGGGGAATTTTTAAGGCGCGCAATATTTTTACTAAAAAAAGCGGACGGGGACATAAAAGCGGGGATTTCGGGGGACTTTTTAGCCCTTGAGATGACGCTTTTTAGGCTTATGAAAATATAAAAGCGGGTAATTCATGAATCACGCCTGTATGTAACAGGAGTCATTCGTGAATACCCGCTTTATATTTATAAAACTTAGGCACCCATTTTATTTAACTTTATTGCTAAAGCTGACTTTTTGCGTGCAGCAGTGTTTTTGTGGATTACACCTTTTGCAGCAGCCTGGTCAAGTTTCTTTACCGCATGCCTGAAGGCTTGTGTTGCAGCCTCTTTATTATTTTCATTTACTAGTGCATTAAACTTCTTAATCGCGGTCTTTAGCGCGGACTTGATCATCTGGTTTCTCAAGGTCTTTTTCTTAATCACTAGCACTCTCTTTTTTGCGGATTTAATATTTGGCAATTAATTCACCTCCAGATTGCGTAATTTGACAAACTGTATTCTAACACATAGATTATAAAAATGCAAGTATATTTTTTACTATTTAGCATTATTTTATTTATAAAATGTTGAATTTGTATGTTTTAGATGGTATAATTTTTTAATAATTCATGGGTTTTATGGAAAATCTTTAAATGAATCCTTATAATTTATAATACACAAACGATATTATAATAATGTTTTTGTTAAAAAACAAGATTTTTTATAAAAAAGTATGGCAGGAAAAAGGCAAAAAATGGGCATAACTTAATTGGAGGTATATATGGGGCTTTTTGGATTTAACTACAACAAACCCGGCCCGGGGGTCAGGGAAGAGGACGTGCCGAAGGAGGGCATACCCCTTTATTTTGACATAATAAGGCACAGGTTTTTTAAGCTTGTGGGGCTTAATTTTTTATATTTTTTAGTATCGCTCCCAGCCGTAATAGTTTATTTTTACCTTTCAAACGCGGCGCTTTATCCCGTTTTTGAAAAAATCAAGGTGGATATCGCCGACGAGAATATGGCTGTGTGGACAATGTTTTTTTTGTGTTCCATAATGATTTCTTTGATTTTAACCTTTGCGGGTACGGGCCCGGCAAACGCGGGGACAAGCTATGTACTATCCGCTTATGTAAGACATAAGCACTCATGGGTTGTGTCGGATTTTTTTAAAAGCATAAAGGACAATTTATTAAATTCAATTTTGATATTTTTACTGGACGCTTTCTTTTTGTTTATTATAATTTTGGATATGAATTTTTACGCAAAAAGCCTTGCGGACTCATCCTTTATAGTAAACACCCTGATGCTTATGATGCTTTTAGCTTACCTTATATATATACTCATGCACTTTTGGATGTATCCTTTGATGGTAACATATAAGATGAAGTTTTTTGACATAATAAAAATGTCCTTTTATCTGGCAATTGATAACTTTCTTATAAACCTGTTGTTAATATTAGCGGGTCTTGGTTTAAATATAATATTTTTCTCAATAATTTATTATGCCGGCCTTAGGTTTTATGTTTTGCTGGTGGCGCTTTTATATACCTTTTTCCAGCTGTTGGGCGCGGTGTTTATTTATCCTAAAATAATGAAAAAAGTAAGCGGTTATGAGTTTAAGATAGACGAGGTGTAAAAATGAAATACAGCTTTTCGGATTTTTTGGACATTGTGGCAAGGCTCAGGGGCGAGGGGGGCTGCCCGTGGGACAGGGAGCAGACCCACAAGAGCTTAAAAAAATATTTAATTGAGGAAGCCTATGAGGCAGCGGACGCCATTGAAGGGGAAGATGACGGTCAAATAATTGACGAGCTGGGGGACGTGCTTTTGCAAGTGGCCCTTCATGCCCAAATCGCCAAAGAGGAAGGCAGGTTTGACATAACGGATATAATAGACGGCATTTCAAAAAAGATGATACGCCGCCATCCCCATGTTTTTTCCGACGTTTGTGTAAAAAATTCGGATGAAGTATTAAAAAATTGGGAACAAATAAAGAAGGAGGAAAAAGGGCAAAAGACCATTTCCCAGACAATGAAGGAAATTTCCAAAGGCCTTCCGGCGATTATGAAAGCCCAAAAGATTTTATCTAAGGCACAAAAGGCGGGCTTGGGGAAATTACAAAAGGATGAAATTTTGGATAATATAATAGATATAGTAGAAAATATACGAAAAAACGGGGAAGACCATACATTATATGGTAAATTGCTCTTTGAGGCAGCGGCCCTGTGTGAGGCTGAAAGCCTTGCGGCAGAAGAAGAAATTGCTAAAATAAACAAAAAGTTTATTGACAGCTTCAATTTTTTGGAGTATAATTACAATATAAGTGGCGACATAAGAAAAAATTTGTCACAATTGACACATAGTGGGCTTATAAAATGAGGATGTTTTTTTGAATACGTATAATGAAAGACGTTAAAGCACCACCTCGAAAAAACGTCCTAAAATTTAATTAATTTTTATTAAATTAAAACGGGCGTTAAAAAAAATAAGGAGGAAAAAGTGGTATGAACAAATCTGAACTAATTGCAGCTATTGCAGAAAAAAGCGAACTAACAAAGAAGGACGCAGAAAAGGCTCTAAACGCAGTAATAAGCTCAATTGAAGAAGCTCTTAAGAAAGGTGACAAAGTTCAGCTTGTAGGTTTTGGTACATTTGAAGTAAAACAAAGAGCCGCAAGAAAAGGCAGAAACCCACAAACAAAAGAAGAAATCGTTATTCCTGCTTCAAAGGTTCCAGTATTCAAAGTAGGTAAAGCTTTAAAAGACGCTGTAAAATAATAAAAAATCAGGCGCCAGCCTGATTTTTTATTTCATATATAAATATTTATGAGGGATTGCTATGAGGATTGACAAGTATTTAAAAGTATCCCGCCTTATAAAGCGCAGAACCATTGCCAATGAGGCGTGCGACGCGGGAAGGGTTTTGGTAAACGGGAAAACCGCCAAAGCCTCAACGGATGTAAAGGTGGGGGACATTATTGAGCTTCAGCTTGGTATGAGAAAAATAAAAATTGAAGTGACCCTTGTGTCGGAACATGTTAAAAAAGAAGAGGCCCAAAATATGTACAGGGTTTTGGAAGGATAAAATAAGCCCCAAAAAACATTTGGTTTTTTGGGGCTATTTTTTAGCTTTGCACTAAAAAGTAAATCAGGGGAAAATTTTTGCTTTAATAAAGGGCGGTTTGGTTTTTTGCTTTGCCAAATTTTTTAAAATAATTAACCGCATAAATAATCCAGGGCAAACTGGCTTAAAACCTTCGCGCCAACTTTTAAGCAGTCTTCGTCAATGTCAAACCCGGGTGAATGGATTGGGTTTACTATCCCTTTTTCTAAATTCCCGCAGCCTAGGTAAAAGTAAGTGGCTGGGATTTCATTTGCGAAATATGAAAAATCGTCGCTTGCCATTGAAGGGGTGTTCCCCCAGATTACATTTTCATTCCCGATTGCCTTTTTGCAGGATTTTGCAAATTCCTGGGTTATGTGTTTGTCATTGATAACGGGCGCAAATTGAAAGAAAAACTTGACGTCGCAATCACCGCCGAAGGATTTGGCTTGGTTTTTTGCGCATTCTTCTATTAATTTTGGCAAACTTTCCCTAACTTCATTGGACAAAGCCCTGAATGTGCCGCCGATTTCGGCGGTGCCGGGGATAACATTTGTGCAAGTTCCCGCGTGAAAATAGCCAACAGTAATCACGCAAGGCTCAAGGGGGTTAATTTTTCTGCTGACTATTTTTTGTAAGCCGTTTACAATGTTTGCCCCAATCACAATGGGGTCTATGGTTTTGTGGGGATACGCCCCGTGCCCCCCGCGCCCAATTACGGTAATTTTAAAATCATCACAGGAAGCCATAATGGCGCCTTCCTTTACCAAAACTTTACCGCAAGGTATATCGCTCATCACATGGGCGGCAACAACCGCGGACACGCCTTCCAGCGCCCCTTCTTTAATCATGGGAAGCGCCCCGCCGTCACCTTCTTCGGCAGGCTGGAAAATTAAGCGGATTTTTCCTTTTATTTTATCTTTTAATTCATTTAAAACCATTGCCGCGCCAAGGAGTGTTGCCATATGTGCGTCATGGCCGCAGGCGTGCATTACCCCGTCTGTTTTTGATTTATAAGGGACGTCGTTTTCCTCATATATATCAAGCGCGTCCATATCCGCCCTGAAGGCTAGGGTTTTTCCCGCGCCGCTTCCTGTAATATCCGCCACAATCCCGGTTTTAGCAACGCTTTTATACGGAATGTTTAATTTTTTTAAAACTTCTTTTATGTATTCACTGGTCCTATACTCTAAAAACGCCGTTTCAGGGTACATGTGCAGCGTTCTTCTGATTTTTACCATGTCGGGAAAATACTTATCGCATAAAAGTGCGGTTTCATTTATCATAACAACCCCCCCAACACTAATTTAGATAATCTTAACATATAAAAATGGGCGCGTCAATTGCGTAAATTGACGCGCCCTATATATAAACAATCGGCCGGCCGATTGAAGGCAAGAAAGATACTATTTGCCTCGGTATATATTATGCAAAAACCCCTATTTTGTGAAAATTAAAAGGCCCGTATCAGCAACACTTATATAAAAATTTTCATATAATGTATTAATCTGAGATTTAGAAGAAACCGAAAAATATTGGCATGAATACATTGGGTTTTAAGAGGTAAAATATCTTCATCCACAAAGTTGCGAAAGGAAGTGAAAAGTTTGTGCCAAATTTTAATAGACGGGGATACTGACGAAATTGTAAACAGTTTAAAAGACTTTGCTGTGGTTGATAAAAATGAGCGGGGTATTTTAATTGAGCCCTATAACATAGATGAAAGCGATTTTGTAAATAAAGTTGCAAGCATTCTGGCAAAACTAATCATAGACAAGTATGAAGAAGGCAAGGTTTTAAAAATCATTGAAACAAATTACGGCTACTTCGATGTTCCGGAAAGAAGGGAAATTTTAGAAAAAACCTTTAATTTTTTAAGATATGACAAATCCACAGGCTCTTACAATAAAAGGGTGCAGATTATAAAAAAAGATTTATGCGATTACCTTATGCAAAACGACAGCTTAATCATTGAAGGCTTTGTGAATTTCAGGCTGGGCGAGTATAAAAAAGAATTGGAGCAAATTGTGGAAAAGGTTGTTGAAGAGTACATCACCTATAAGGAATACACCGAATTTATAGGCCTGCTTCGCTATTTTGTTGAAATACAGGCGCCAAAATGCAAGGAAGTGCATATTTTAGTTAACCAAAACAAAGGCTACACGATTTTGGATGAAAAGCTAAACGACATAACAAAGGAGTGCATTGACGAGTTTTTAAGCGAAGTGAAGGGCTTGGACGTGGGGTTTGACGATTTATTGATTTCCGCCCTTATTACATTGGCGCCCCTTCGGGTTTATATCCACAACAGCCAGGATTTTAAAAACCAGGAAATCATAAAAACCATTTGCGAAATTTTTGTGGGAAGGACCACTATCTGTGAGGCTTTTTAAATTAGCATATTGAAAAATTACCTCCATACTGGTATAATACGCTCATGTAAAAGTATCAAGTGTGGGGGTTTTGTTTATGAACAAAAAATTCTTAAGCCTTATTTTTTTGCTTTTATTCTCATTAACCGCATGTTCCTCAAATACCTATATAAAAATTAACCAGGACGGTTCGGTAAATTATAAATACTCCGTGCTTTTAGGGCTTGAACGCTTCCAGTCAGAAGAGGCAAGACAGCAGGTATTAGACCTTATTAAAAGCGACCGCCAGTTTGATGGCGTTACCCAAAAAGATATTGAAAGCGGCGGCCAAAAAGGGATTGAATACAGCGTGGACTTTAAAAACATTGAGGAATTCCTGAAAGATACAAGGCTAAACAGCGCGGTTTTAGGGCCTAATATGTATTTAAAAGAAGGAAGTGGGGAAGAGCAAAGCGGGATTATTTTTGAAAAAACCAATGGCGGATATAAAATTTACGGCAAAATTGCGGCAGACACCATAAAAAATTTTGACAACGACCCAAATCAGGCTCCCGACAAAGTTACTTTTACATTAAGCCTGCCGGCAGAGCCCATAAGCCACAACGCCAAGATTGTTTCAGAGGACAAAAAGGAATTGACATGGGAATACACTGGTGAGGACGTAGCAGTGGAAGTTGAGTTTAGCATGGCGGGGAATACCCAAAGCCAAAACGCAGGTGCCCAAAACACGATAATTTTTATAATCGGGTTAAGCCTTGCGATAATTTTAATCGTTGTGATTGCTTTGCTAATTATAATAAAAAACAACAAAAAACAAAAATAACCGGAAGGAATGTCTGGATTTTGAACGGATTTGCAACCATCATTGACAGCATAATCCTAATCGGGATAATGATTTTGATAGGGTTTTTCTGTCAAAAAACCAAATATGTTAAAGATATTGACGAAAAGACTTCAAAAATTATAAAAAACATAACCTTGCCCCTTTTAATCATCACAAGCCTAAAGACACAGCCGTTAAACAGGGAATTGGTGAAAAGCGCGGCTTTTATAATAGTTTTTGCGTTTGTTTCCATATTACTGCTTTTAATTATAGGGGTATTTACCGCAAAACTGTTTAGGCTTAAAGGCCCTGAGAAAAAGCTCCACATTTGCCTTTCCGCTTTCGGGAACGTGATTTTTTTAGCCTACCCCCTTGTAACTTCCCTTTTTGGGCAGCGGGGGCTTATGTATGCGGTGTTTTACGCCCTTATAAACGACCTTTGGGTTTGGACTTTTGGCGTATATATGCTGTCGGGGAAGGGGAAGCTCAAGGAGCTTATAAACCCAAACACCATATCCTTTTTAACAGGGCTTTTTTTGATGATAACAAACATAGATTTGCCGCCTGTGGTGATGGAGGCGGCAACAAGGATAGGCTCGGCCACAACGCCGCTGTCCATGCTGTTTATTGGCTGTACCCTTGCAAAAATTGATGTTTTGGATATTTTCAAAAAAGCGTCAATCTATGTTTTAGGCGCAATTAAAATGATTATAATGCCCATACTAGTGGTTTATATAATTTTTATCACGGGCGTTTCAAAATATGTGCCCTATGAGGCGGTGCAGGTTCTCGCGCTGCAGGTTGCAATGCCTGCCCAGACCATATTTGCGATTTTAGCGAAAGAATATGAGGTAGACCCCAAATACGCGGCCCAAACCATATTTATCACAACGGTTCTTAGCATGTTCACCCTTCCTTTGGTATACAGGCTGATTGATTTTTTTAAAGCGTAAAAGCGGCGGAAGCCGCTTTTTTTATTTTTCACATATGAAGATTTAAAACCATATAATAAATTAGCCTATAAAAAAAGGAAGGTGTAAGATGGAAAACAATTTTGTTTCTCTCGGAGGAAGAGTAGTTACTTACCTTGACCCTGAATATAACAGCCTCCGCCGGGGATATAACTATTCCATAAACCAGTTCCCCTACATTATTAATTATTGTGAAAGCGAAGAAGACATAAAACGCGCCATCCTCTGGGCGCGGGGCAGCAATATCCCCATAAGAATAAGGGGCGGGGGGCATAACTACGAAGGATATTCCAACGGAAACTACGCTTTTGTGATAGATTTAAGCTTGATGAAAAACATTGAGATAAACGAAGGGGAAAACACCGTGACAATCCAAGGCGGGGTTACGAACAAAGATTTATACGGCTTCCTCGCAGCCTACGGCTATCCCTTCCCCGGCGGAACCTGCCCCAGTGTGGGGGTATTTGGCTTTGCTTTAGGGGGAGGATGGGGACTGTCTTCCAGAAAATTCGGATTGGGCTGTGACAATGTCAGTGAATTCAGGATGATAAACTACAAGGGCGAAGTTATAACCGCAAGCGCAAATGAAAACCAGGATTTATACTGGGCCCTCCGCGGCGGTGGCGGCGGGAATTTCGGGGTTGTGACTTCCATAACGTTTAACCTTCCGCCCAAAATTGAAGAAGTTACATTAATTGAAATTGACTATGAAAACGTAAACCCAAGACAGCAGGAAAAGCTTTTCTTGGCTTGGCAAAACTATGTGGCAAAAAACAATGAAAACTTGACCCTTATATCCAGGATTTACAACTCAAAAGAAGAAGGGCTTTCCATGCTTGTGAGGGGCTTTTACTACGGGGAGGCGGAAGAGGCGCGAAATTTACTTAAAGAGTTTTTGGAAACCGGAAACCCAATTTACAACATACAAAAAATGCCCTTTATTGAGGCGGTGAACATAATCGGAAGCTCATACCCCCAAAATGAAAAGTTCAGGTCGGCAAGCGGGTTTGTATACAGAAGGCTGACCTTGTGCGAAATAATGTGCCTTGTAAATATAGTAAAAAAACTCCCTTATTACAGCGAATACATTGCCCTATCCATGTACGCATTAGGAGGAAAAGCAGGGGAGGTAAAACCCCACGACACCGCTTTTTACCACAGGAAGGCAGGGTATATTATCTGGCTTGACACCAAATTTGAAAAAAATATGTATACCACAAACAACCAAAAGTGGATTGATGAAAAATACAGGATTTTGAGAAACTACACCGCAGGCGCTTATGTGAATTTCCCCTACAGGAACCTTTCCCATTACAAGGAGGAATACTATGGGGGAAATGTTGCAAGCCTTCTATCCGTAAAAGGCAAATACGACCCCGTAAATGTGTTCGGGTTCCCGCAAGGGATTTTAGGCAACAACAGCTACTGCTACGAAGAATCCCCCTACCCGCAGGAGGGTTTGAGCCTGGAGGAAGAAAGAACGCAGGAAAAAGCAAATTACAGGGAATTCAGGTTTGTAAAAGACATAAAAAAAGAAAACCAGCCTTAATTATAGATAAAACACTCATCCTAAACCCGCGGCCGCAGGGCCGCGCTATTCTTTGGATTGAATTATTTAAGTTTCAAAATGGTGTTAAATTAAAAATACAAAAAACCCTGCAGAAAATGCAGGGTTTTTTGTATATGGCTCACATTTGAAGGAGGAGTTGTCACTTTTTAATTACAATTTTGCCGTCTTCGCTGTAAACCCGGACCACATCCCCGTTTTTAATTTCGCCTTCCAACATTTTTTCAGCGAACAAGTCCTCAATCCTTGTGGAAATTGCGCGCCTTATCGGTCTTGCGCCGTAGATGGGGTCAAAGCCTTCCTTCGCAAGAAGGGCAAGCACGCTGTCGTCAAATTCGGCTTTGATTTGGTTTTGTTCAAGGCGTTTAGCGAAGTTATCCAGCATAATTTTGCAGATTTGTTTTACATGGTCTTCGTTTAGCTGATGGAATACGATGATTTCATCAACCCTGTTTAAAAACTCAGGCCTAAATGCCCGCTTTAATTCGTCCAAAACATTTTTCTTTATCTCATTATAGCTCTTTTCCTCGTCTTCTTTTTGAAGGGTAAAGCCCAGGCTCTTTCTTTCGGTAATATTCCTTGCCCCGACGTTTGAGGTCATGATGATTACTGTGTTTTTAAAGTCCACCCGCCTGCCCTGGGAGTCGGTTAAAATACCGTCTTCCAAGATTTGCAAAAGGATGTTGAACACGTCGGGATGGGCTTTTTCAATTTCGTCAAACAATATTACGGAATAGGGCTTTCTTCGCACCTTTTCGGTGAGCTGCCCGCCTTCGTCATAACCCACATATCCCGGAGGTGAGCCGATTAGCTTTGAAACGGAGTGCTTTTCCATGTACTCGGACATATCAACCCTTATCATGGCGTTTTCATCGCCAAAGAGGGCTTCCGCCAAAGCCTTTGTAAGCTCGGTTTTACCAACCCCGGTGGGGCCTAAGAAGATGAAGGAGCCTATGGGGCGTTTGGGGTCTTTTAGCCCGACTCTTCCCCTTCTTATTGCTTTTGCCACAGCGTTTATCGCTTCATCCTGGCCTACAACCCGCTTGTGCAAAGTTTCCTCAAGCTTCATAAGCCTCTGGGAATCTTCCTGCGTAAGCTGGCTTACGGGGATTTTTGTCCATGCGGAAATGATGTTTGCGATTTCTTCTTCGCCGATGGAAATCTCCCTTGAGGTGCTGGAGTTTTTCCACTCCTGCTTTTTGTCTTCCAAAATCTTTAGAATTCTTTGTTCTTCATCCCGCAATCCTGCGGCTTTTTCAAATTCCTGGTTCCTGATTGCCGCGGATTTTTCCTTTTGTATATCTTCCAATCGCTTTTCCAAATCCTTTAAATCATTTGGGGCTGTGAGCCTGTTTAGCCTTGCCCTGCTTGCCGCCTCGTCGATTAAGTCTATGGCCTTGTCGGGCAAATACCTGTCGCTTATATACCTTGCGGAAAGTTTCGCCGCGGCCTCGATTGCCTCGTCGGTGATTTTAACACCGTGGTGGGCCTCATACTTATCCCTAAGCCCCTTTAGTATGCTTATGGTTTCTTCCACGGTGGGCTCGCCGATAAGAACGGGCTGGAACCTTCGCTCTAAAGCAGCGTCTTTTTCAATGTGTTTTCTGTATTCATTTATTGTTGTAGCCCCGATTACCTGGATTTCACCGCGGGCAAGGGAGGGTTTTAGGATATTTGACGCGTCAATCGCCCCTTCAGCGGCGCCTGCGCCAATTATTGTATGGATTTCATCTATAAAGAGGATTACATTTCCCGCCTTAATTACTTCCTCAATGGCTTTTTTAAGCCTGTCTTCAAATTCACCGCGGTACTTTGCCCCCGCGACCATTGAAGACAGGTCAAGGGCAAAGACCCTCTTGTCTTTTAAGGTTTCAGGAACCTCGCCGTTTACTATCTTTTGGGCAAGTCCTTCAGCTATGGCGGTTTTGCCCACGCCTGGCTCGCCAATCATGCAGGGGTTGTTTTTGGTGCGCCTTGAAAGGATTTGGATTACCCTTTCAATTTCGGTGTCCCTGCCGATTACAGGGTCAAATTTCCCCTCATGGGCAAGCTCGGTTAAATCACGCCCGAATTGATTGAGGGTGGGGGTGGAACCGCCTTTAAAAGAATAGCTTTTTTGCTTTGGCCCCATAATGGGGTTTTCGTCGCCTAATGCGTTTGATAGTTCCTGATAAGCGTTCGGAGGCAAGTTCAAATCCGCCAAAATCCTTGCCGCGACGCTGTCGCTTTCCCTCAAGATTGCCAATAGCAAATGCTCGGTCCCGATATAGTCGAAATTCCGCCTTCTTGCCTCAATAAAACTTAACTCAATTACCCTTTTGGTTCTGGGGGTGTAGCCCCCGATAATGGGCATTGCGTTGGGGTTTATCCCAATGTACTGCTCAATTTTTGAAATTACCTTTTCTTCGGTAATGCCCGCGCTTGTTAAAAATCTATATGCAATGCCGCTCTTTTCGCGGAGCAAGCCTACCAAAACGTGTTCTGTTCCGATATAATTGTGCCCCATGCTCATGGCGGCTTCCTGTGAATAAGTTAATGCCCTTTTCGCGCTTTCATTGAATTGATCAAATTCACTCATACTATCATCCCTTTCTTTCACTTTTGTTTCAATCTTTCCCTGACAAACTGAGCCCTGAATATGTCCCTTTCATCCGCGCTTAGATTTCTTTTCGCTATTTTTTTGATGTTTGCAGGGCGCGTCAATACCAAAAGCTCGTTTAAGGCTCCGGGGTCTATATCCTTAATTATGCCCAAGTCTATCCCGTTTCTAACGTCGCTAGCCAGCTGGATAAATTCAGAGCTTGATAGCACATAGGCGTTTTGAAGTATCCCCAAAGCCCTCATGCACCTGTCTTTAAACATGGCGTCATTTTTTTGGTAAAGCTGTTTTGTAATATCTTTTTCGCTTGTTGAGATTTTGTTTATTATGTCGCTTAAATTCCTTAAAATTTCCTCATCGGTTTTTCCTAAAGTTATTTGGTTTGACACCTGATAGATATTGCCTTCCGCTTTTGTGCCTTCCCCATAAAGCCCCCTGATTGTAAAGCCAAGCTTTGATATGCTTGAAAGAATATTATCAATGCTTCCGGCGTAAGTCAAGGAGGGGAGGTGGAGCATTACGGAGGCCCTCATGCCGCTTCCTGTGTTTGTGGGGCAGTGGGTCAAATACCCGAATTTTTCGTGGTACTCATAGGGTATTTTTTCATTTATGAATGTGTCAAGCTTTCTTGCCAAGTCATAGGCTTCTTTTAGCTTAAACCCGGGGTAAATCACCTGAATTCGAAGGTGGTCTTCCTCGTTTATCATAATGCTTATGGTTTCATCTTTTGAAATCACAACGCCGCGGGGAAGGTCCGATTTTGACAAAAAGTCCGCGCTCACAAGGTGTTTTTCAAAAAGCACCGCTTTTTCGTTTTCGCTCAAATCGTTAAAGTAAAAGGTGTCAAAATCATGTTTGATTTTGCCGCTATTAAATATGTCAAAAACCATAGCGGCAATCTCTTGGGCGGTTTTTTTGTCAAGATGTGAAGGGAAGGGCTTGTTTTTTATGTTTCTAGCAAGCCTTATCCTGGTTGAGATAAACATTCCGCCGTCGGTTTCGGAAGTGTACCAGCTTTTCATAATGACCTCCTGAATTATTCATTGTTTTGAAGTTCTTTGATTTCATCCCTTAACTTCGCCGCAAGCTCATAGTTTTCCTTTAAAATCGCTTCGTTTAGTTCTTCCTTTAGCTTGTCAATTTTCCGTTTAACCATAATGTGCTTTTCCTGTTCTTTTGGGAAAGCCCCCACATGGGTGTCGCTTCCGTGGATACGCTTAAGCAGGCTGGAAACTTCGTCAAAGAATGTGTCATAGCACCTGCCGCAGCCGAATTTCCCCAAGTTTAAAAACTGGGAGGCTGTCATATGGCAAAACGGGCAGCTTTTTTGAGGGTTTAGGGTTTCTTTTATAAATAGATCGGGTTTGAAAAAGTTTTGGAAAAATGAGCTGAAGTTAAAATCTGTTTTATAGTAAAGCCCGCTTTCAACCGCGCATTTTGTGCAAAGGTTATATACCGTGATTTCTCCGTTTATATTTTGTTCATAGTGAAAGTTCGCGGGATTTTTTCCGCACTTTTCACATAACATACCAAGACCTCCCTATACAATATTGATTAACATGTTTTTAAAAATCCTTGCCCTGATTTGGTCCCGCTCAGGCTGTTTAAAGGGGAGGGACTTGTCGCAGGTCGCGCCTAAAATCAGGTTTCTTTCCCTTTCGGAAATTATGTTGTAGCCTAGGAAGTTGTTTGTAAATACCACTATTGTCTCATAGTCGATTTCGTCCCCTATATTGTTAATAATATGCATTAAATATGAACTTTTTGAAACTGTAATCCTTCGTATTTTAATGCACCCGCCGCCGCCCCTGCGGCTTTCCACAATGTAGCCGCGCTCAGGGGTAAAGCGGGTCTGCAGCACATAGTTTATCTGGGAGGGGACGCATTTGAATTTTTCCGCTAAATTATTGCGCTTAATCTCCACCGCTTCTTCCTTTTGTAAAAGCTCATATATAAACTGCTCTATCAGATCAGTAATGTTCATTTTAATCACCTCATTTTTTAAGAGTTTGACTTTGACTATCTTTGACCTTTCGGTTATATTATAGCACAAACTTATAAAAATGCAAGAGTTTTTTTATAATTTTTTCCTTTTTTTTTTAAATAGTATGTGGTATAATCTTTTTGGTATTTAACTTAGGTATTAGGAGGCAATATTTTTGGATAGAATTGATAACAGGAAACACGACCAATTAAGGGAAATCACCATTTTAAGAAACTACACAAAATACGCGCCGGGAAGCGTGCTTATAAAAATGGGGGACACCATTGTGCTTTGCACCGCAAGTTATGAAAACAAGGTCCCCGCCTTTAAAAAGGATACGGGGGAAGGGTGGCTCACTGCGGAATACGCAATGCTTCCAAGCTCAACCCAAAAGCGCAACGTGAGGGATATATCAAAGTTAAAGCTAAGCGGGAGGTCCAGCGAAATCCAGCGCCTAATCGGAAGGGCGCTAAGAAGCATGGTGGACCTAACAAAACTTGGGGAAAACACCATAATTATAGACTGCGACGTTTTGCAGGCGGACGGGGGCACAAGGTGCGCCTCAATCATAGGCGCGGCGGTTGCCCTTTGCGACTGCGTGGGTCAAATGCTAAAAGACGGGGTGATTTTGGAAAACCCCATTAAAAGCATGACCGCGGCGGTCAGCGTGGGAAAAGTGAGCGGGGAACTGCTCCTTGACCTTTGTTATGAGGAAGACTCAAACGCCGACGCGGATATAAATGTTGTGATGAATGACAACTTTGAGTTTATTGAAATTCAAGGCACCAGCGAAAAAGATACCTTTACTTTTGACGAGTTAAACTCATTATTAAACCTTGCGAAAAAAGGATTGGAAGAAATATTTAAAATACAAAAAGCTGTGTTATCTGAAGGGATAGTTGAAAGTGAGAATAATTTGCGCGACCAACAACAAGGGGAAAATATCTGAAATAAAAGAGATATTCAAAGGCACTGATTTTGAAATTGTATCTTTAAAAGAGGCGGGAATAACCCACAATACGGTGGAAGACGCGGACACCTTCATGGGAAACGCGATAAAAAAGGCAAAAGAAATATATGAATTGACAAAAACCCCGGCATTAAGCGACGACTCAGGCCTTGTGGTCGACGCGCTTGACGGCGCGCCGGGAGTGTATTCGGCGCGGTTTGCAGGGGAAAACGCGACGGATAGCGAAAATATCCAAAAACTTTTAAAGCTTATGGAGGGTAAAACAAACAGGGCTGCCCGTTTTGAGTGCTCGATAGCGTTGGTTTTATCGGATAGTGAAATTATCACGGCAACAGGAAGGTGCGAAGGCGAAATTACAACAAGCCCCCGGGGGGAAGGCGGGTTCGGCTATGACCCGGTATTTTTTGTGAAGGAATACAAAAAAACCTTTGCCGAAATCCCCATGGAGGAAAAAAACAAAATAAGCCACAGGGCAAGGGCACTCAAGGAGCTTATGCGGGTTTTAAAGGAAAAAAGCATAATATAAAACAGGACGCCTCATGCGTCCTGTAAGTAACTATAATGTACTATGGGTTATTGCGGATATGGATTAGCAATAGTTATTTCCAAATACTCCAAGCAGCCATAAAATAATTAAAATAACTATAATCCAGATTAGCCAGTTATTGTCATACCTGCAACCAAAGTTGTTGCATCCGCTTATTTCACTCATTTGTTACGCTCCTCTCAATAGTTATTGCATACTTGTTTGCCACATCCACACCAGAAGAGCAACAAGAATAGGATTATGAACCATAACAAGGTTTCAGGGCAGTCTTCAAAATTAAAAAGTGCCATTATCTATTATCCTCCTTTAAATTTATGAAATTGCTTTTTTTACTTCTCAATCAAAAAAGCCACCGAAAAGAATTAAGAAAACTAGAATGAAGAATAAGATTTCGCTATTGCCGCCAAAAAATCCGCAATTGTTATCTCTAGCCACATGGCTCACCTCCCCAAAATAGAATGGATTAATGGATTTGCGTCTTGCAATAGTATAATATGTATTGGATACTAAATTGGTTACATTAAGCATAAGGAGGGTAAAATCTTTTTTATTTGCAAATAAAAAAGAATAACTCCGAAAGGATGATACTTGTGAAGGTATTGATTTTAACCATATCGGCAGGGCATGGGCATAACCAAACTTCAATGGCGGCATGCGAAATGTTAAAGGAATACGGCGCTGACTGCATAGTTTTGGACGCTTACGACTACATTCACCCCATTTTGTCAAAATCCGTTGAAAAGGGGTACTTGTTTACCACAAGGTACACCCCCGTGCTATACGGCGGCTTTTACAGGCTTGCCGAAAAGAAGGACCAGCAGGGGGAAGTGGCAATTTCAAGGGTAATGAACAAGATGATGGCAAAAAAACTCATTAGGTTTATAAACAGTTACAGCCCTGATGTGATTATAGCCACCCATATTTTTGCGGCACAGTGCATAACCGATGTGAGAAAATACCTTGTCCCCCATAAATCCATAGGCATTATCACCGATTTTACGGTGCACCCCTTTTGGGAGGACACGGATTTGGATTACTATGTAACCCCGACTCATCTTCTTAACAACCAGTGCAGGAAAAAGGGGATAAGTCTGGATAAGGTACTGCCGATTGGCATACCAATACACAAAAAATTTTCAAAAAAGATTTCAAAAAGCGAAGCCAGAAAAATACTTAACATAAAAGATAAGCCCACCATTTTGGTTATGATGGGAAGCATGGGTTATGGCAACGTTACAAAAATCGTGTCCCAGATGGATAATCTTGAAAATGATTTTCAGATTTTGTGCGTCTGCGGGAACAACAAACACGCCAAAGCGGCCATTGAAAGGCGCACGTTCCGCCATGATGTTTACACCTTTGGTTTTGTGGACAATGTGGATATTATGATGGACGCCTCCGACTTCATTGTCACAAAGCCCGGGGGGCTTACGGTTTCTGAAAGCCTGGCAAAAGGGCTCCCCATGATTTTGGTAAACCCAATCCCGGGGCAGGAGGACAGGAATTTGGAATTTTTATTAAACAACGGCCTTTCCATGTATGTCACAAGCACGTTCCCCATAGATGAGGCGGTTTACCAGCTTTTGTCCAACAAAGAAAGGCTTGCCTTGATTGAGGTGTTTGCCAAAAACATGGGTAAACCCAACGCGGCAAAAGACCTTGCGGAATTTGTGCTAAGCTTAAAAAATGAGAAAAAGGTAGTTAATTGATTTGGGGATAAATATGTCAAAGGTTTTAATTCCTGATTATGTAAATAAAGTATTAGAAACCTTAAACGGCAGCGGCTATAAGGCCTACATAGTGGGGGGAGCCGTCAGGGATTTGGCTTTAGGCAAAATCCCGCAGGATTTTGACGTGGCTACAAACGCCAAGGCCAAAGAAGTGAAAAGGATATTTGATAAAACCATTGACACAGGGATAAAACACGGCACGGTTACAGTAAATATGGACGGTCACTTTGTTGAAGTGACCACCTTCAGGAAGGACGGGGAATACAAGGACAACCGCAGGCCTTCGGAAGTGTATTTTGTGGACGATTTGCTGGAGGATTTAAAACGGCGGGATTTTACCATAAACGCCATGGCCTACTCCCCTAAAGAGGGGTTCATTGACCCCTTCATGGGGATGGAGGACTTAAGAAACAAAAAAATCAGGGCGGTGGGAAACCCGAAACAAAGGTTTGGAGAGGACGCCCTGAGGATTTTAAGGGCGGTGCGCTTTGCCGCTTCTTTTAAGTTTAAGATTGAGGAAAAAACCTTTGAGGCAATTAAGGAGTGCGCCCGCCTTTTGGAAAACATTAGCGGCGAGAGGATTAAGGCAGAGCTTGACAAGTTTTTGCTATCAGCGGATTTATCCGGGCTTTACCTTCTAAAAGACACAAACATTTTAAAAATCCTCATCCCAAAGCTGGATGAGGGCTTTAATGTTTCTCAAAACAGCCCTTATCATAAATACACCGTGGGGGACCACATATTTAAGGTAGTAAGCGGAGTGAAAAAGGATTTAACCCTAAAATGGGCGGCGCTTTTTCACGACATAGGGAAGGTGGACACCAAAACCACCACGCCCGACGGCGTTGACCACTTTAAAGGGCATGTTGAAAAGAGCATGGAAATCGCTAAAGCCGTGATGAGGCGGCTGCGATTTGACAAAAAGACCGAAGGCGGCGTGCTTTTTTTGGTAAAGCACCACGACGATGACATACTCCCTGATGAATTTGATGTAAGGCGCAAAATGAGCGCGTGGGGGGACTGTTTTTTGCCCCTTCTTGAGTTAAAAAAAGCCGATTTGCTAGGCAAAAGCGATGACGTTATAAAAAGGGATTTTCATATTTTTGATGAAATCAAAAAAATATATGATGAGGCAATTGAAAAAAAATACCCCATTTATATAAAGGATTTGGCGGTTGACGGGAACATTTTATTGGAGTTAGGCGTCAAAGACAGGGAAATTGGCAAATATTTAAATGAAGCACTTAAATATGTATTAAAATATCCTGAAAAAAACAAAAAAGATGCACTGATAGAGTATTTAAAAGCCTTCTGGGAATAATATTCTCGGAGGTGATTAATTTTGAAAAAGTGCTTCATTTTGAAAAAGTGCGCAATCTTTGCATTGATTTTTGCTTTGGTTTTTTTATTTGCAGGCTGTATGAACACGGCGCAGCGGGGAGACGGCGTTGACCGTGTGAATATGGCAAATGATTATACCAATGAAAGAATGAGAACCACACAGGATATTGCCAACAACACCGCGCAAAACAGGAATGGCACGGGGAATAACAACTCTACATTAGGCGGCACGAATAATGTGGACACCACAACGGGAAACAGGGTTAACACCAACACCAATACCTACACCCGCACCCCAATGGACACCAACGACAACCAAATTAACCGCAATCGCGGGTTTTTCAGCTGGCTTTTCGGCACCCGCAACAACAATAACGCGGGAAGCGGAATAAATACCAATATTGACGGCGGCGACATTTCCAACAGGATTAAGTCGGCGATAAACGGGATTTCAGGTGTCAGGGACTGCGAAGTGGCGGTAAACGGGAATACCTGTGTTGTAGGCGTTGACACCGACAACCAGACAAACATCAGCCAAATCCGCGAACAGATTATAACAAAAGTTAAACAGCTTGTGCCAAACATTGAAATGGTTAAAGTTACAAATGACGAGTATATCGTGCAAAGCATAAGGAATATGCTAAACACCTCAGGCAGCGACACAACTGACGCCTTTGAAAGCATTGTAAACAGCATAAGATAATTAAATATAAGGCAAGGTAACCCCTTGCCTTATATATGGATTTAAGGAGGATTGCAAATGGTGGAAAAATATTTGATAAAAGAAGGGATTAACCTATACTTTATCCCCAACTTCAAGTTTAAAACCTTTTTGTCAAGCGTCTATATACATAGGCCACTTGATGAATCGGAAGCATCTTTAAACGCGCTGCTTCCCCAGGTTTTAAGAAGGGGAAATAAAACGTATAAGGATTTAACCCAAATCCAAAAAAAGTGCGAGGATTTGTACGGCGCCCATTTGTTTATGTACAGCCAGAAAAAGGCTGAAACCCACAGCATTGTGTCGGGGATTGAAACAGTTTCCGACAATTTCGCATTATATAAGGAAGGAATTTTGGAAGATTCCTTAAAATTTTTATTTGACGTTTTATTAAACGTGGTTGACGAATTTGATGAGGACATTCTAAAACAGGAAAAGGACAATTTAATTGAAAGGATTAAGGGGTTAATTAACGACAAGCGCAACTACGCATACAACCGCCTTATTCAGGAAATGTGCAAAAACGAACGCTACGGGGTTTGTGAATTGGGCACCGTTGAGAGGGTTTCGCAAATTACCGCAAAAGGTTTAATGGCCCATTACAAAAAAATTATCACAGAAAGCCCCATTGATATATTTGTGTCCGGGAATTTATCCAAGGAAAAAGCAATCGAGCTTGTTAAAAAATATACCGGAGCATTGCCGGAAAGGCGCGCGCAATACCCCGGGGTAGTGATTGGGGATTTGCCGAAGGAAGTAAGGTATGTGGAAGAAAAGCTTGACGTAACACAGGGTAAACTTTCCATGGGATACAGGGTAAAAGGCGCCGATGAGTACGCCATGATTTTGTTTAACACCATTTTTGGCGGAAGCACCACCTCAAAACTATTCCTAAATGTCAGGGAAAAATTAAGCCTTGCATACTACGCCTCAAGCGGTTACGACAGATATAAGGGCATTATGACCGTAAATTCAGGGATTGAGTTTTCAAATTACCAAAAGGCGTTAGATGAAATAAACCTTCAGTTTAGCTATATGAAAAATAAAAACATAACACAGGAAGAATTCGACCAGGCGATGCTTTCAATAATAAATTCCTACAAATCCTTATATGACGGGCTCAGAAGCCTTGAAAGCTTTTATGCGGCGCAGTGCGGAAGGGATATGGTGGACTTGGAAACCTTCATTGACAAATTGTCCAAGGTGACCTTGGAGGATGTGTTTTGCGCCAGCGAAAACGTTGAACTGGATACGGTGTATTTCCTAAAGGGAATATAAGAACCCAAATGAAAGGAAGGATAGTATGGAACTTAAGAAAACCACATACAGCGAGCTAGGGGAAAGCGTATATACCACAACCCATGAAAGCGGGCTTAAGATATATATAATGCCTAAAAAAGGCTTTAGCAAAAGCTATGCGGTGTTTGCCACAAAATACGGCTCAATAAACACCGACTTTGTGGTGCCGGGGGAAAATGAGGTTACCACTGTACCCGATGGCGTGGCGCACTTTTTGGAGCACAAGGTATTTGAGGAAGAGGACGGGAAAAACGCCTTCGACCGTTTCGCAAAATACGGCGCCAGCGCAAACGCCTTTACATCCTTTGCCATGACGGCGTACTTATTTTCCTGCACGGATTATTTTTACGAAAACCTGGACATTTTGCTGGATTATGTCCAAAAACCCTACTTTACTTATGAAAATGTAGAAAAAGAAAAGGGTATTATTGCCCAGGAAATCAGGATGTATAACGATTCCCCCGACAACGTGCTTTACTTTAATGCCCTAAAATGCTTGTATAAAAACCATCCCGCCAGGATTGAAATCGCGGGCTCCGTTGAAAGCATAATGGAAATTGACAAGGATATTTTATATAAATGCTATAACACCTTTTACCATCCCTCCAACATGGTTTTATATGTGGTGGGGGATGTGGATGAAAATAAGGTTTTGGAACTGGTTAAAAAGAATATCAGACAAAACCAAAACCCTGGGGAAATTAAGCAGGTATTCCCCCATGAGCCTGAAGAAATCAATGAGCCTTATATGGAAAAGCGCCTAAACACTTCCATACCCAAATTCATCATTGGGTTTAAGGACAGCGAAGTGGGGGGAAGCGGACGGGATATGCTAAAACGGGAAATTGAGTCCAGCATTATAATTGAAATCCTCTCGGGAAGAAGTTCACCGCTTTATAAAAAGCTTTACGAAGGCGGGCTTGTAACCAGCTCTTTCGGCGGGTATTACAACTATGAGGAATCCTTTGGCTGGGCCGCAATCCAAGGGGAAGGCAACGACCCCAAAAAGGTAAAGGAATTGGTTTTGGAAGAAATTGAAAACATTAAGAAAAACGGGATTGACAAAGAGGCCTTTGAGCGCCAGAAGAAAGTTTTGTACGGGCAGTTTTTAAGAATGCTAAATTCCCTTGAAGGCTTCGGAAACGAATTTGTGGGCGCCACATTGCGCGGTTCCAATTTGTTTGACTATCCCCATATAGTCAGGGAAGTTAGCCTGGATGATGTGACAAAACGGTTTAATACGCTCTTTAGAAATGACCGCTGCGCCTTGTCCGTGGTGCTACCATCAAATTAATCGGGGTGAAGGGTTTTGAATGTTGTTGAATTTCCTGGTTTGGGTTTGAAATTTAATATAAACCGGATAGCCATCCCTATTGGGGACGGCGGCATTTACTGGTACGGGGTCATCATTGCCATTGGCGTAATGCTGGGGTCGTGGTTTTCCTTAAGAAGGGCCAAAAAGATAGGGGATAACCCTGACGATTTGGTGGACTTTATAATTTACGCGGTACCCATCGGGATAATTGGCGCAAGGCTTTATTATGTAATCTTTAGCTTTGACAGCTACAAGAACAATATTTTGGGCATATTTAAAGTCTGGGAAGGCGGCCTTGCGATTTACGGCGGCATAATTGCGGGGTTTATTACCCTGTACTTTTTCACAAAAAAGCGCAAAATCAATATTTACAGGTTTTTAGACACTTGCTCGTACGGCGTTATAATCGGCCAGATTATTGGAAGATGGGGAAACTTTTTCAACATGGAAGCCTACGGCAGCGAAACAAACCTGCCTTGGCGGATGGTTATTCCCTTTGAAAGCCACCCGGTGCACCCGACGTTTTTATATGAATCCCTTGCAAACCTTCTCGTGTTTTTGATTATGCTTTACCTAGGCAAAAAAGCCCTGCCTTACGGGTATATTTTCGCTACATATTTAACAGGGTACGGCACGGCAAGGTTTTTTATCGAAGGATTGAGGACCGACAGCTTATATCTATTCAATATAAGGGTATCCCAGATTGTGGCGGCTTTGTGTGTTGTTTTTGGAATTTTCCTCTTTTTCTTCTTAAAAGGGAAGAAAAATGTTGAAATTTCTCAAACAACAATCGGAGAAAAAATAGAAAATATAGAAGAAAATGGAAACAAAGATAAATAATTTATAAAAAATTATTAAATTTCTGTGACATTTATTTATGCGACTTGACGAAAAACAAGATATACTATAAAATTAAAATATGAAATTTTGTTTAGAAATAAGCCTCAAAGCAGGGTTATTTTAAAAGTTTATTTATGGGAGGAACAAAAATGCGCTATTTAAAAAATGCACTGTCATTGGTATTGGTAATATGCATGCTTTTCTCTGTGGCAGTTTTTGCTGATGATGAGGAGATTTTGACCCAGACCGATGCCGTGACATTTTCAGACGTAGATCCTACAACCGTTACGGGTCAGTCGATTTACGGCCTTGCAAACCTAAAGATTTTAAATGGTTATCCTGACGGCACATTCAGGCCTGATGACACCATCACAAGAGCGGAATTCACTGTTGTTATTACCAATTTCCTAAACCTTTCAAATATTGGTGTCGCAGACGATGTTTTAACAGGATTTCCTGATTTGGACAATGACCCGACAAAAGTATGGGCAAGAAAATATGTTTACCTTGCAGTAACCAACGGAATTATCAAGGGTTATCCGGAATTAGACGGTACATACACCTTTAGGGCTGATAACCCTGTTACATATGAAGAAGCGGTAAAAATGGTTGTTTGCGCCCTTGGCTATGAGCCAATGGCAACCCAGGTTGTTTATGACCACTGGGCAACAGGATACATGATGGTAGCCCAACAGCTTGGAATATTAAAGAATGCTTTGGGTGTTGCGCAGTCCGCGCCGGTTTCCCGCGGGATTGTGGCAAACATTGTTTACAGCTCCCTTACTGTTGACAGAATGGTGCCCACTGTTTTAGCTGACGGTTCTATCTCTTATGTAAAAGAAAAGAATTCAAGCGTTATTTCAGATATAATTAAAAAAGATGAAGTTAGCGGCATAGTTACGGCAACATATCTTTCCGGTATCGATACGGATAATCCGGGCTTTACCCAAAGGTTTATTGAAGTGGACGACGTAAGGTACGTTTTAAGCGGCTCAGTTGCTGATTATGAGGCGTTGCTTGGCAAAAAGATTAAAGCGTATGCCCAAAAAAGCGATAATGAAGATTATCCGGTGTTGACAAACCTTCAAGAGGTTGGAAACAAGGAAAAGACAGTAAATGTCATGCTGATTGAAGAAATCACCCCGTCGCAAATAACATATTATGAATCCATTGACGCGTCTAGATCGTCAACATTGAAACTTGACTCCAATTATTCCGTAATCTTTAACGGAAAATATGTAGGTGACTACAACATCAGGGATATTGTGGATGACGTAAGCTGCGGTTATGTTGAATTTTTGGATAACGACGGCGACGGAAGATATGAAATTTTAAAGATTACAAGCTATGATGTATATGTGGTTTCCAGCTATTCAACCACTGAAAGAAAAATCCGCGACCTATACTATACGGATAAAACTTTCACAGTTCCCGATGAAAGCACTGTTGAGTTAACAATTATCAAAAACGGCAAAAAGGCTACAAGCTTGTCTTTGGCAAGATATGACGTTGTGTCAATTAAAGAGTCACCAAAAGGCACAAGGGGAAGAAAGATTTTAGAAATCATCGTAAATTCCCAGCCTGTTTCTAATACCGTGACAGAATCAAGGCAGGAATTAGGACTTAGCATCAAAAAGATTGGCAAGGAAGAATACATTGTTTCAAGGTATTATGAAAACTTGCCTGAAGAATCAAAAGTTGAAATAAGCGTAGGCAACACTGTTCAAGTTTACCTTGACGCTATGGGCCAAATCGTGGCTGCGTCAGCAAATGTTGAAACAGCAAACACCTCCTACGGGTATTTGATAAGGGCACAGCTTAATAAGGATACAAACAAACTTGAAATCCAGGTTATTAAATTAAGCGGTTCCGCCCAGATTTACCAGGTAACCGACAGAATCAGGATTGACGGTGAAACCTTCAATGCCCAAAACCATGAAAGGGCTCTGGACAAACTTGAAGAAGCCGCAAGATTGGCAAATGCGGGTTTGGATTTTGAAGGGGTAAAGAATGACACTTATTCACAGTTAATCAGATACACAACCAACAATGCGGGATTGGTAACCGTTATTGACACGGTAATTGACGACGGCTCAACTTATGACAAATTAAGCCGCGACTATCCGTATTCAGGGCCGCTTACCTATTCAAGCTCTTCAAAATCCTTTGAAGGCAAATTTGGCATAAGCACAAGCACAACATATGTGTTCTATATCCCAGACAACAGGACGGATATTGCAAGCTATTCAGTTAAAAAGGCAAACTTCTTCCTATCAAGCACAAAATACCACGTTGAAGCATACAATATTGCAACCAGCGGCACAAAGAACGCTGAAATCGTATTGATGTACAGCTCCAACGCAAGCATTGAGCTAAACGCAAATTCACCGGTTATGCTCGTTACTGAAAGAAAAGAAGAATTAGGCGAAGACGATGAACCGGTAATCAGCTTAAAGGGCTATGTAAATGGCACAACCACTACCATTACAACCAGCGATTACAGCATTGTTAGGAATGTGGATGTAGGGGATGTCATCAGGTATACTTTAGAGTCAGGCAACAAGATTGCAAAACTTGAAGTATTGCTTGATGTCAGCGACAACAAGATGAACAAGCCTGTGGAAACCGCTGAAGAGGCAAGAAAGCTCAGGACAAGACAAATCAACTACACCGAAGACTTGGCAAATGACACGCCGAACGCAACATTCAGGATTATTTACGGTACAGTAATTGAAATTTCTGAAGATGAGGATGAAATTGCGGTAGTGCCGGCGCTTGTTACTGATAAGGAAAACGTAATTGAAGATGCTAGGAAGAACTTAGTAAACATTGGAATTCCAAAGACTACATCAAGCAACGTGACAACCTTCATCTATGACTCAGCTAAGGAAGAAGTAATAAAAACCGCGGATATTGTTAGCGAAATCACGCCTTATGAACCGGGCGTTGATGACCCGACAGTAGTATTTGTTTACTCAAAGAGCGGTTCTGCTAAGTTAATGTATATCATAAGATAAGATAAAGAAAAAAGCCGCATGCGAAAGCATGCGGCTTTTTTATGCTTTATTCTCACCCCCTCGTGCCCTTACCCCTTACTTCGGGTTTTTTATGTAAATTTTGTTAAATACTTTATTTTAGTATTGAATAACTTAATTTTTTATTTTATAATCAAAAAGTACTAATCCAATGAAAGGATGAATTTTATGAAAATTGTTCTAGATGGATACGGCGGGGACAACAGCCCATATGCTATGATAGATGGCGCAATTTTGGCAAGCAATAAAATCGAGTCAAAAATCATTATTACCGGGAATGAAGACGAGCTAAAAAGAGAGCTTAAAAAAAGGAATTATAATGGTGATAAGATTGAAATAGCAGACGCTAAAGAAGTCATAACCAATTACGACAAGCCCACTAAAGCGGTGGTGGAAAAGCCAAACTCCTCTTTGGTGGTAGGATTAAAGCTTATAAAGGATGAACAGGCCGACGCCTTTGTGTCCTGCGGAAGCACAGGCGCGATTTTGGCAGGTTCAATCCGTTTTGTCGGAAGGGCCAAAGGGGTTAACAGGCCAGCCCTTGCCACTTTTGTACCCACCAAAACGGGGGTTTGCTTGGTTTTAGACGTGGGGGCAACAACGGCTACAAAACCCTTGAATTTATTGCAGTATGCCCAAATGGGGGAAATTTATATTAAAAAGTGTTATAACATAGAAAACCCGAGAGTCGCGCTTTTAAGTAACGGCACCGAAGAGACCAAGGGAAGCGATTTGGTAAAAGAAGCTTATCCGCAAATTAAAGACAGCGGCGTAAACTTTATCGGGAACATTGAAGCAAGGCAGGTGCCTTTTGGCGTTGCTGATGTGGTAGTATGCGACGGATTTTCGGGGAATGTGATGATTAAAGCCATGGAGGGCTTTGGGGTTTTATTTAAAGACGCTTTAAAAGAAATGTTTTATAAAAGCGCGTTAACCAAAATTTCAGCCCTTTTGGTGAAAAAAGAACTGGATGGTTTAAAGAAAACCTTTGACTACAGCGAATACGGCGGGGCGCCCCTTTTGGGTTTGAAAAAGCCCATTATTAAGGCCCATGGTTCCAGCAACGCAAAAAGCGTGTACCACGCCCTAATCCAGGCGGAAAATTTCATCAAAACCCGGGTGATAGAAGAAATGTCCAATATTTTAAGCGATTTTGGCGAAGAATAATAATTGGTTATAAAATCCATATTTTTTTGAAATAATATATTGACTCAACATACAATATATAATATTATATGTAAAAGAAAATGTTAGGGAGGTGACTTTATGGTATTTGAAAAGGTCAAGGAAATCATTGCTGATAGACTTGGAGTTGACGAAAACGAAATAGAAATGGATTCATCATTGGTGGACAATCTTGGCGCGGACTCATTGGATTTGGTTGAGTTGATTATGGCTATGGAGGAAGAATTCGATATTGAAATCCCCGATGAAGAAGCAGAACAAATTGTTACAGTAGGAGATGCTGTGGAATACATCAAAAATCACATGAAATAACATAATACGAATACAAGTCCCGCATAAGCGGTAAGCTTTGCGGGTCTTTTTATAACAAGGGGGGCGGCATTAATGCAAGCTTTTGAAAAGAGGATAGGCTACACTTTTAAGGACAAAAAACTTTTAAAAACAGCCCTAACCCACACTTCGTACGCTAATGAAGTGAAAAAAGACGGCATAAATTCCTATGAACGCCTGGAATTTTTGGGAGACGCGGTTTTAAGCTTGATAATAAGCGAGTATCTTTATTATACCTACCCCGATTTGCCCGAGGGGGAGCTTACCAAAATACGGGCAAGCATTGTATGCGAGCAGTCCCTTTGCCAAAGGGCAAATGAGCTGGATTTAGGGAAATTCATTTATTTAGGAAAAGGAGAAGAGATGACAGGCGGGAGGGAACGTTCATCCATTTTAGCGGATGTATTTGAGGCGGTCCTTGCCGCAATTTATCTTGACTCCGGAAAAGATGTTGCAAGAGAGTGGGTTTTAAGCCAGCTTGAAAACAACATAAAAGGGGCGGTGGGAGGAAGCCTGTTTAGGGACTACAAAACCCAGCTTCAGGAGTTATTGCAAAGTATCAACAAGGAAAAAATCGAATACCTCCTAATTGACGAAAGAGGCCCTGACCACAAAAAGGTGTTTAACGTGTGCATAAAAAACGGGGACGTTGTTTTGGGAACGGGTTCTGGCAAAAGCAAGAAAGAAGCGGAACAAAACGCGGCTAAAGCCGCGCTTTCTAAAATTTCAAAGGAAGTAAGCTTAAATGATAAATGATAAAAAAGCCAATATCCCCATTTTTGTGCCCCATTTAGGCTGCAAAAACGACTGCGTCTTTTGCAACCAGAAAATGATTACAAAAACAATAACTTCCCCAAGTATTTTTGATGTTGAGGAAAAGATTAAAAAAAGCCTAAAAACCATATCCTTGAAGGAAACGGAAATTGCCTTCTTCGGGGGAAGTTTTACGGGAATTTCTGAGGATGAGCAAAACAAGTTTTTGGAGATTGCCCAAAAATTCGTAAAAGCAGGGAAAGTCTCAGGCGTCAGGATTTCCACAAGGCCTGACTTAATTGATGAAAACACCCTGTCAAGGCTAAAACAATACGGTGTTTCCACCATTGAATTAGGCGCCCAGTCCATGTCCGATGAGGTATTGACAGCGTCAGAACGGGGACACGGCGCGGGTGATGTGAGGCGCGCGTCCAAACTAATTTTAGATTTTGGGTTTAAATTAGGGCTACAGATGATGACGGGATTACCCAAAAGCTCTGATGAAAGCGATATATACACCGCACGGGAGTTTATAAAACTAAAACCCCACTTTGTGAGGATTTATCCTGCGCTGGTTTTACAGGGCACAAAACTTCATGAAATGTATCTTAAAAAAGAGTATGCCCCGCAGGAAATTGACAAGGCAGTAAGCCTTTGCGCAAAACTTTTTGAGCTTTTTTATAACGCCGATATTCCCGTCATAAGAATGGGGCTTCTTGGGGAGGACGGAAAAATACCGGGCTTTGTCGCAGGGCCTTACCATCCTTCCTTTGGAGAACTGGTAAAACAGGAGTTTGTTTTAAATAAGCTTTTTTCATATATTAAGCAGCACAAACCAAAAACTTTGGAAGCCAGGGTCAATGAAAGGTATTTGTCAATTCTTTTGGGTTATAAAAAGAAAAACCAAAGAATTTTAAAAGATACCTTTGGAATTGATTTAAAATATATTATAGATAACCGTACTCCTGCCATAGAGCTTCCTAACTTGACAATAAATCGGATATAGTAGTATAATCTATTTATATTTGGAAAAATTTTTTTAATAAGACTTATTCGAAAGGATCTGGTATTTATGATAAAAGTATCTTTAAGGGGAGAAGTCAAGGAATTTGAAAGCGGCATTTCCCTTTTTGATATAGCTAAAAGCATTAGCGAAGGGCTTGCTAGAAACGCGCTGGTTGCAAAAGTAAACGGAAAAGTAATGGACTTGTCAAGAACGCTTAATGAAGACGCGGAGGTTGAGTTCTTGACCTTTGACGACGAAGAGGGAAAGGACGCCTTCAGGCATACATCAAGCCATATTTTAGCCCAAGCGGTTAAAAGGCTTTACCCAACTGCTAAACTTGCCATCGGGCCAACAATCGAAAACGGGTTTTACTATGATATAGATTATGAGAGACCTTTCATGCCTGAGGATTTGGAAAAAATCGAGGCTGAGATGAAAAATATCGTAAAAGAAGACCTAAAGGTTACAAGGTTTGAACTTCCAAGGGAAGAAGCGCTGGCGCTGGCTGAAAAAATGGGGGAACCCTATAAGGTTGAATTAATAAATGATTTGCCCCTCGACGCGGTAATATCATTTTACTCCCAGGGCGAGTTTACCGACCTTTGCGCCGGAGTGCACATCCCAAACACGGGCAAAGTAAAAGCCTTTAAGCTTTTAAGCGTTGCGGGCGCTTACTGGCGCGGAAACGAAAAGAATAAAATGCTTCAAAGGATTTACGGCACAAGCTTTCCCAAAAAGAGCGAATTGGACGCGTATTTAGAAGCCCTAGAGCAGGCAAAACTTAGGGACCACAGGAAATTGGGAAAAGAGCTTGAATTATTTGCCTTAATGGAGGAAGGCCCGGGATTTCCCTTCTTCTTGCCAAAGGGCATGGAACTAAGAAATACCCTTATTAACTATTGGCGGGAAGTTCACCGCGAGGCAGGGTATGTGGAAATATCCACCCCCGTTATTTTAAACCGCAGGCTGTGGGAAACAAGCGGGCACTGGTATCATTACAGGGAAAATATGTACACAACGGTAATTGACGAGGAAGACTTTGCGATAAAACCAATGAACTGCCCCGGCGGGATTTTGGTTTATAAGAATAAAATGCACTCATACCGGGATTTGCCAATCAGGATGGGTGAACTTGGCCTTGTTCACCGCCACGAATTGTCAGGGGCGCTTCACGGGCTTATGCGCGTAAGGAATTTTACGCAGGATGACGCCCACATCTTCATGACTAAAGAGCAGATGAAGGGCGAAATTAAAAACGTTGTAAAATTAATCGACAAAGTATACTCCGTTTTTGGATTTAAGTACCACATAGAGCTTTCCACAAGGCCCGAGGACAGCATGGGCAGCGAAGAGGACTGGGAAGAAGCTACAAACGCTTTGCGGGACGCTGTGGTGGAACTGGGCTACAGCTATAAATTAAATGAAGGTGACGGCGCCTTTTACGGGCCGAAACTTGATTTCCACCTTGAGGACTGCTTGGGAAGGACATGGCAGTGCGGCACAATCCAGCTGGATTTCCAATTGCCTGAAAAATTCGAGCTTGAATACACAGGGCCTGACGGTGAAAAACACCGCCCCGTTATGATTCACCGTGTGGTATTCGGTAGCATTGAAAGGTTTATCGGCATATTGATAGAACATTTCGCGGGTGCATTCCCCACATGGCTTGCGCCTGTTCAGGTAAAGGTTATTCCTATTTCCGAAAAGTTTGAGGAATACGCAAAAGACGTATATAAAAAGCTGTTTGACGAAGGGATTAAGGTTGAAATAGACTTGAGAAGCGAAAAAGTCGGGTACAAAATCCGTGAAGCCCAGCTTCAAAAAATCCCGTATATGCTTGTTGTGGGCGAAAAAGAACAGCAGGAAGGCAAGGTTTCAGTCCGCGCAAGGAAAGAGGGAGACCGCGGCATGATGGGCTTGGATGATTTCCTTTCTGAAATAAAAGAGGAAATCAGGACTAAAAAAATAAATAATTAGAATAAAAATCCCCTCCTAAAGTCAAAATATTGTTGAGGAGGGGATTTTTCATTGAAAAAAGCAGCAGTTTATTTGGTTCTCTTGATTTTGGCCATTTCCTATGTTATAAATAACCCGCTGGAAGTTGAAACATTATCAAAATACGGCTCCCGCGGACAGGAAGTGATAAATATCCAAACCCGCCTAAAGCAGTGGGGTTACTATAAAGGGGCCATTGACGGGATTTACGGCCCAAAGACAGTGGACGCTGTAAAGTATTTCCAAAGGAAAAACGGCCTTACCCCTGACGGGATTGCAGGCCCGGCGACCCTTGCGAAAATCGGGCTTCCCACATCAGGTTCAGGTGGCTCAAGTACATCCTCAACTTATGAAAGCAACGTAAACCTGCTCGCCCGCATTATTAACGGCGAAGCCCGGGGCGAGCCTTATACAGGACAGGTTGCGGTGGGCGCGGTTGTGCTAAACCGCGTAAAACATCCATCCTTTCCGAATACCATAGCGGGCGTAATTTACCAGCCCGGCGCCTTTACAGCCGTCTCCGACGGGCAAATTAACGCCGCATTAGTGGAAACCTGCGTCAGGGCGGCCCGCGACGCCCTAAACGGCTGGGACCCCACCTATGGCGCAATTTATTATTACAACCCTAAAACCGCCACCAACAAGTGGATAAGGTCAAGGCCAATCCTTATAACAATCGGAAAACATGTATTTTGCAGTTGATAAAAAGCCCAAGGCAAAACTTGGGCTTTTTGTATTTGAAAGTTATGATTAATTAGGTTATAATACTACATATAAAAAAATATATAACAATGTAGGTAGGGGAATAAATATGTCGGTTCCAAAGTATGATAGTCTTTTTAACCCAGTACTTCAGGCTGTTCATAACTTAGGAGGTTCAGCGACAGTATCAGAAATTGAAAATGAAGTTATAAAAATTTTAAATTTATCCGATGAAGATGTAAACGAAATTCAAAATGGCAGCACAACAAAATTAAGCTATAGACTTTCTTGGGCAAGAAGTTACTTAAAAAATTATGACTTGTTGGAAAATTCAACCAGAGGAATTTGGTCATTAACCGTTAAAGGAAAAAAATAAAGACGGTTAATAAGGAAGAAGTAAAAAGATTTGTTAAGAAAAATCATAATAAAGGAAAAGATATTGTAGTACAAAAGCATGAAGATATTATAGAAAATGACATTGTAAATGATGTAGCATGGAAAGAAAAACTCCTAAATATTATAAAAGAAATGAGCCCTGATGCGTTTGAAAGACTTTGTAAAAGGATTTTAAGGGAATCGGGCTTTGTTCAAGTTGAGGTAACGGGTAAAAGTGGCGATGAGGGCATTGATGGAAAAGGGGTTTTAAAAATCGGGGGATTAATATCCTTTGTTGTTTTGTTTCAAGCAAAAAGATATAAGGGCACGGTGCCACCTGCGGCCGTCAGGGATTTCAGGGGCGCAATGGTCGGGCGGGCCGATAAGGGCATTATAATTACTACGGGCATTTTCAGCCGAAGCTAAAAAGGAAGCCCAAAGGGACGGGGCCCAGCCAATTGATTTAATTGATGGGGACGCGTTAGCTGAAAAATTAAAAGAACTAAAACTAGGGGTTCAAGTTAAAGAAGTTGTTGTTGAAGAAATATGTATAGATAAGGATTGGTTTATGAATATATAAGTACATATAAAAAACTCGAAGGAAATGCCTTCGAGCTTTTTTGTAAAAACAACACAGGGTTTTATAATTTCACACGTTAAACCTGAATAGCACAACGTCGCCGTCCTGCATTACATAGTCCTTGCCTTCGCTTCTTACCAAGCCTTTTTCCCTTGCGGCGGTCATGGAGCCTGCGGCAATTAGTTCGTCGTATGAAATGACTTCCGCGCGGATAAAGCCCCGCTCAAAGTCAGAGTGGATTTTTCCCGCGGCCTGGGGAGCCTTTGTGCCTTTTTTAATTGTCCAGGCCCTCACTTCCTGGGGCCCTGCGGTTAAAAAGCTCATAAGGTTTAGCAGGCTATAACTTTTTTTAACCAGCCTGTCCAAACCCGATTCAGAAAGGCCTATTTCGGCTAAAAAGAGCTTCTTTTCCTCATCAGGAAGTTGCGAAATTTCTTCTTCTATTTTAGATGAAATTGCCAAAACTTCGGCCCCTTCGGATTTTGCGATTTCTTCCACGGTTTTTACATACTCATTTTTGGAAATATCGTTTAAGAAGGCGTCGTCGCTGACATTTGCCACATAAATCACGGGCTTTGAAGTTAGTAGCTGGAATTCCTTTAAATACGCCTGCTCTTCTTCGGTATAGCCAAGGCTTCTTGCGGGAAGGCCTTTTAATAAGTGTTCTTTGATTTTGTCAAGCAAAGCGGCCTCTTCAATATATTTTTTCTCGCCGCTTTTTTTCATTTTACCAACCCGTTCAATCCGCTTTTCAACCGTTTCCAAATCCGCGAAAATCAATTCAAGGTTTATGGTCTCAATATCCCTTTTGGGATTTACGTTTCCGTCAACATGGGTGATGTTTTCATCTTCAAAACATCTTACCACATGGACTATTGCGTCAACTTCCCTGATATGGGACAAAAATTTATTACCTAAACCTTCCCCGCGGCTTGCGCCTTTTACCAATCCAGCAATATCGACAAATTCAATAATCGCAGGGGTTACTTTTTTTGGCTCATACATTTTTGCAAGCACGTCAAGCCTTTCATCAGGCACTGCCACAATCCCCACGTTTGGCTCTATGGTACAAAAGGGGTAGTTCGCGCTTTCCGCCCCCGCGTTTGTGATTGCGTTAAAAAGTGTACTCTTGCCCACATTCGGCAAGCCCACTATACCAAGTTTCATAGTTATCCTCCCAAATTTTGCGTTTGTAATTAATATTACCAATTGATTATACAACAATTAAAAAAAAATCGCAACAAATATATAATTATGGTATAATAAACTTAAAAATCGCATTTTATATGATGTTTTCATCAAAGGATATAATTAAATAAAGGGGTCGATAATATGTCAAAACAAAAGATACTCCTTGCGGATGACGACGGCAATATTTGCGAGCTTTTAAGGCTTTATCTTGAAAAAGAAGGCTTTGACATTGTAATTACCAACGACGGCGAAAGCGCCCTCACACAGTTTAAAAAGGAGTCCCCCATTTTAGTGATACTTGACATTATGATGCCTAAAATGGACGGTATCCAGGTTTGCCGCGAAATCAGGAAAATAAGCAATATCCCCATAATCATGCTTACCGCCAAGGGAGAAGTTTTTGACAAGGTTTTGGCCTTGGAGCTTGGCGCAGATGACTACATAGTAAAACCCTTTGAGCCAAAGGAATTGGTTGCCCGTGTTAAGGCGGTTTTAAGAAGGTATGAAAACACAAATAACGACGTAAAAGAGGTAACATACCCAAATCTTCAGATTAATTTAACCAATTATGAATTGAAAGTCGGGGGCAAGGTGGTGGACATTCCCCCAAAAGAACTGGAACTTTTATACTTTTTGGCAATCCACCCAAACCGTGTGTTTACCCGCGACCAGCTTTTGGAGGAAGTCTGGGGCTTTGATTATTTCGGCGATTCCAGGACGGTTGACGTACACATAAAAAGGCTTCGGGAAAAGCTGGAAGGGGCTGACGAAAACTGGCAGCTTAAAACCGTTTGGGGCGTGGGGTATAAGTTTGAAGTAAAACAGGAATAAAAGTTTTACATTTTATTAATTTTGAGTTAATAAATTTGGTTTAATATATAAACTAAACCCACGTGCCGGCAAAGCCGCACAAAACCCAAATTTTTGGGATTTTGTTTAAAAAAGGCTTCCCCGCTTGCGCAACGCTTAAGCAAACCCTTGCAGGATGTGGTTTTTAGGCTCATGTCCCCGGAAACCGCAAAATTTGCGCAAGGGGTTTTGAGCAATCCTAAAACGGATGAGGTTTAATATAGTCTGAATTTAGTTTAATATTTAAACTAAATAAAAAATATTATGGTGATAAGAATTGAAACATAAAACTAAAATATTCCAAAAATTATTGGCGCTAACCATGGCGGTGGTGGCTTTTTCCACAGTCATTACCTACATTTCGCTATACATTTTTTTAGGCCAGTATTTCACCGAGCAAAACAAGGAAAAAATACTTGAAAGTTCCCGCAGGATTGCGGACTTTACAATATTTTTGGTGGGAAATTCCAATATCCCCCCTGAAAACATATTAAACGTGGCGCTAAATTCCGCAAGCCGCGATACAGGGGGATTTGTTTTCCTTTATAACAACAAGGGAGAGATTTTAACATACTCTGACAATGTCAAGGGGGCGGACCTGACCAAATTCAATTTTAAGAATTTTATAAGGGAGACCATAATTGACGGCAAATACAAAACCCAGTTGGTGAATATCCAGGGGCTCCCGTATTCATCCCTTCTTGCGGTAAGCTCGCCTATTAAATACAATCACGAAACCATCGCGGCGACATTAATGATTGTGCCGATACCTGAAATTGAAAAACTCCGCGGCGAAATTATGATGTATTTTTATATTTCATCACTCATTGCCTTTATCTTTGCGTTTTTCCTTTCATATGTGGTATCCAAGAGGTTTACAAGGCAGCTTAAAAGCATTATTATTGCCGCAAAGGGAATTTCCAAAGGTAACTTTGACATGCGGGTTGAAGTGGTTACCGACGACGAGTTTGGGGAACTTGCCAAAACCTTTAACAATATGGCCCAGTCATTGCAGGACCTTGAGAACATGCGCTCAAGTTTTATTGCCAATGTCAGCCATGAGCTTAGGACCCCCATGACAAGCATTACGGGCTTTATTGAGGGGATAATGGACGGCACCATTAAAAAAGAGGAACAGGAAAAATATCTGGGAATTGTTTTAAACGAGTCAAAAAGGCTGTCGAGGCTTGTTACGGAACTTTTGCAGCTGACGCGGCTTGAAAAGGGGCAGGCTGAGCTTCACATAAGCTCATTTTGCATAAACGAAATGTTAAGGCTTTCGCTTTTAAAATTTGAAAACAGGATTTTGGAAAAAAATATAGAAGTAAACGTGGATTTTGAAAAGGAAAGCCAATATGTTTTAGGGGATAAGGACAAAATTGAGCAGGTGGTTACCAATTTAATTGACAACGCTGTTAAATTTACCAATGAAAACGGGAATATTAACATCAGCACTACCCATAAATCCAATAAAGTTATAGTGTCCATCAAAAACACAGGGGAAACAATCAAAAATGAGGATTTGCCCTATGTGTTTGAAAGGTTCTATAAATCCGACAAGGCAAGGTCGGACGCCCATAGGGGCTTGGGTTTGGGCTTGTTTATCGTAAAAACTATCATTAATTTGCACGATGAAAACATAAGCGTTCAAAGCGATGACACGGGCACTACATTTACTTTTACCCTAAAAGCGGACAAAAATAATGAAGTTTAACATTTTATTCATAGTTTATTAAAAATCATGGTTTATTATATAATTAAAACGAAGCATAACCAATAAACAATGGAAGGGATGGGTGTTATGACTGATTTCGAAAGGTTTGGTTATGAAAATTACGACCAGCCGAAGTTTTATAATGAGACCATACAAAAACCCAAAAAGAAAAAGGACAGGGTATGGCTTGTCGCGCTTGTCAGCGCTATAATCGGCGGGTTGTTGTTCTCAAGCGTGTTTGTGTTCTTCGCGCCAAATATCTTTAAAAGCACCTACGCAATTTATACCGAAACCAACCAGGAAACCATAAACGCAAGGAAAATCGCTTCAGTCGAAGGTTCCTCGGAGCCGCTGTCAATTGTTGAAATAGCTGAGAGGGTTGCCCCGGCTGTGGTTGGAATACAAAACAAAGTTGTATATAACGGCTTTGTGACAAGAACCGTAAATCAGGGAAGCGGCTCAGGCATAATCATTAGCGAGGACGGGTATATTGTTACAAACTACCATGTAATCGAGGGCGCCTCCGACGTAACAGTTATATTAAACACCGGTGAGGAGTATAAGGCAAAGCTTGTGGGGAAGGACTCCAAAACCGATATCGCAGTTATTAAAATAGAGCCTGACCAAAAACTGACAAAAGCAATTTTGGGGGACTCCAACTCCCTAAGGGTTGGGGAACTTGCGGTGGCAATAGGAAACCCCTTAGGGCAACAGCTTTCTGGAACCGTTACAGCAGGAATAATCAGCGCGCTTGACAGAAACATTAAAATTGACAACAAAACCATGAACCTCCTTCAAACAGACGCTGCAATTAGCCCGGGTAATTCAGGTGGTGCTTTAGTTAACCAATATGGCGAAGTAATTGGCATTAATACCGCAAAAATTGAAGCCTCCGGCGCGGAAGGCTTGGGCTTTGCAATCCCGATTTCCAACGCAAAGCCCGTTATCGAAGACTTAATTAATTACGGCTATGTTAAAGGAAGACCCCTCATTGGCGTAACCTTGAGGGAACTTAACAAACAGCTTGCGTACTACAACGACCTCCCCGTAAGCGAAGGCCTATATGTGGTTGACGTTGCCCCGTACAGCGGCGCGGAACTTGCGGGAATTCAAAGAGGCGACATCATTGTTAAATGCAACGGTGAAAAGGTTAAAACTGTTAACCAGCTTAACGCAATCCGCGACAAACACAAAGCCGGGGATACCCTTGAGCTTGAAATAATCCGCGACAACCAGACCTTAAAGGTTATGGTAAAACTAACCGAGGAAAAGCCGGAACTTGAGAATTAAAATAAAGCAAAAAACCCCTCTGCTTGAGGGGTTTTTTGTATAAAAATACTGTAAGCTTTTTTATAACATAAGGTTGTAAATGTTTACATACTTTATTATAATGGTATTAAACAACGGGGTTTTTTAAAAAGGCAGATAAATATTAAGAAAGGTGAAACTTTTATAGTTTTTTTAGCGTCATATATATAAAAGAAAATTTTAGGAGGAATTTTTATGAAAAAAATCTTATCCTTAGCGCTGTCGTTAATAATGATTTTTTCAGTATTGGTTGTTTTTGCAGACGACGCCAGCCAAATGCAGGAACTACTGGTCTATGTGAAATCCAAAATAGAGGTGCCAAGCGAATTTTCCGAATTTAATACCAATTATTACGAAGATAAGAACTTGGGAAGAAAGGAATGGAGTTTTAACTGGAATAAGCCGTCAGAGGCAGGAAGCTATGGGTATTTGTCCGTTTCAATTGACGAGGACAAAATCATAAAAAGCTATTCAAAGTATACATATGACGATAAAACAAGGTATGATGGCAAAAAGCTAAACTTGCTTTCGGTGGACGAAGCAAAGGATATTGCGGTAAAATTCTTTGAAAAGCTAAATCCCTCCCTTGTTGGCGAATTTGATTTTTCAACCACCGACTATTTTTACATTGGGGATCAAAACTATACATTCACCTTCTTCAGGCGACATGAAGGGTTAAAACATTTGGACAATTCCTTATCCATTGATGTAAACGCAAGAAGCGGCGAAGTTACAGGAATGTATTTAACCTATGAGCCGAAAATTGAGTATGAAAAAATCGAAAATGTGGTTGATATAAAAGATATCTTATCGAAAATTAAAAACGGAAAAATCACCTTAAGGTATCTTCCCGTATACAATTATGAAGACGGAAGCGTTACCGCAAGGTTGGTATATTCCGCAGACAGTATTTTAATTGACGCAAAAACCGGGGAGGATTTTAAATCCGACACCTACTACGGATATGGAGGAGGCTACGGGAATTACAGGTATGCTGAACAAGCCATGGTGACGGATTCGGGCCTTACCCCGCAGGAACTTGCGGAAATTGAAGAAGTTTCAGGGCTTTTGCCAAAAGATGAGGTTATTGAAATAATAAAAGGAATTAAAGAGCTTTCAGTAGATGATACTTATGAGCTTTCCGACATAAATTTGTATACTTATAAAAGAGGGAACCAAAAAGAATACACCTATGATGTTTCCTTTGTTCAAAAGGATGACAAAAAGCCCGATTATGAATGGGCAAGGGCATATTTCAGCGTTGACGCGAAAACAGGCTTGCTAAAGAGTTTCTACGCTTACTCCGACGCTGACTATTACGGTGACAGAAAGGATTCCAAAAAGGAAAAGAACTTCCTTCCTGATGAAAAGCTTGAAGAAATCGCGGCAAACTTTATAAATACCTACTACAAAGAAAAAGCGGACAAAGTAAAATATAAAAAACAGCCCGATGATCAATATACCATACAATCTGAACGGAAAACCCTTTATTTTGTAAACATTGTAAACGGTTTAGAGTTTGAGGCAAACACCATTAATTTCACACTAAATAGAGAAACCGGCAAAATCACCGCAATAAATTATATCTGGTATGACAATGTTAAGTTTGAAGACCCCAAAAACGCAGACAGCACAGCGGCAGACGCCCTAATCGAAGCCCTAAAAGTTAATCTTGCGTACATCAGCGCCGGATACACAGGAAAGCTTGTTTACACAAAAACTTCAAATGTTCCAGGAATCATTGACGCAATAAGCAAAAAGCTGTTGTATTTTAACGGTGAGGAATACAAAGAAACCGAAGGAGTAAAACAATATAAGGATTTGGAAGGCCACTGGGCGAAAGAATATATCGAAAAGTTATCCCAGACAGGAATAATTTTTGACTCCGATGAATTCAGGCCCGATGATAAGATTACCCAAAAGGATTACCTTGAGCTTGTTATGCAGGCAACCAATTATTATGTGGCCCCAATCCCGTATGATGTAATTTATCAATTCGCAAAACAGTCAAAGTTAATTGAAGTAGAAGACCCCGACGGCAAGTTAACCAAGGAAATGGCGGTAACAATTCTGCTAAAAGCTGCTGGATATGAAAAAGTAGCGTCCTTAGAAGGGATTTTCAAAACAGGGTTTATGGATGAAGCGGAAATTGCCCCGGAACTTGTTGGCTATGTTGCGATTGCAAAAGGGTTTAAGATTATAAACGGCGACGAAAACGGAAACTTCCTGCCCAAAAAAGCGTTAACCAGGGCAGAAGCCGCTATAATAATTTATAACTATCTAAGATAACCCACCTCCTTGTTATTAAGTCCATAAAATAAAAAAACATAAAGCCCCCGCGCGGGGCTTTATGTTTTTTAAAATTATTGCCTGATTTCAAACATCAGGTTTAATTTTAACAAAAGCCCCACCGCAGGGGGCTTTTTTATTTATTTTACTGCTTTTATGGTGCCGCCCTCGTCGGTAATTTCAATAAAATGCGGCCTTTCGTTGGGGGTGTTGTTGGGGGCGTGTATCGCAATATAAAGCTTGCCGTCAAGGGCCCTGAATATCATGCCGTGTCCGCCGTTTTCACGGTAAAAGGGCTCATCCATCAAAACCCAAGGCCCTTTTACGCTGCCTGTTTCGCTTTTTGCAAGGCCCAAAGCATATCCCGTGTCGCTGTGGCTTGACCAAAGCATAAGCAAGGTGCCGTCGGGGCATTTGTGCAAAAAAGGCCCGTCGGTTACATAGCACATTTTGCCTTCACCGTTTTTAAAACCCATCACCCATTTAGCGTCGCTTGCCTTAAAGAGAAGCACAGGCTCGCTTTCAGCCCGCGTGAAATCGCCGGACAATTTAATAAGGCAGATTTCCCCGTCGCAGGCCTGGGTCCACTCATGGCAAAATACCATGTATTTTTCGCCGTTTTCAATATACAATGTCCCGTCCAAACACATCCAGTTTTCAGGGGTTACGGGGTACTTTGTCAAAGGCTTGAAGTTTGCCAAAGGATTGTCGGACACTAAAATCTGAGTCCCCCTCATACGGGTTTTTGAGAAAAAGGAGGCAAACATATAGTATTTTCCGTCAATCTTATAAACTTCAGGCGCCCAGAAGTTTTTTGTGGCCCAAAAATCGGCGGTGTTTTTGAAAGCCTGATAAGGCCCGTCCCAGTTTTCTAAATCCTCGCTCACATAGGCGTCAAAGCCCCAGGCTTCATCCCCCCAGCAGTTTTTGTCCGTGGTACCGTACATGTAGTATTTTCCGCCGTCAACCAGAATAAAGGGGTCCCGGATTTGGATTTCGCTTGTTTTCATAATATAACCTCCCAAAATATCCTTATATAAAAAGTTCGGAAAAATATTTCCGAACTTTAAATTTTTATTTATTCTCTTTTTCAGGGAATAGGGCGGACAATATTTTTATGGAAAGATAAAACAACACCAAAACCAAAAATACGCCGCCTAAACCGTATAGCATAAGCAATAACCCGAGTTTCATAAAATCAATCCTTTCAAAAAGTGGCTGTTAACCAAGTAGTTTTGGAACCAAAGCTAATACCAGACTTCCCGCGATAACAGAGCCAATCTGGCCTGCCACGTTTGCGCTGACCGCGGGCATAAGGATGAAGGTCTGGGGGTCTTCTTCTTTGGCCATTTTCTGAACAATCCTTGCCGCCATGGGGAAGGCTGAAATCCCCGCCGCCCCAATCATTGGGTTTACCTTTTCCTTTGCGAATATGTTATAAAGCTTTGCAAACAGCACGCCGCCTGCGGTGTCAAAGATAAACGCCACAAGGCCTAAGATTAGTATAAGTATGGTTTCTTTCTTTAGGAAATCTTCGGCTTTCATGCTGGATCCAATGGTAATGCCCAAAAGAAGTGTCACTATATTGGAAAGCTCGTTTTGTGCCGCATGGGACAATTTTTCCAAAACGCCGCATTCCCTGATTAAGTTGCCGAACATAAGCATACCAATTAGCGGCACGCTGATGGGGGCAATAATCCCCGCGATAACTGTAATAACTATGGGGAATAGTATCAACACTGTTTTGCTCACTTTTACCTCATGGTATTCCATTTTAATCCGGCGTTCGTTTTTAGTGGTCAAAAGCCTGATAATAGGCGGCTGGATCATTGGAACCAGTGACATGTAAGAGTATGCGGCAACGGAGATTGGCCCGAGCAGGTTTTTGGCAAACTTGCTTGCCACAAATATGCTTGTGGGGCCGTCGGCCGCACCGATAATGCCGATGGAAGCAGCTTCTTTTAGCGAAAACTTGATATTTAAAAACGGGAAAATGTCCCCGATTGCCAACGCCACTAAAATGGTAGCAAAAATACCAAATTGGGCTGCAGCGCCAAAGAATATCATTTTGGGGTTTTTTAAAAGCGGCGTGAAATCAATCATTGCGCCTATTCCCACAAAGACCAAAACAGGGAACAGCTCGGTAAGAATCCCCGCGTTATATAGGATTTTTAACACGCCGTCTTCAATCTGACCGTCCCCGCCGACATATTCCCAGATAGTCTGGAGGGGCAAGTTTACCAAAATCGCGCCAAAACCGATGGGCAGCAATAGCATGGGCTCAAAGTCTTTCGCGATGGCAAGGTAAATCAAAACCCCGCCGATGATATACATTACCACCTGCTGCCATGACAAGGCGAAAACGCCTTCAAAAAGTTCTTTTAGCAAATCCAAAACCTATACCTCCCAAAATTTACGCATTAAATTGGACTTTCCCGAAGGGGAAAAGTCCAAGCCTCATTTTTTCTAAAAGATTATATAATATTGACCATAAAAAATCAATAATTTTGTAAGTTAAAATCAATAAAAATTGCCTTAGTAATTCTGTACTTTACCATATTGAATAGTAGTAAAAAAGGTGGTATCATTAATTAGAAAAGGTGTTAAAAATAAAAAGAAAGGACGGTTAAAATGAAAAAAGTTTTGGCAGTTTTGTTGTGCCTGCTTATGATGTTGCCCGTAATCCCGGCATTGGCTGAAGATGACGACGACATCCTGGTTTTTCTTGACTTTGAAAACGGCATGCCTGAAGGGGTGCGGGAATTTGACCTCACATATTTAGACGGCGTAAAGGGAAAAGGCGGATATTTTAATGGCTCGAAAGCTTACATACAGCTCCCTGACAATATTACAAAGGGGGTTTATGACTTTACCATTGCCACATGGGTAAGGTTTGAATACGCGGAGCTTGACTATCAGCGCATTTTTGACTTTGGCACGGGCACTTCCAACTATATGTTCTTGGGAACTGCCTGGACCAGCAGGAATTTGCGCTATGAGGAATTAGTGCCGGGCGGCACAAAAGTAAACAGGGACACCACAGTAACCATGCCAAACGGCGAGTGGGTACATATAGCTGTGACCAAAAGCGGGAATACTGTGACCATTTACTACAACGGCGAAGTTAACGCCACAATGAGTAGTACTTTCACACCAAATGATTTAGGCGATACCAACCAAAACTTTATTGGGAAATCCCAATTCAGCGCGGATAAGTATTTGAGCGCAACATTGGATAACTTCCTCTTTGCAAAAAGGGCATATTCCGCAGAGGAAATCAAAGAATTGGCAACCATGCCTGAAATGACCCAAGAGGATTTATACAATCTGGTTGACATTCCAAATCCCGATAATATAAAGGACAATTTGAATTTGCCTGAAAGCGTAAAAGGCGCGACAATCAAATGGACTTCTTCAGATGAAAACATTATAAGCACCCAGCCCATTCAAAACGGGGATTTTGTAATGGCGCCGGGGGTTATAAACAGAACCGACGTTGACCAAAACGTGACTTTGACAGCTGAAATAACATATGGCGATTTAAAAGTGACAAAGGAATTTAACCTCACAGTTAAAGCCAAAAAACCGCTTGATGAGATGGCGGGATACATCTATGCGTATTTCCGCGGCTATGTGAACGGCTCAAACAGCGAAGTTTTGGCAATACATTTGGCCGCAAGCAAGGACGGCTTAACATGGTTTGACCTAAACGGGAACTTCCCCGTGCTTATATCCAATGTGGGCACGAGGGCGGTCAGGGACCCGTATATTATCCGCTCGCCCCACGGGGACAGGTTCTACCTCTTGGCAACCGACCTAAACACTGAAGACGGCGGCGGTTGGACAAAGTGGAGCATGCAGGGAAGCAAATACTTAATCGTTTGGGAATCCGACGACCTTGTAAACTGGTCAGAGCCCAGAATGGTTAAGTTTGGCGATTTGAACATGGGCTGCGCGTGGGCGCCCGAGGCTATTTATGACGAAGAAACCGGGGAATACTGGGTTTATGCCGCGGGCAAAAACTACGGGAAAACCCCGATTATTGACACGGTGTTCCTTGCAAAAACCAGAGACTTCAGAACCTTTACAGCCCCTGAAGTTTTTGTGGGCGGCGACGGCACCGCAAGGATTGACACCACAATAATTAAGGCAAACGACGGGAAATTCTACCGCTTTACAAAGAAGGCAAGCAGCTATGTTGACATGCAGGTGGCGGATTCCCTGCATGACACATGGACTGACGTTCCGGGATTCCAGACAATACCCGGCGAAGGCCCGGCAATATTTAAAATGCTTGGGGATGATTACACCTACTGCTTGCTAATTGACGACTACTCCAAGTTTGTTCCCTACATTACCACCGATATTGCTTCAGGGAAATTCACAAAAGCGGATTATATCAAAATGCCCACAGGCTCAAAGCATGGCGTGGTGCTTGCGGTAACCCAGGAAGAGTATGACAGGGTATTGGAAAAATGGGGCGGATTAAAACCAGGCGAACCTGGAAGCGCGCCCATTTTGGAATATGACTTTGAAGACGATTCCGCAGCTATCTTTGGAAATGCACAATATGAAATTGACGAAGAAACCCAAAGCAGGGTGCTAAAACTTGACGGTATAAATTCATATATGCAGTTCCCGGATAACCTATTTGACAGGCGCGATACATTTACCTTGACCATGGATGTTAAATTTGATAATAACATTCTTTCCCCAATTTTTGCGGTGGGAAAAGACAATTTGCATGAGTTTAGGGTAAATATGTCAAAATTAAGCGCAACCGGAAGGCTGACATTGGAAGGGACAATAAATGACCTTCCCACCAGGAGCAGCTTGAACTTGGAAGGCTGGAACCGCGTTGCAATCAGGGTTGAGCCTTCTAAAGTGTCGGTATTTGCAAACGGCGGTCTGCTTTGTGAAAATGAAAACATGACAAGGACCATTTACCACCTTGCTGAAAAGGATTTGGTTGCGTATATCGGAAAATCCTTTGCTAACGCATACTTTAGCGGGGCAATTGACAATGTGAAATTATATGACAGGGCGTTGTCCCTTGATGAAATCTGGGGGGAAATCCCGGCAGGCACCGATGAAGAAGCTGTTGAGAAGACAGCGAATATGTTGGGCTTTGTTCAGGATTTAAACGCCCTTACAACAAATTTGGAACTTCCGAAGGTTGGAATAAACGGGGCTCAAATCACATGGGCTTCAAGCGATGAAAACGTGATTACCAATGAAGGCGTGATTACACGCTCAGACGATGATGTGACGGTATTGCTCACCGCTACCATTACAAAGGGTGAATACAGGAAAGATAAACACTTTATCGTCACAGTTAAAGCCAAAAGCGTTGACTGGATATCAGGCACTGCCAGCGGCAATCCCTGGCCGTATTATACCTTCGAGGAGCAGACAGGCGAGTTTTACTTTGAATATGAAATTACGGCAAATGAGCTAACCGACGGTGTTGTGGGCTTAATCGGTTCAAGTGTTACCCCTAACGCTTGGAACAGCTCAAGCATGGTTATAAGGCTTCAACCCGGCGGATACATGGACGCAAGAAACGGCGGAGGCTTCTCATATAACACATACGTTCAATATGAGCCCGGAAAGACCTATTTGATTAAGGGTAAAGCAAATGTGGCAAGCAGGGTATACAGTGTTACGGTTACCACCCCTGAAGGATATACCTACCAGCTTGCAAATAATTTCTCATTCAGAAGCGACGCCCCATATGTTACAGGGATAAACAAAATTATGGTAGTGGGCGGCTCAGGCGTCAGCGGCGGGAAATTCACCGTTTCAAACTTTAAGGTTTACAATACCCCAACCCCGAGCATTAGGGATATTAAAGTTACCGATGACAAAGTATCCTGCACAATATCAAGCTTTGAGCCGGGCAGCTTCGATTTATATATCGCCGAATACGGCACGGATAAGAAACTTTTGGGCTTTACAAAGTATGACGTAAACTTTATGATGTCAAGCCGACACGTTTATGAAGCGGCATTAAATGAGGGAAGCTATGTGAAGTTCTTCCTATGGAAGGACGGGAAAATTGAACCCCTTTGCAAGGCAAAGGCAAGAAATATAATAAGGGTTGAGTAAAACAAAAAGCCAAGCGCTGCTTGGCTTTTTGCATTTTTTATGAAATTTTTCCGAAAGAATTTGACTTGTACCGCGATAGAAAGTATAATAAAACTATAATGCAAAACGCATAAATACAAGAAAGACAGGAGGACGGGACAATGTTTAAAAAAGTTTTGGCGCTGTTAGTGGTACACGTGATGATTTTAGGCATTTTTAATTTAAGCGCGTTTGCCGTATCATCAGTTGCGCTAACAGACGATGAAAGTTTATTGGTTTGGTACGATTTTGACCAGGTGAACGGTATTCAGGTACCGGACAAATCCAACAACGGCTTTAACGGAACCCTTTACGGCGGGGCGGCAGTGGTTGACGGCTACCTAAACCTAAACGGAAGTGGTGCCTACTTGCAAATGCCCCAAGGGATTTCGCCAAGGCTTACAAGCTATACGGTTTCAATGTTTGTAAAGCCGAGGATTCAAAGTGCGAATACATTTTTATTCACACTTGGGAATTCTGATTCAACAGGCTACATATTCTTCTCAACAACAAACGCGGGAAATAACGTGAAATTCGGCGCGACCCTCACCAACTGGCAAGGTGAAGGCGGTTTTTCAGTTCCAAGCCCCTTTAGCACAAATGACGACTGGCGCCATTTTGCGTTTACCTATGATTACAACACCAAAACAGTAATCTGCTATGTTGACGGTGTGGAATTCCACAGACAGGGAAATGTTACCGTCGCGCCCGTTGATTTGGGAAATACTTATCAAAACTATATAGGAAGGTCCCAATACAGCCCTGACGCATATTATAAAGGCATGGTTGACGATTTCAGGATTTATTCAAGGGCGCTTTCCGCAAATGAGGTTGCGGAACTTGCGGTGGATTTAAACTATGTTAAGGATAGCTTAACTTTAGGCGATTTAAGCCAGGTAAGAAGCGATATCACACTTCCTGTCACAGGCCCGTTTAACACAACCATCACATGGCAAAGCTCAAATGAGGAGTATTTGACAAGTGACGGTATTGTAAAAAGGCCGCCAAACGGCACAGGAAACGTGGATGTAACCCTTACCGCCACAATTTCCACAGGTGCTGCAAGCGTGACAAAAGAATTTACTGTTACCATACTACAAGAGTTATCGGAGGAAGAAAAATTGGAATTCGATTTAGATTCTATTGTTCTTGAAGGCAATTTAAGCAATTTAAGGGATAATCTTACCTTGCCTAAAAAAGGGACAGAAGGCTCTACAATAGAGTGGAGGTCAAGCCATCCTGATTATCTATCCCACGATGGCGTAATCCTAAAGAGGCCCGAAAAAGGCAGCGGCAATTTGGAAGTTACTTTGACCGCAACCGCGTATGTTAACGGAAAATCAAAGTCCAAAGATTTTACTATCAGCCTTGCTGAAGATGAAGGCTATTACGGCTACCTCTTTACATATTTTACAGGAAACAGCGGGATGGATGAGCAAATCAGGTATGCCCTAAGCACGGACGGATTTTCATTTAAAGCCCTAAACGGTAATGACCCCATGTTTATTTCCGACAAAGCCACCACAGGGGGCGTCAGGGACCCGCACATCTTAAGGCTTGAAGAGCCAAAGGACGGGTATAAATACTACATGGTTGCGACAGACCTAAGAACCGCGACCCACGGCTGGACAAACCAAAACATAGTTTTATATAAATCAAAGGACCTAATCAATTGGGAACACACAGTTGTTGAAATCGCAAAACTATATCCAAGATTTTCAACCATCACAAGGGCATGGGCGCCCCAGACAATTTATGACAAAGACGCGGGAAAATACATGGTTTACTGGTCAATGAAGTTCCCCAATGACCAGGACAAACTATATTACGCATACGCAAACGACGATTTCACAGGTTTTGAAAGCGAACCGCAGATACTATTCTATCCGCCTGACAATAACTCAATTATTGACGCGGATATTATCCCGTTTAACAATCAATACCACCTATTCTATAAATACTCAGGCTCAAGCGCAGGCATTAAGAAGGCCGTAAGCGACAAGGTTACAGGCCCGTACACTGACGGTAACAAATTCTATCAATTGACAACTGAAGCGGTTGAAGGTTCGGGCATGTTTAAGCTGATTAACTCAGACAAATATGTTTTAATGTATGACGTTTACGCTTCAGGAAGGTATGAATTTGCAGTAACAACCGACCTTGAAAACTACACTAAAGTTCCGAATAACGCGGCGCTTTTAGGGGTAAGGCACGGCACAGTTATGCCAATTACAAAAGAAGAATATGACTTATTAAATACCTTATACGGCGACGGGTTTACCGTTGAAGAAAAAGTTGAACCCATTTTGCACTACACCTTTGACGAAATCGAAGGCACAAAGGTTGTTGACGTGTCAGGAAACGGCAATGACGGGACTATGTTAAACGGCGCGACAACCAAAAGCGGAAAAATCGGAAATGCCCTATACCTAAACGGCAGCGGCGCGTATGTGAAGTTGCCTAATGACATCTTAAAACGCACAAGGGAACTAACAGTGTCTGCGTGGGTAAAAACCAGCTCGTCAATCAGGTCCCAAAGGATTGTGGATTTCGGGTCACATCAGGATGACTCATATATCTACTTTACCACAAGCGGCAGCGGCGGAAATGATGGTTACCCGCAGTTTACAATAAGGGAATTTAAGAGACCCTCAGGCGAGTCCAGAAGGGTGTCCGCTACTAAGAAAATCAGGGACAATGAATGGACCTTGATGACAGGTGTTATTAAATACAACGAATTTGACGGAACATACATGATGACCATGTATATGAACGGCGAAAGGGTATCCAGATGGGAAAGAAGCAATGTTGCGCCCTACCAAATCGGGGGGCTAAATAACATGATTGGCAAATCCCTATGGAGCTCCGACCCCGCATTTTCAGGCTACATTGATGATTTCAGGATTTATAACAGGGCACTATCCCCGAAAGAAATCTTAGACCTTGCCGACGCACCGCTTATGATCGGCGATTCCATGTCAAAACAGGTAAAACAATTCAACGTGGTATTTGACCAGACAAACAACACAATTTACCTGCCTGTTAAATTTGGTACTGATATTACAAACTTTGACCCCGAATTCGCGGTGGCAGACGGTGTTGAAATTTCACCCAGCACCCCGCAGGACTTCTCAAAGGGACCGGTTAAATACACAGTTACAAAAGACGGGCAGTCCCGCGAATACACCGTTACAGTTAGCGTGGACAATAACCCTGTATTAGAAGGGTATTACGCTGACCCTGAAGTATTGTACTATGACGGGAAATTCTATATCTATCCTACAACCGACGGCTACGCTTCATGGTCGGGAAGAAGCTTCAGCGTATTCTCATCCGAAGATTTGGTAAACTGGAAGCATGAAACTGTAATATTGGATTTACCGAAGGATACAGTATGGTCCACAGGAAACGCGTGGGCGCCATGTATCATTGAAAAAGACGGTAAATTCTACTTCTACTTCAGCGCAAACGTGAACGGCGGCGCAAAGGCTGTGGGCGTTGCGGTGGCAGATTCACCCACAGGCCCGTTTGTGGATTCAGGAAAACCACTAGTTAATGTAAGCCCCACAGGCGGCGGACAGCAAATCGACCCTGACGTGTTCCATGACCCTGTTTCAGGCAAATACTACCTATACTGGGGCAACGGCTACATGGCAGTGGCAGAACTTGCCGATGACATGGTATCCTTGGTACCCGGAACCACAAAGGTTATAACACCGCAGAACGCGGCTTACAGGGAAGCTCCGTATGTATTCTACAGAAACGGCAAATACTACTTCCTATGGTCACAGGACGACACAGGAAGCCCGAATTACCAGGTAAGGTACGGGGTATCCGACAGCCCGACAGGGCCGATTGTTGGAAATTACCAAATCCTGTTCAGGGACGACTCAAATTGGATTTACGGGCCAGCGCATAACAGCGTGCTTCAAATCCCCGGAACCGATGAGTGGTACATCGTTTACCACAGGATTTCAAGGCCTGACGGCTACAAGCAAATTGACCCAGGCGTTTACAACTTTGGCCCGGGCAACCACCGTGAAGTATGTATCGACAGGATGTACTTTGACGAAAACGGAAATATCTTGCCCATCACGCCGACACTAAAGGGCGTTGACCCCTTTGTTGTAAACACCATTTCATACAGGTCGGTAAGCAGCCTTTCTAGCGGCGCTGAAATTATTGTGGACATTGAGTTCCCGAAAGGCAGCATAAAAACTGACACCGCGGTTGCAATTATCTGCGTGTATGATAACGACAACAAGCTAATTAGCGTAAAAACCCAGCAATTAGAAGGGCTGATTGGTGAGGACACAGTTACAAAAACAATCACTTACACAGCGCCTGAAGAAGTTAAAGCAGGTTATAAATTTAAGCTGTTCCTGCTTGACCAATTTATTAATCTAAAACCATTGGCAATCCCTTTTACGCTAAATGCTGAATAAAAAATAAAGCCCCAAGCGGGGCTGGAAAAAGGGCTGATTTTATCAGCCCTTTTTTTGTTAAAAACCATAGGTTTAAAATACAGCAGGTGTTTTGTTTTGGGTTTTCATGAATGGGTTATCACAACCAAAACTAAAAACAGTGCCGCCCGGTGCGTGAAAGACTGGGCGGCACGGATTTATGGGGGGTTATTAAAAATCCCCGTTTTTAGTTTTAAAACATTTTAAGAAGCGCTTTTTTTGTCTTTTTTGCTTTTCTTATAATACTCACAAACGTCAGAAACGGGGCAAATACCGCATTTTGGCTTTCTGGCGTCACATATGTCCCGCCCGAAAAACACCAGCTGGTGGCAAAACTTTGCCTGATATTCTTTTGGCACCACGTCATCCAAATCAAATTCTATTTTCGCAGGGTCAGTTTCTTTCGTAAGGCCTAACCTGTTTGTAATCCGCTTTGCGTGGGTGTCAATAACTAATGCGGGGATATTGTATATATCCCCCAAAATCAGGTTTGCGGTTTTCCTTCCCACACCGGGTAGTTTCAACAAATCCTCGCGGTTTGAAGGGACTTTTCCTCCAAAATCCGATAAAATCATTTTAGCGGTGCCGATTATGTTTTTTGCCTTGTTCCTGAAAAACCCCGTTGGGCGGATATCCTCCATTAATTCTTCCAGGTTGGCGTTTGCGAAGTCATCAATGGTTTTGTATTTTTTAAATAAATCCTTTGTCACTATATTTACCCTTGCGTCGGTGCATTGGGCGGCAAGGATTGTCGCCACCAAAAGCTCGAAAGGGGTTTTGTAATTTAGTGAGCAGATTGCGTCCCCGTATAATTTGTCAAAAACATTTTTAATATGTAAAACCTTTTTTGTTCTATCCATAACTTCATTCCTTTCAATTACAAATATTTTAGCATAAAACTATTGTAAAATAAAGCTAGAAAAAGTATAATAGTTTTTGTAAAATTATGTGCGAAAATATTTAAAAAGGGGAAGTATGATGTTAAAGTTTGAAGAGCTTGAAAAATTTGATAAGGAATTGTTTGAAGCTGTTGAGAAGGAAGTAGGAAGGCAGCAGAACAAAATTGAGCTGATAGCTTCTGAAAACTTTGTTTCAAAACGGGTTATGGAAGCAATGGGAACCCCACTTACCAATAAATACGCGGAAGGATACCCCGGGAAAAGATACTACGGCGGTTGCGAGTATGTGGATATTGTTGAGGATTTAGCAAGAGAGAGGGCAAAGAAAATTTTTGGGGCGGACCATGCCAATGTTCAGCCCCACTCAGGAGCGCAGGCCAATATGGCGGTGTTTTTCGCGGTTTTAAACCCCGGGGATACGGTGCTTGGCATGAATTTGGCCCATGGGGGGCATTTAAGCCACGGAAGCCCCGTTAATATTTCAGGTAAATATTTTAACATTGTGCCCTATGGCGTTACTGAGGACACCAATTTAATCGACTATGACGAAGTTAGGCGCCTTGCGCTTGAGCATAAACCAAAATTGATTTTGGCGGGCGCAAGCGCTTATCCCAGGGCGATAGATTTTGAAAAGTTTTCAAAAATCGCAAAGGAAGTCGGGGCATATTTGATGGTGGACATGGCCCATATTGCGGGGCTAGTTGCGGCAGGGCTTCATCAAAACCCCGTGCCATATGCAGACTTTGTGACCACCACCACCCACAAAACCTTAAGAGGGCCCAGGGGCGGCATGATTTTGTGCAAGGAAGAACACGCAAAGCTAATTGATAAGGCGGTGTTCCCGGGAATCCAAGGGGGGCCTTTAATGCACATAATCGCCGCGAAAGCGGTATGTTTTAAAGAAGCCCTAAGCGATGAGTTTAAAGCTTACCAGCAAAACGTGGTTAAAAACGCTAAAACCTTGGCGGGCGCATTAATGGATGAAGGCTTTAAACTGGTTTCAGGGGGTACTGACAACCACTTGATGTTAATTAACTTAACGGATAAAAACGTAACAGGGAAAGACGCGGAGCATATGCTTGATGAAGTGGGCATTACAGTTAACAAAAACGCAATCCCCTTTGACACCAAAAGCCCCTTTATTACAAGCGGCATAAGGATTGGAACCCCTGCGGTTACCACCCGCGGCATGGGGGAAGAAGATATGAAAGAAATCGCGAAGCTGATTTCCGCGACCATTCATTCCTTTGAGGAAAAGAAAGACGAAATCAAAGCGAGGGTAAAGGCCCTTTGTGAAAAATATCCGCTTTATTAAAATAAAGTTCGGGGGAAACCCCGAACTTTAAAACTATTTTAAGAAATAATGGGTTTACTTAAAATTGTGCATAATTTAGGTGAGGCATATTTTAACGATTACATAAAGGTTTGGAAATTCCAAGCTTTTGGTTTTTTGGAGGTATAATATGAAAAGACCGCTGGCGGACGCTGTGAGACCCCTTGATTTAAGCCAGGTTGTGGGGCAAAGGCACCTGCTTTCGGAGGATAAAATTTTGTATAAAATCTTAAGCAGCGGCAATATCCCCAATATGATATTTTACGGCCCTTCGGGCACGGGAAAAACAACGGTGGCGAATATTGCCGCAAGGGTTTCGGACAAGCAGCTTTATAAACTTAACGCCACAAACGCGTCGGTTGCCGATATAAAATCCATAATAAGCGAGCTCGACGGCTTTTCCAACCGCAACGGCGTGATTTTGTATTTGGACGAAATCCAAAACTTCAATAAAAAGCAGCAGCAGTCCCTTTTGGAGTTTATTGAAAACGGGCAAATCACACTGATTGCCGCCACAACCGAAAACCCCTATTTTTATATATATAACGCGATACTGTCCCGCTGCACGGTTTTTGAGTTTTTGCCAATATCACCCGACGATATATTGCAAGCCTTAAGGCGGGTAGTGGAGATTGTAAAAAAGGAATACCAACCCACAAGGGTTATTGTGGATGAGGACGCCCTTATCCATATCGCGAATTCCGCGGGCGGGGACGTGAGAAAGGCGATAAACGCGCTGGAAGTGGCGGTTTTATCCGAAAGTTTGGGGGAAGAAATCCATGTTACTTTGGATATTGCGGTGGACGCCACCCAAAAGAAGGCCTTAAGATATGACAAAGACGGGGATTCCCACTATGACGTTTTAAGCGCTTTTCAAAAATCCATAAGGGGAAGCGACCCCGACGCTGCGGTACACTATTTGGCAAGGCTCATTGAGGCGGGGGATTTGCCTTCCATCTGCAGGCGCTTATTGGTTATCGCCTGCGAGGATATAGGGCTTGCTTACCCTAACGCCATTACAATAGTAAAATCCTGCGTGGACGCGGCCTTTTCCCTGGGCTTGCCTGAAGCGCGGATTCCCCTTGCGCAGGCGGTTATATTTTTGGCCACCTGCCCCAAGTCAAATTCGGCGATATGCGCGATAGACGCGGCTCTTCATGACGTAAGGACTGCGGACACGGGGGATGTGCCTTTGCACTTAAAGGACTCCCACTATGAAGGGGCAAAAAAAATGGGCCGCGGTGTGGATTACAAATACCCGCACAGCTACCCGAACAATTACGTAAAACAGCAGTATTTGCCCGATTTAATTAAGGATAAAAAATACTATATCCCACAAAATAACAAGTTTGAGCAAAACATAAAGGAGTATTGGGACAAATTAAAGAATTTGTAGGGGCGTTGTAAAGTCAACTTCTGTTTTGGTATTAGATAATAGGGAGTATATATCGCTGGCAAGAATGTCCAAAAGCAAGCTCCCGTCTTTGATTTCCGAAAGCCTGCCCACCTTGGTTACAAGGGGCAGGCTTGCCTCTTTTTTGATTTTGTTCAAAAGCGCCTGACCTGTTTTATTCATGGCAAGGGGCCTTATATATGTGGGGGACAAATCCTTCGGCAGGGTGTCGCGCAAAAGCATTTTAATAAGCAGCCTTTTTATCCTTGAGGTGGTATGCCGCTTTGACTTTACGTTATTGATTAATTCATCAAGGGAAGATGAAAACCTGTTTTGGTAAATCCTCTCAAAAAGCCCGTCTAAAGCGTCAAAGTACAATCTTGCTTCATCTTTATCCAAATTCCTGACCCTGTATAAAACAAGCCTGTCCAAAATTTTATCATCAGGCTTTGGGAAATTTAATAAATCCTCAAAAACGGCGTGAGGGACATAGTTTTTAAAATTCAAGTCCCCCTCTTTTGCCATTTTTCTGATGGCGCTTGAGCTGCAAAACCCGTCTTTCGGGGAAAGGTCGAGATACCCCGCCCCCGCCCGCTTTATGGTGGTGGGGACAATACTGCTTTTTAGCTTATATAAAGCCTTGATATATTCAATAGCCAAAATATTGTTTGGACTTTGCAAAGCGGCCGTATCCCCGATAAAGCGGGATAGAGCGTTCTCCCTTGCTTTAGCAAACCCCGCCCCTTTTTTTAGCTCCTCTTTTAGTGCGTTTTTATATTCATCACTTTCAAAGGCCAAAAAGCGGGCGTAGTTTTTTAAAGTTTCAATATCCCCGGACTCGCTTCCGAAAGACATGTGGGTTATGACATTTAATGAGTTTAACAAATAAACCGCGCCATAGGCGAAGCGTTCGGCGGAGGATACGGCAAAGGTGGTGGGAAGCTCAATCACCAAGTCCGCGCCGTTTAATATGGCGTGCCTTGCGCGCAGGTGTTTTGGCAAAATTGAGGGCTCCCCGCGTTGCACAAAATTCCCGCTCATTACGCACACTACCGCGTCGCAATCGCCTTTGATACTGTCTATTTGATATTTATGCCCGCTGTGAAAGGGGTTGTATTCGCAAACAATACCATAGACCTTTATACTAATCAAACCTTTCGTTGCTAAATTTTTTCATATTATACCATAATTATTTTGATATGTTAAGTTCGGTATGTTATAATAAAATATATAAAAATGAATATGGTGGTGCTTTCTATGCCGGATTATGTTGCGCTCATATGCGCTGTGCTCATAATTATCTCCACGTTTTTTCTGTATGGGTACTCAAACAGCCGCAAAAAGGGCATGGTTTTGTTTTCGTATATTATAATTTTCCCTGTGATTGTTTATGATTATTACATCTTCATAACCCGCTACCTTTTTTCAGGCCTTATAAAAGGGCTTGTGCACTTGGCTATTTATTTGTTTTTGCTTTTAGTAAACCACTTTGTGTTAAAAAAAGTCAAGTACAAATTCAGGCCATTATACATAATGCTGTTTTACCTGTCGGCCCCCCTTGCGGCGGTTATAATTTATAAACTTTATGAGTTTATGTCGCTTTATTTTGCCTCATAATTTTGACAATACAAAAAAATCATGGTAAAATATCAGGAACAGAAATTTTTTGGGGGGAATTTATGTTTGTTTCAGAGTCTTTAGGGATAAATGAAAAAAACGAACTTACAATTGGCGGTATATCTACGGTTGAACTTGCCAAAAAATACGGTACGCCTTTATATGTAATGGATGAAGACGGTATCAGGCGGAACTGCCGGATATATAAAGAAGCGATTTCAAAATACTACGGCGGGCGCGGCCTTATTGTATACGCAAGCAAAGCTTTCTCATCCTTGGAAATGATGAGGATTGTGCAAAGTGAAGGCTTGGGCGTGGATGTGGTATCAGGCGGCGAGCTTTACACCGCGCTAAAGGCAGGGGTTGACAGTGAAAAAATTTGTTTTCACGGCAATTTCAAAACCGACGAGGAATTAATAATGGCGGTGGAAAACAACGTTGGAAGGGTTGTTGTTGATAATTTATATGAGCTTTTCCGCCTAAATGATTTTGCGAAAGAAAAAGGAAAGATTGTAAATATACTATTTAGGATAAAACCCGGCATTGAAGCCCACACCCATGAGTTTATCTCCACAGGGCAAATTGACTCAAAATTCGGAGTGGCGCTAGAAACCGGCGAGGCCATGGATTTTGTAAAAACCGCGCTGGAACTTTCCAATGTGAAACTTGTGGGGATTCACTGCCATATAGGCTCGCAGATTTTTGAGCTTGAGCCCTTCAGGAAAGCCGCAGAGGTTATGCTCAGTTTTATTGGCGATGTTTTGGACAAGTTCGGCTATAAAATAAATGAACTAAATCTAGGCGGCGGATACGGGGTAATGTATACAAAAGAAGATGACCCTGTAAAATATGATGAGTATATTAAAAAAGTCAGCGAAGTTATAACGGAATTGTCGGAAAAAAGAGGGATTGAAAGACCCTTTATTTTGATGGAACCGGGAAGAAGCATTGTGGCAACGGAGGGGATTACACTATATACCGTAGGCCCCATAAAAGAAATACCCAATGTTAGAAAGTATGTGGCAGTTGACGGCGGCATGGGGGATAACCCAAGATATATCCTGTATGGCGCAAAATACTGGCCAATTGTGGCAAACAGGGTTGTAAGCGGTACTGAAGAAGTGGTAACCATTGCGGGAAGGTGCTGCGAAAGCGGGGACTTGCTGGCAAAGGACGTTAAATTAGGTGAAGTTAAAGAAGGGGATATTTTGGCTATCCTTTCAACGGGTGCGTATAATTACTCAATGTCCAGCAACTACAACCGCATACCGCGACCTGCGGTGGTAATGGTAAAAAACGGGGAAAGCAGAATAATTGTGATGAGGGAAACATATGAAGATATAATAAGGAATGATTTATAAAATATTTTTGGAAAGGTGTTTTTATGGGACTTTTAGCCTATATTTTAAGAATTCCCGTAGTGCTTTTGGCAATCATTGTGCACGAAGTGTCCCACGGCTATGTTTCATACCTTTTAGGGGACCCCACCGCAAAGATGAGCGGCAGGCTTACGTTTAACCCATTCTCCCATCTTGACCCCTTTGGGGCCTTGTGCATGGTGCTATTTAGGTTCGGCTGGGCAAAACCCGTGCCAATAAACCCGATATATTATAAAAACAGAAAACTTGGTATGTTTTTAGTAAGCTTTGCCGGGCCCTTTTCAAACTTAATCATGGCTTTTTTGGCAACCTTTATCTATGTTTTAATCGGAAGGATTACGGATTTTAACTTTGCATTAAGCAATATAATCCAGATTTTGCTCGTTGAAATGGTTTTTGTAAACATAGGCCTTGGGCTTTTCAATTTAATACCCTTCCCGCCGCTGGACGGGTTTAAAATTGTAAGCCTTATATTGCCCCAACGGATTTATTACCAGATTTTGGAGTATGAAAGGTTTGGTTTTATACTTTTAATAATTTTGGTTTACCTTGGCACTTTTTCAAACTTTTTAACTAAAGCCTTGTATGGTATGCTGCATTTTTTTGAGTTTGTCGCAAATTCAATACTATTTTTCTTATAAGGGATGGACATGGAAGCTTTATCATTTAAAACACAGAGTTTTGAAGGGCCGCTGGATTTGCTGCTTTATTTAATATCGAAAAAGAAATTAAGTATCTGCGACGTTTCTTTGGCGGAAATCTCGGGGCAGTTTTTTGAATACATTAAACAAATGCAAGAAGACGACATTGAGTTATCCAGCGAGTTTTTGGTTACAGCGTCGCAGCTACTTTATATAAAATCAAAAGAGCTTTTGCCAAAACAAGAGGAAGATACAAAAGAAGAAAGCCAGGAGGATTTAACCAAAAGGCTTTTGGAGTATAAAAAATACAAGGAAATTTCACAAATTATTAAGGAATACCAATCAAACGGCGACAAATACTTGGACAGGCCACCTGAAAAGATTGACATTCCCTTTGAGGCCTTAAATCTGCAAATCCCTATATCAAAGCTAATTTCCGCCTTTTATGACGTTGTTCATAAAAGCGAAAGGAAAAAGATGCCAAAAGAGGAGAGCTTTAAAGGGATAATTGGCAGGGAAAAGGTTTCAATCAGGAAAATGAGCAAAAGGGTGCTTGAGGTATTAAACGGAAGAAAACGGGTTAAATTTATAGATGTATTCAAAGACATGGACAAGCCCCACATGGTTGCCACATTTTTGGCTGTTTTGGAGCTTGTTAAACTGCAAAGGATATTGATTTTTGAAAGTAACGGGCAGATTTTTCTTTCTAAATGCGAAAAATTCCAAAAAATTGAGGAAATAAAATTTGAATTTGAATAATTTTTCCCCCCTGTTGGAAGGATGAATATAAATGGACATAAAGACAATAGAGTCAGCCGTTGAAGCCATACTTTTCGCTTCAGGGGAAGCGGTGCCGTTAAGTTTTATTTCAAACGCCCTTGAAGTTGACAGGCAGACTTTAAAAAAAATAATAAACAATATGGCGCAAAGATACAAAGAGGAAAAGCGGGGTATTAATATATTGGAACTTGAAGACTCGTATCAGATGGTGTCAAGCCCGCTTTATTACGATTACATAAGCCGCGTTTTAATACCAAAGCGGCGCCAGCAGTTATCAAGCGCCGCTTTGGAAACTTTGTCAATCATTGCTTATAACCAGCCTATTACCAAGGCAAAGATTGAATACATAAGGGGCGTTGACTGCACCGGAAGCATAAACAAGCTCTTAGAGCGCAATTTAATCGAGGAGGCGGGCAGGCTTAATACTGCGGGGAAGCCCATTTTATATAAAACCACCCTTGAGTTTTTAAAGGCTTTCGGGCTACGTTCGCTAAATGATTTGCCGCCCATTGACAACCCCTTTTTAGCAGCTGATGAAGAAGCTACATAATACATATTGATAAAAGAGGTGCGCTATTGTGCGCTTATGGATTTTAGTATGCCTTTTGGCCGTTTTGGCTTTATTTGCCGTGTTCCTGCTTTTGCCGGTGAGTTTGAAAATCACCTATGAGGATGGTTTTAAAGTAAAATTTAATATTGGGTTTATTAAATTTTCCCTTACCAAGAAAAAAAAGAAAGCCAATAAAGCGGAAAATGGGGAAAAGGGGAAAAGCGAGCCTGAAAAAGGGTTAAAAAAGGCGGAAGGGGAAATTGACAAACTCGGGCTTTTATATGACCTTTTAGGTGATTTTAGGGATACTTTGAGGAAAAAGACAACATTGTCGGTAAAACTCCGGATAAATATCGGGACAATGGACGCCGCAAGCACGGCAATAATCTGCGGGAGCCTTTGGGCGGTTATTTATAACCTGCTATTTATCATTGACACATTTATGCATATTGAGGATATGGATGTGGATGTAAAACCCAACTTTAATGAAAGCGAATTTAAGTGGGACTTTGAAGGAATAATAAAATCCAGAGTCGTGCATATTATATTTATTCTTATTAAGTATCTTGAGGCTAGTGCCAAAAATAAATCAAAAAATTAATTTAGAAAGGAAGGTTTCACATGGCTGAGCATCCGATTTGCGATATTATGGATACTTCCCTTGAGAATATCAAGGAAATGATTGATGTGAACACCATAGTGGGGGACCCTGTCCAAACCCCAGACGGTTCTGTTATCATACCCATTTCAAAGGTTAAATTTGGATTTGCCGCGGGGGGCGCGGAATTTTTGCCAAGAAAAAATGAAGAAGCCAAAGAAGACAAGGTTTTATTTGGCGGCGGGACAGGCGCCGGGGTTTCAATTAATCCTGTGGCATTTTTGGTTGTCGGGCAAAACCAGATTAAGCTTTTGCCTGTGACAAACGCGAATAACACCGTTGCGGATAAGATTATTGACTATATCCCGACCCTTTTTGACAAGGTAAACGAGCTTGTTTCAAAGAGAAGGGCTAAAAAAGAAAAAGAGCGCGAGGAAGATTACCTATAACATAATATTTTTTCATCAAGCAAAACACCTGTTCATATAATTTAGGGGCAGGTGATTTTCTTGAGAAAAATTATTTTTGCAGTAATAATTTTGGCGCTGCAATTTGCAAACCTTTCCGCAAAAGCCCTGGAAGTGTCAGCAACAAGCGCGGTTTTAATTGACGCAAAAACAGGGCAGGTTTTGTATGAAAAAAACGCCTATGAAAGGCGGGGCATGGCAAGCACAACAAAAATCATGACCGCCATATGCGCGCTGGAGAACGCTAATTTAAGCGATACTGTAACGGTTTCAAAAAAAGCGGCCTATCAGGAAGGGTCTTCCATTTACCTTTTAGAAGGGGAAAAGATAAAAATGGAAGACCTCCTATACGGGCTTATGCTAAATTCGGGGAATGACGCGGCGGTTGCGATTGCCGAACACGTATCAGGCAGCGTTGAGGAATTCGCAAAATTAATGACAAAAAAAGCGGAAGAAATTGGCGCTAAAAATACCCAGTTTAAAAACCCTAGCGGCCTTGATGAGGAAGGCCACTACACTACCGCCTATGATTTAGCGCTGATTTCAAGGTATGCCCTCTCTAACCCCGATTTTAAAACAATCGTTTCCACAAAGAGAAAAACAATACCCAATCATATGACGGGGATTGACAGGTATTTAAAAAACCACAACAAAATGCTTTTTAACTATGAGGGCGCAACCGGCATAAAAACAGGGTTTACCAAAAAAACCGGAAGGTGCCTGGTGACTAGCGCGCAAAAAGACGGGCAGGAGTTAATCGCCGTGACCTTAAACGCCCCCGACGACTGGCGGGACCATACCAATATGCTAAACTACGGCTTTTCGGTGTGCAAAAAGGTAAATGTGCTTAAAAAAGATGATTTGGCAGGCTTTGCCCGCGTTATCGGAGGCACCGAAAAAAAGATTGAGGCCTACATTAAAGAGGATTTGGACATTTTCTTAAAAGACGGCGTTTTGGATAAAGTAAAAGTAGAGTATAAAATAAACGACCTTCCCGCGCCTGTTGCCTACGGGGACAGCGCAGGGGAAGCAATTGTTTTATATAATGATGAAATCATTGAAAGAGTCCCCTTATATGTAAAGGAAAACGTGGAAAAAACCATTATATATACTTTTTGGGACAATCTTAAAAAAGTGCTTGGCTACTATTTTGTAAAAATTTAAATTTAAGGAAGGTAAAAAGTGAGGATACAAAAGTATATTGCATCTTGCGGGGTAACATCAAGAAGAAAAGCGGAAGAGTTAATCTTACAAGGCAGGGTAAAACTAAACGGCGAAGTGGTAAATACATTGGGGGTAAAGATTGACCCGGGAAATGACAAGGTCTATGTGGACGACAAGTTAATTACCCCGCCTAAAAGGAATTATTATATAATGCTAAATAAGCCAAAAGGGTACGTTACAACCGTAAAAGACCAGTTTGACAGGCCCACGGTTTTGGATCTGGTGGGGGATATAAACGCGCGGCTCCACCCTGTGGGAAGGCTTGACTATGACACGTCGGGGCTTATATTTTTGACTAATGACGGGGAATTTACCTACCGTGTAACTCACCCAAAAAATAAAATAAAAAAGGTTTATATTGCCAAAATTTCAGGCATAATTTCAAAAGAGGATATAGAAAAGTTAAAAAGGGGCATTGTAATTGACGGGTATAAAACAAGCCCAGCAAAAGTTGAGGTGTTAAAGATTGGCAAAAACACAAGCGAGGTTAAAATCACAATCCATGAGGGAAAGAACCGTCAGGTAAGGAAAATGTTTGAAAGCCTGTCATATAATGTGCTTTCCCTAAAACGGATTGCCATAGGGAATGTGACTTTGGGAAACCTCCCCGAAGGAAAGTGGAGGCATTTATCTGATAGGGAGAAGAACTCTTTTTTACACTAGAAATTTGTTTTAATTTGTAGTATAATTAATTTAGGCTTTTTAATATATGACGGAGGTTATTATATGATCACCATAAAACCCTGCAAAGACGAAGAAGTTTTAGGTTTTAAGCTTGGGGAAAACCAAATGTGCATGGTGCTGCGGGACAACGATAACATCTTAGGCAAAGGCCTTTATACAATCTGCGACGGGTTTGCCACCATTGATAGGATTGACGCCTTTGACAACGGAAACGCCTTTTTTATTTTAAAATCAATCTTAAACAGTATAGATTTAATGGGGATAAAAGAAGTTTTTTGCGAAAACGAGGACTTAAAAAGCACGCTCCTTAGGGCCGGTTTTAAATTCGAAAACAATTTATATTCGCTTAATCTTGAGGGCTATTTTGATTTTAAATGTAAAAAGGGCTGAGAAAATCAGTTCCTTTTTTTATGCAAATACATATTTTGTATATTCAGGTAAAATATAAAAATTTAATTTTGCGGTTATTTTTTTACGCCTGAATACGACAAAAAATTAACAAAAAATTTTTATATAAAAGAAGGAAAAAGGTTATTTGTGTAGAAAATAAATAGTTAGGATATTTTTTGATTTTTTAGATGGAGGTATGTACATGAGCAGTCTAGATAAGCTTGGCGAGTTTAAAAAACGAAAAAACGCCCTCATAAAAGGCACAAAAGACACAAAAGGCCCTACACCTGCAAGAAAGAGGATAATGAGTTTATTTGATGAAGGAAGTTTTATTGAGATAGACTCTTTCGTAAAACACAGGGGCGTGGATTTTGACCTTGCAAACAGGGAAGCCCCGTATGACGGCGTTATCACAGGATACGGCACAGTGGATGGAAGATTGGTTTACGCTTATTCCCAGGATGTTTCCGTTTTAAATGGCACAATTGGCGAAATGCACGCCAAAAAAATAGTTAAAATCATGGACATGGCGGCTAAAATGGGGGCGCCCGTTGTTGGGATAATTGACTCAAAAGGCGCAAGGCTTGAAGAAGGCTTGGACGCCCTTTCGGGATATGGCGAAATATTTTATAAAAACGCGCTCCTTTCAGGGGTTGTCCCACAAATCAGCCTGGTTTTAGGAACATGCCCGGGGGTTGCGGCGCTAACTCCTGCCATGAGCGATTTTACCGTTATGCTAAAGGACGGGCAGCTTTTCTATCACAGCCCCGAAGTTATAAAAGCTAACACTAACGAAGATGTGGAAGCTAGCGGCAAAGCAAATTTTGAATTGGGAAACGCGGACTTTTTGGCGGATTCTGAAGATGAGGCAATCGCGAAAGTTAAGCTTTTATTAAGCTATCTTCCGTCAAACAATCTCTCCGACGCACCAATGTATGAATGCACAGACGACCTTAACAGGCTAAATCCTGAACTTGTGGAAATCGCGGATACGGATTATGATGTAAGAAGCATAATTGCGTCCGTTGTTGATGACGGCGCGTTTTTTGAAAGCCAGGAAGGGTACGCTAAAAACATTGTAACAGGTTTTGCAAGATTAAACGGTGTTAGCGTGGGCGTTGTCGCAAACCAGCCCAGCGTTGGTAACGGCGCGTTGGACAGGGCTGCCTGCGAAAAGGCAAGCAGGTTTATAAGGATTTGCGACTCCTTTAATATTGGAATTTTAACCATCACAAACGCTGATGGCTTTGTGCTAAGCGCAAAGGAAGAAAAAAGTGGTGCCCATAAGGCGCTTGCAAAACTTTTATATTCATACTCCGAAGCAACAATTCCAAAGGTTACGGTTATTGTTAAAAAAGCATACGGCGGCGCGTATCTTGCGATGGGCGCAAAACAGCTTGGCGCTGATTTGGTATTAGCTTGGCCCACTGCCGAGGTGTCAATAATTAATCCCGACGCTGCGGCAACAATACTTCAAGGCAGCAAATTAGCGGGCGCGAAAGACCCGATTAAGGATAGAAAGAAGCTCATTGAAAACTACATAGACAACATGGCAAGCCCCTATGAAGCGGCAAAACGGGGGTATATTGACGATATTATCCCCCCTGATGAAACAAGGCAAAGGGTTATTAGCGCGTTTGAAATGCTTCAGAGCAAGCGTGAAAGCAAGCCAGCTAAAAAACACGCTAATTTGCCTTTATGATAAGGAGGAGCTATGGGAAACTTCGGATATTCGTTGATAATTACCGTTTTGGGTATTTCAATTACGTTCTTAATTTTGGCTATTATCATGTTTTGTTTAAATGTATTAAAGAAAGCCGTAAATAAAGAAAAACCCGGTGAAGCTGAGGTAAAGCAGGATGAGCCAAAAGCCGAAATTGTGCCGCAGGCTCAAAATGACGAAGAGCTAATCGCAGTGATTACCGCGGCAATCGCTGCGGCAATGGGCACATCTTCAAGCGGGCTTGTAATCCGTTCATACAGGAAAATTTCTTCAAATGCACCGGTATGGAATATACAGGGAAGAAACGAAGCATTGTCTAACAAAATTTATTAAGGAGGAAATTTGCAATGAGAAAGTTTATAGTTACAGTAAATGGAAATTCTTACGAAGTTGAGGTTGAAGAAGTAGGCACTTCTGTTCCGGTGGCGCCTGTTGCCCCGGTGGCACCTGTTGCCCCTGCTGCGCCGCAGGCGGCTGCGCAAGCCCCAAAGGCGGAAGCGGCTGTGCAAAGCGCAAAACCCGCTAAAGCGGGCGAAAAGGACGCAACAGCACCAATGCCAGGAACCATTGTTGATATAAAAGTTTCCGCAGGGCAGAGCGTTAAAAAAGGTGATGTATTAGTAATTTTGGAAGCTATGAAAATGGAAAACGAAATCGTGGCAAAAGCTGACGGCACAGTTAAAGGCGTGCATGTATCAAAAGGCGCAACCGTTAACAGCGGCGATTTGCTAGTCTCTATTTCATAAAAAAACAAAGCAAATTTAGTATGAAATGGAGTGACAAGTTTGGAATTATTTGTTAATAGCGTAGTAAACTTTGCTAAAGATACTGGCATTTACAATATATTCGACTATTTTAAAGAGGGCGGTTTAGGAACGCTTTTGATGATTATTGTATCATGCGTTCTTATGTACCTTGCAATCGTAAAGCAGTTTGAACCCTTATTGCTTTTACCTATATCCTTTGGGATGCTTTTGGCAAACTTACCCTTAAGTGACATGATGCACCCTGAATGGTTTACCGCAACTGATATTGATTACGGCTACATATTAAAGCATGGTGGCCTTATTGACATGCTATATCTTGGCGTAAAGTTGGGGATTTACCCGCCGCTAATCTTTTTGGGCATTGGCGCAATGACCGACTTCGGGCCGTTAATTGCAAATCCCAAAAGCTTGCTTTTAGGCGCGGCGGCGCAGCTTGGCGTGTTTTTCACATTTAACTGCGCAATATTGCTTGGATTTAACTTCCAAGAAGCGTCATCCATAGGCATTATCGGCGGCGCTGACGGCCCCACGGCAATTTATGTTACAAAGACACTTGCGCCCCACTTGTTATCCGCCATTGCGGTTGCGGCATATTCATACATGGCGTTAATCCCGCTAATCCAGCCGCCCATTATGAAAGCGCTAACAACAAAAGAAGAGCGCATGGTGGTAATGGAACAGCTAAGGCCTGTTTCAAAGAGGGAAAAAATCCTTTTCCCGATTATCGTAACCATTGTTGTGGCGCTTTTGGTGCCCTCCGCAACACCTTTGGTAGGTACGCTAATGCTTGGTAACCTCTTTAGGGAAGTGGGGATTGTAGAAAGGCTAACAAAGACCGCGCAAAACGAACTTTTAAATATCATAACCATATTCCTGGGCGTATCCGTTGGAGCCACCGCGACAGCGGAAACATTCTTAACGCCTGATACCCTAAAGATAGTGTTGCTTGGTTTAATTGCCTTTTCCATCAGTACCGCAGGGGGCGTAATTTTTGGCAAAATCATGTATAAGCTATCCGGCGGGAAAGTTAACCCGCTAATCGGTTCTGCCGGGGTTAGCGCTGTTCCAATGGCGGCAAGGGTGTCCCAGGTTGTGGGGCAGAAAGAAAACCCGGGAAACTTCTTGCTTATGCACGCAATGGGCCCAAACGTTGCAGGTGTAATTGGTTCTGCGGTTGCTGCGGGAGTATTCTTGGCAAGTTTTAGATAATCAAATAGACGGGAGGTAAAATTATGGGAAAACCTGTGAAAATAACGGAAACCGTTTTGCGTGACGCGCATCAGTCGTTGATAGCAACGCGCATGACCACGGAAGAAATGCTACCCATTATAGAAAAATTAGATAAAGTAGGATACAACGCCCTTGAAGCTTGGGGCGGCGCTACCTTTGACGCATGTTTGCGCTTTTTAAACGAAGACCCGTGGGAAAGGCTTAGAAAATTTAAGGACAAGGCTAAAAACACACCTTTACAGATGCTTTTCAGGGGCCAGAATATCTTAGGGTACAAACACTACGCCGACGACGTGGTGGAATACTTTGTTCAAAAATCCATAGCAAACGGCATTGACATCATAAGGGTATTTGACGCGCTAAATGACGTGAGAAACTTAAAAACCGCCATTAAGGCTACAATAAAAGAAAAGGGCCATGTGCAGGGCGCAATCAGCTACACAAAAAGCCCTGTCCACAATAACGAGTCCTTTGTTAAATTGGCAAAACAGCTTGAAGAAATGGGCTGCAACAGCATTTGCATAAAGGATATGGCTGGGCTTTTGCTACCCATGGAAGCATATGAGCTGGTTAAAGCCCTAAAGGAAAACGTGAAAGTGCCAATTGAGCTTCACACCCACTACACCAGCGGTGTAGGCTCCATGACATACCTTAAGGCGATTGAAGCGGGGGTTGACATCATTGACACCGCTTTAAGCCCATTTGCGCTAGGCACCAGCCAGCCCCCAACCGAGCCGATTGTTGCCACATTAAAGGGAACTGAATATGATACCGGCTTGGATTTGGACTTATTGTCAGAATGTGCCGACTACTTTAGGCCCATCAGGGATAAATACATAAAGAGCGGCCTTCTTGACCCGAAGGTTATGGGGGTTGATATTAACACGTTGCGCTACCAAGTGCCCGGCGGAATGCTTTCAAACCTTGTATCCCAGCTAAAACAGCAGGGGAAAGAGCATTTGTTTGAAGAAGTGTTGGCAGAAGTTCCAAGGGTTAGGGAAGATTTGGGATATCCGCCGCTTGTTACGCCCACAAGCCAGATTGTTGGGACCCAGGCAGTGCTCAACGTGGTAATGGGTGAACGCTACAAGATGGTGACCAATGAAACCAAAGCCATTGTCAGAGGGGAATACGGCAAAACACCTGTTGAAATCAAGGATGAAATCGTGAAAAAAATTATCGGAAACGAAAAGCGCATAACCTGCCGTCCAGCTGACAATATCCCCAGCGAATTAAATAAATACCGTAACGAAATCAAAGAATACATTGAACAGGATGAGGACGTACTATCCTACGCGCTCTTTGGGCAGGTTGCGGTTAAGTTCTTTGAGTGGAGAAGGGGACAAAAGTATAAGATTAACCCAAATTTAGTTGATATGGAAAATAAGACCCACCCTGTGACTTAAAAAACCAAATAAGTTAACCTGCAAATAAAAAGGAAAAAGCAAGCCTTGCGCTTGCTTTTTGCTTTTATAAAGCCCCTTTGAAAGCGGGATTTTTACATTATACATGGTTTTATTTAAAATTTATGCGGCATATAATTCTTTAAAACCAAAATTTCTGGCCTTGTGGGGAATTTTAAGGGCTATGTCCGATTGATTATGTAATACATTGTAAGATTTTATCAAAAAACAAAATCCTATTAAAATGATATATATTTACAATTATGTTAAATGTGTTTACAAATAAAAAATTATAAGCTATAATATTTCCGTATTACTGTATTATGGTTTTTTATTTTTTTATTTTAAAATAAAAAATAAAGTATTATGGAAGGATGGTAGGAAAAATGACGCAAGTTGTCGCATTATTGTCTCTTTTAGTTTTTACCGCAATCATGGTAGGCATTGGGCTTTACAGCCGCAAATTTACAAAAACCATTGACGGATTTTTGCTTGGCGGAAGGAATGTGGGCGCGTGGATGAGCGCGTTTGCGTACGGCACCACATATTTTTCAGCTGTAATTTTTATCGGTTATGCTGGCAAACATGGCTGGGACATTGGTTTTGGCAGCATGTGGATTGGCATTGGAAATGCCTTCTTGGGCTGTCTGTTGTCATGGAAACTTATGGCAAAGAAAACCCGTGAAATGACACACCGTCTTAACGCTAAAACCATGCCTGAGTTTTTCCAGGCAAGGTATGGCTCAAAAGCAATGAAAATCTATTCGGCTTTAATTATATTTATCTTCCTAGTACCCTACGCGGCAAGCGTGTACAAGGGTTTAGGGCTATTGTTCTCTACAACTTTCCCATCTTTATCCAAAATAAGTGAATATGGCGCAACTTTACCTGAAGGTTTTATGCACAGCCTTCTTACCTTTTTAACACCAACAGTAATATGCATGGCAATTGTTGCTATTCTTACCGCAATTTACCTTGTTTTGGGCGGGTATGTGGCAACTGCCATTACTGACTTTGTTCAGGGCATTATTATGGTTGTTGGTGTTTTTGTTTTGATTTTTTCAATTGTGTACAGCCCGCAGGTAGGGGGCTTTGTGAATGGCGTACGCCAGCTTAGGGAAATAGAGCCAAAGCTGCTTCATCCCTTTGGCGCAGGCGCGTGGTCGTTTTTGCTGTTTAATATTTTGCTAACAAGCATTGGCCCGTTAGGGCTTCCGCAAATGGTTCACAAATACTATGCTATAAAAGACGAAGAGGCTATCAAGAAAGGCACAATTATTTCCACCGCTTTTGCATTAATCATAGGATGCGGCGCATACTTTATCGGCTCCTTCGGCAGGGTTGTTTTAAATAACCAGCTTCCCGAAGCGGGCGGGTATGACGCGGTTGTGCCCAGCATGTTAATTGAAGCCTTCGGCGGAAGCATTGTTTCAAATATATTATTAAGCTTGATTTTGCTTTTGGTACTATCCGCTTCCATGTCAACGCTGTCTTCAATTGTATTAACCTCAAGCTCAGCTATTACCGTTGACTTGTTGGAAGAGTATAAGCCAAATGTTGACAAGAAAAAGCAAGTGGTAGTTTTAAGGCTTTTCTGCTTATTGTTTGTGCTATTGTCATTCATTTTCGCGTCAATGAACATTTCAATCATTGTGTCAATTATGTCTTTCTCATGGGGTGTGGTGTCAGGTTGTTTCATCGGGCCTTTCATCTGGGGCCTATACTCCAAGAAAGTCACAAAGGCGGGCGCGTGGAGCGGCCTTCTTTCAGGCTTGGTTACGGTGTTGTGCCTTGTAGTTTACACAACGCTGACAAGCGAGGGCGGATTTGCACAGGCGATTTCCAACTCCCCAGTCTACGGCGTTGTTGCTATGATTGTTTCATTGGTTATCGTGCCCGTGGTTAGCAAATTCACAAAGCCCGTGGAATTAGATATAGCCGAGGCGGCTTTTGGGGCTGTAACTGAATAAACAATGAAGGTATCCCTAGATTTTTTAGGGATACTCTTTCATTTGAATAATAAAAATTATTGAAAGGTGATTTGTGTGATTTATAACAGGGAAATGGAGTGTATAGACCGAAAAAAATTGCAGGAACTCCAGCTTAGAAAGCTTCAGGAAACGGTAAAAAGGGTTTATGATAAGGTGCCGTTTTACAGGAAAAAGCTGGATGAAGCAAATATTAAGCCTGATGATATTAAAAAACTGGAGGACATAAGGAAAATTCCCTTTACAACCAAAGAGGATTTAAGGCAAAACTACCCCTACGGGCTTTTTGCGGTGCCGCTAAAAGATGTGGTGAGAATTCACGGGTCTTCAGGCACCACGGGAAAACCAACAATTGTGGGATATACCAAAAACGATATTGAAATGTGGTCGGAATGTGTGGCAAGGATTGTTACCGCCGCGGGCGCCACAAGAGAAGACGTTGCCCAGATTGCCTTTGGGTTTGGGCTTTTTACCGGCGCGTTTGGTTTGCAGCAGGGATTGGAAAAAATCGGCGCCACAATAATTCCCATGTCTTCAGGAAACACCGAAAAGCAAATTATGATGATGCAGGATTTGGGTACCACGGTTTTGGTTTCCACACCGTCCTATGCCCTTTACATGAGCGAAGTTGCGGAACAAATGGGGATAAAAAATGGCGATTTGAAGTTAAGGCTTGGCCTTTTTGGCGCGGAAGGCCACACCGAAGAAATGAGAAAAGAACTTGAGAAAAGATGGGGGATTCAGGTTACCGAAAACTACGGCTTAAGCGAAATTGTCGGCCCCGGCGTCGCGGGGGAATGTTTGGAGCACAAGGGGCAGCACATAAATGAGGACCATTTCCTATTTGAAATCATTGACCCTGAAAGCGGCGAAGTTTTGCCGTGGGGGGAAAAAGGCGAAATTGTAATAACCCCGCTTTCTAAAGAAGCGCTGCCGCTTTTAAGGTACAGGACAAAGGATATTTCCTACATAATGGACGACCCGTGCCCCTGCGGGAGAACCACCGCGAGAATGGCAAAGATACAGGGAAGAAGCGACGACATGCTCATTATAAAAGGGGTAAATGTTTTCCCGTCACAGGTGGAAAGTGTTCTGCTAAATATCGAAGGGGTAGGGCCCCACTATCAGCTTGTGGTTAGGAAAAACGGGTTTGTCGACGATTTGGAAGTTTTAGTGGAAGTTGTGGATTCATCCCTTCTTGAAAAGTTTTCAGAGCTTGAAGCCTTGGAACAGAGGGTAAAATCCAAAATCCACACCGTTTTAGGAATAGATACAAAGGTAAGGCTTGTAGAGCCAAGGTCCATTGAAAGGTCAATGGGAAAAGCGAAAAGGGTTATTGACTTGAGAAACCAAAAATAGGAGGAAGCAAAAGTGACTGACCAAAAGAGAATGTTGATGCTTGGAAATGAAGCAGTTGCGAGGGGCGCTTATGAAGCTGGGTGTACGGTGGCAACCGCATACCCCGGCACGCCTTCGACGGAAATCACGGAATATATTGCCCAAAAATATGATGAAATTTATTCCGAGTGGGCCCCCAATGAAAAAGTGGCCTTGGAAGTGGCGATAGGGGCTTCCATTATCGGGGCGCGGGCAATGTGTTCCATGAAGCATGTGGGGCTTAATGTGGCGGCGGACCCGCTTTTTACCGCAAGCTACACAGGCGTAGGCGGGGGATTGGTAATTTGCGTTGCGGATGACCCGGGAATGCACAGTTCCCAAAACGAGCAGGATACACGAATGCTTGGGATTGCCTCAAAAGTTATGGTTTTGGAGCCTTCCGACAGCCAGGAGTGCAAGGACTTTGTGAAAGAGGCTTTCAGTTTGAGCGAATTGTTTGATACCCCAGTGATAGTAAGGCTGTCCACTAGAGTATCACATTCTCAAAGCATTGTGGAAATTGCCGATAGAAATGATTATACATATAAAAAGTACGAAAAAAATCCCCTAAAATACGTTATGATGCCTGCCATGGCAAGAAAGCGCCATGTGGAAGTGGTAAAGCGGCTTTCTAAAATCAAGGAATTTGCGGAAAGCTGTGGTCTTAACAAAATTGAAATGAATGACACCAAAATCGGGGTAATCACCTCGGGCGTTGCTTATCAATACGCAAAGGAAGCACTGCCTGACGCTTCATTTTTAAAATTGGGGATTGTAAACCCCTTGCCTGAAAAATTAATCATTGAATTTGCCGAAAAAGTGGAAAAACTTTATGTCATTGAAGAGTTAGAACCTGTGATTGAAAACCACTGCAGGCGTTTGGGGCTTGAGGTTATAGGAAAAGAAATCTTTACCCCCATTGGCGAATACTCCGTTAAAATGATAAAGGAAGCGGTATTGGGCGAGAAAGTGGAAAGCTTCGCGGAAGTTAATGAAGAAATCCCGCTCCGCCCCCCTGTAATGTGCACGGGCTGCCCCCACAGGGGAGTGCACTACATTTTAAGTAAACTCGGCCTTGTGGTAAATGGGGATATTGGCTGTTACACATTGGGCGCACAAAAACCCCTTTCATCAATCCACACCTGCGTTTGCATGGGGGCAAGCATTGGCATGAACCACGGCATGGAAAAGGCCATGGGGAAGGACTTTTCCAAAAAGAGCGTGGCGATAATCGGGGATTCCACCTTTATTCACTCAGGGATAACCGGGTTAATTGACGCCGTATACAACAAGGGCACATCAACAATTATTATTCTTGACAACTCTATCACCGGTATGACGGGGCATCAGGACAACCCCGCGACGGGATATACCATAAAAGGCGAAAAAACCGTTGCCACTGATTTGGTAAAGCTTTGCCAGGCGGTAGGGGTCAGAAGGGTTAAGGTTGTGGACCCGTATGATTTGGAAACTTTGGAAAAGACCATAAAAGAGGAATTAAACGCCGAGGAAGTGTCCGTAATAATTTCCCAAAGGCCCTGCGCCCTTTTGAAATATGTGAAATTTAGCGGTAAAAAATGCATTGACCAATCTTTGTGCAAAAAATGCAAAGCGTGCCTAAGGATAGCCTGCCCGTCCATTAGCTTTAAGGATAACATGGTGGTAATTGACAAAAACCAATGCGTGGGCTGCGGCCTTTGCCAGAAAGTGTGCAGGTTCGGCGCGATTTTAGACGAAGAATAATGACGGGAAAGAGGGAATAAAAATGAATATAATGATTGTTGGAGTAGGCGGACAAGGGACATTGCTTGCCAGCAGGATTTTAGGGAAAGTGGCCCTAGCTTGCGGCTATGACTGCAAAGTTTCCGAAGTCCACGGCATGAGCCAAAGGGGCGGAAGCGTTGAAACCTTTGTTAAATTTGGCGACAAAGTTTATTCCCCCATTATCGGCGTTGCGGAGGCGGACATAATTTTAGCCTTTGAGGCGCTGGAAGGCTACCGCGCGTTAAAATACCTAAAAAGGGGCGGAAAACTCATCATAAATACCCAAAATATAGACCCCATGCCCGTAATTGTGGGGGAAGCAAAGTATCCTGAGGGGATTTTTGATAAAATCAGGGAAAAAAATGTGGAGTTTACCCAGGTAAATGCCACGGAAATTGCCAAAGCGTGCGGAAATATTAAGGCGGTAAACGTGGTATTAATCGGGGTTTTGGCTAAAAACACAAAGATTGATAAAGAAGTGTGGATAAAAGCAATAGAGGACACCGTGCCCGAAAAGTTCAAGGAAGTTAATGTTAATGCGTTTTTAAAAGGTTATGAAATATAATTTTTAAATTTTATATAGCATAAAATGTGAAAGGTGTGGTACAATGGGTTTAGCATGGGACTATAAGCATGAGTTTATGAGCCGGGACGAACTTCACGCGCTTCAATCCGAAAGGCTTGTAAAGCTGGTGGACAGGGTTTACAGGAATGTGCCCTATTACAGGGCAAAAATGCAGGAGAAGGGCTTGCTCCCCGGGGACATCAAAAGCATTGATGATTTAGACAAACTTCCCTTTACAACAAAGCAGGATTTGAGGGAAACTTACCCCTTTGGGCTTTTTGCGGTTTCAATGGAAGATGTGGTAAGAACCCACGCCTCCAGCGGGACCACGGGCAAGCAGACGGTGGTGGGCTATACCTACAATGATATCCAGCTATGGGCGGAACTCATGGCGCGCTGCTTAACAATGGCGGGCGCCACAAAAAAATCCACCATCCAGGTTGCGTACGGCTACGGGCTGTTTACAGGCGGGCTTGGCGTTCACTACGGCGCGGAACGGATTGGCGCAAACACAGTGCCGGCGTCAAGCGGGAATACCTTAAGGCAGATTACAATGCTAAAGGATTTCGGGGCAACACATTTATGCTGTACTCCTTCTTATGCTTTGTACATAGCGGAATGCCTTGAGGAACAGGGGATAGACGTAAAGGACTTGCCGCTTCAAGCGGGGATTTTCGGCGCTGAACCCTGGACCGAGCAAATGAGGAAGGAAATCGAGGCAAGGCTTGATATCAAGGCTTACGACATTTACGGTTTGTCGGAAATCATCGGCCCTGGCGTCGCGATGGAATGCGAATGCCAAAAGGGCATGCACATTATGGAGGACCACTTTGTGCCTGAAATCATAAACCCTGACACTGGCGAAGTGCTTCCCGGGAATACCCAAGGGGAATTAGTGTTTACAACCCTTACAAAAGAGGCCTTCCCGCTAATCAGGTACAGGACAAGGGATATTTCTGTTCTTCACTATGAACAATGCGGCTGCGGGAGAACAAGCGTAAGAATGGAAAAACCATGCGGGCGAAGCGACGACATGCTGATTATAAGAGGCGTGAACGTATTCCCGTCACAAATTGAAAGCGTGCTGTTGGAAATGAGCAACACAGCGCCCCACTACCTATTGGTGGTAGACAGGATAAACAACCTTGACACCTTGGAAATACTGGTTGAAATGGACGAAAAAATGTTTTCTGACGAAGTTAAGAACGTGGAAAAATACGGCGAAATGATCAGGAATAGAATTGAAAGCGTGCTAGGGTTAAATGCGAAAATTACGCTTGTTGAACCTAAGACCATCCAGAGAAGCGAGGGAAAGGCCAAAAGGGTAATTGATAAGCGAAAACTAAGCTAGGAGGGGAATTATGTTGATTAAGCAAATTTCTGTTTTTGTGGAAAACAAATACGGAAAGCTGGTTCAAATTACTGATATTTTAGCGCAAAACAATATTAATATTTTGGCGATATCCATTGCGGATACCACTGATTTTGGTATTTTAAGGCTTATAGTAAACGACCCCCAAAAAGCTGAAAAAGTGTTAAGGGATGCCCAGGTGACGGTTAAATGCACCGATGTTATCTGCATAAGCGTGCCCGATGTGCCGGGGGCGCTGCACAAAGCACTAAAAGTGATAACAGAGGCGGGAATTTCCATTGAATATGTTTACGGTTTCTTTGGAAAAGCAAAGAAGAGGGACCACATTGTGCTTAGGGTTGACCAGCCCGACAAAGCAATTGCTGAATTGAAGGCAAACGACATTGAAGTTTTAACTTGTGAGGATGTGTATTGTTAATAATGGATTTTTTAAAGGAATACTTAAACCTTGACGACAGCTTGATTAATTTAGCCAAAGAGGCAGAGGACGAGGTCAGGGAAGAGTTTTTGAAAATTGAGGGAACCGCTCAAAAAAACCAGGCAAAGGTTTTGGCGGCGTTCAGGCGCCACAGGGTGAGCGAGGCGCATTTTGCCTATACCACAGGATACGGTTATGGCGATTTGGGAAGGGACACTTTAGATGAAATATATGCCGAAGTGTTCGGCGCCGAAGACGCGCTGGTGCGCCACAATATAATTTCAGGAACCCATGCTTTGACCCTGGCCCTTTTTGGCGTTTTACGCCCCGGGGATACCCTGCTGGCCCCTGCTGGAAAGCCCTATGACACCTTGGATTCCGTCATCGGCATAACGCCTTGTGACGGCTCATTGGCGGATTTTGGCGTAAATTATGAGCAAATTGATTTGCAAAATGGCGAAATAAATTTTGAAAAAATCAATGAGGCGCTGGAAGAAAAGAAAATAAAGGCTTGCTTAATACAGCGCTCAAAGGGCTATGACTGGCGGGAAAGCCTTAATATTCAAAGGCTTGCGGAATTGATTGCGTTTATTAAAAGGATTTCCCCTGAAACTATCTGCATAGTGGATAACTGCTACGGGGAATTTGTGGAGGATATGGAGCCCACGGAAGTTGGCGCGGATTTAATTGTGGGCTCTTTAATTAAAAACCCAGGAGGGGGGCTGGCCCATACTGGGGGATATATTGCGGGGAAAAGGGATTTAATTGAAAAAATCGCGTACAGGCACACCTCCCCCGGAATAGGAAAGGAAGCGGGCTGTAGTTTAGGGCAAAACAGACTTATGTACCAGGGCTTTTTTATGGCGCCCCACACAGTGTCCCAAAGCGTAAAAGCGGCGGTTTTTGCAAGCGCCCTGTTAAAAAAGCTGGGTTTTACGGTTTTGCCCGGGCCTAAAGAGTTGCGCACGGATATAATACAGGCGGTAAAATTTAATGATAAAGAAACCCTTATTAAATTCTGCCAGGGAATTCAGCACGCGTCCCCTGTTGATTCCTATGTTACCCCAATGCCATGGGGAATGCCGGGGTATAATGACGAAGTCATTATGGCGGCAGGCACCTTCATTGCGGGGGCCTCAATTGAGTTAAGCGCCGACGCCCCCATTAGGGAGCCTTATATCTGCTACCTCCAAGGGGGGCTTACCTATGAAAGCGCGAAAATCCAGATTCTAAACGCGGTGAAGGAAAGCTTGATGAAGTAGGGCAAAAATCCTAATTAAAGCAAAAGCCCGGTTTTGTGCCGGGCAAATTTTATGCTGATTTTTAATATTTTTGCGGATAAATTGCTAACTTGTGGGGGATATGTCAAAAGGTTTTTCTTTGTTCTTTTTTGCGTACATTTTCCTGTCCGCAAAAGAAAAGACCTCATCAATGCTTTGGTTTACATCCCTTTTTATGCCATAGCCCAACGAAATGCTTAAATTGTAGAGGGAATTGCCGGATAAGTCCCTGCAGTTTTCATATACGCAATTTATATATTTTTGGGCTAAATCCTCATCGGAATTGGCAATTAAGGTTACAAACTCGTCACCGCCTACGCGGAACACAAAGGAGTTTTCAGTTGGCAGGTTCTTTTGCAGGATGTCCGCAATCTCTTTTAAAATCTTATCCCCCCAGTCATGGCCCATGGTGTCGTTTGCGTTTTTTAAGCTGTTTACATCGCCGTAAATCACCGACAGGGGCAAATATTCTTCTTTGTCAAACTTGTCAAGGACGGACCTTAAAAACCTGCGGTTGTAAACCCCCGTCAATTCGTCGGTTACGCTGATTTTTTTAAGCCTTTTATATAGCTCATAGTGCTTTGTTATGTTTTGAAATTCCACAATTGTCCCAAACCTTTGGCCTTTTTTATCCGAAATGCTTGTTTCAATAACCTGGTAATACACCTTTTTGTTTTCATCCTGAACGCAAATCACAAGGCCGCTTTCATCGTCAAGGATTTCGCCGCTGTTTGTTTTGAACCACTCCTTAACCAAAGTGTCATAATGAATTCCTATGGGGGAAATGTTTAGTTTTGAAAACTTCTGCTTCCCTTGGTTATTTATCTGCAAAACTATGCCGTCTAAATCCAAAACAAGGGCAATGGATGACATATTTTCAAATAGCACGTCCTTTGCCATTGAAAACAAGTCGTAGTTTTCCGAACGAAGGATTGAATTAAATAAAACATATTGGGCAATGACTACAATAATCAAGGTGTAATCAATTGCATTGGAATCATGGTATATGCTATAGATGGAAAAAATATTAATAACCATGCTGAAAACTGAGCTAAAAATCAATATTAAATAAGGCGCCCAATAGGTTTTGTATGTTTTTTTGATTTTAAAATAAATGACAAAGGAAGAAAACAGCACCAATGCGTAAGAGTAAAAAAGGTATATGTAAAAAAGCGGTGAATACCTGTTTTCGCCGTAATAGATAAAATCCTTTGAAAACACGTCAATCCCGTAGAAAAACCAATTGTGATATTTGTTGGTAAAAGTCAGCAAAACCGCCGCGGCGGGGATTAAAAAAACATTCACATAAAACAGTGGCCTGCGTTTTTTGTTGGGATAGGCGTAATTTAGGGTGAACATGAAAAACAGCGGCGCGAGTGGGCAAATGCTGACGAATTTCAATAAATTCCAGACTATGCTATACTTTTCTTCAAATAATGCCAAAAGGGAAAACAGCGCCCTTGATGACACGCATATTGACATAGCAAGAAAGTGGTACTCATAAAGCGCCTTTTTAGGCGTTAGAAAAATATATACAGTCAACCCTAAGGAAACCCCTAAGGATAACAGCGCCAGCATAACATAAGGGGAAAAATTCATTTCATCAACCTACTTAAATTTTTTGAATGTCATTTATATAGTAATTATTATAGTTAATAGTATATTAATTATATAGCATGCATATTAAAAAATCAATTTAAATTTAATTTTATTAGAGGTAATTTTTGCTGCAAGACTAACCTGAAATGTTTTCCCAAAAATAGCTTTATATTTTTATAAAAAAGGGGATATTTATAAGGATATATTGTTAATTAAATAACATTTCTTAGAGTATAATTTTTATTGGCAAAAATAAAGGAAGAAGCAAATTGCCTCTTCCCATCATACAAATCAAACTGTAAAATGTAATTGCCGAAAAAACATTGACAGGAGTGATTTGTATGATAAATATAATTGTAAACGAAAATGAGTTATCATTCAATAGGTTAGAAAAGGAAATTT